>ERZ808270.156-NODE-156-length-42648-cov-14.253704_pt1 | contig 42648 bp, 37 predicted proteins | sample MGYA00521082_ERZ808270 | MGnify/ENA primary metagenome ERZ808270 (study PRJEB31516, sample SAMN03275594) | gut metagenome | biome: mammalia-associated habitat; material: feces | host: Papio cynocephalus | place: Kenya | collected 2012-07-27 ... | reverse complement strand
ACTACCAACTTTTTTACACTCTATTTTTATAATTTCTTATCCCGAACTGGGGTAATAATTTTTAATCAGGCAATCCCCAGCAATTCAATCTCGAAGATTAGCGTAGAGCCACCCGGTATGCCCGGTTGTGAAAACTTGCCGTAGCCCTTCTCCGCCGGTATATACACCTCCCATTTGTCGCCAACACACATCTGCTGCATGGCAATGATCCACCCGTCGATGAGGTCGCAGAGACGTATGGCGAGCGGTGCACCGCCAAGCGAGGAGTCAAACTTCTTTCCGTTTATCGTCCTGCCCGTATAATGGGCGGTAACGATGCTGCGTCGCGAGGGGTGTCGCCCGTCGGCAAGTCCCTCCTTCAACACCTTATAATATATACCGCCGGGAATTTCCTTCACTCCCTCCTCCTTGGCTTTCTCCATGAGCCATTCCTTGTTCACTCTTGCGTATTCCTGTTTCTTCATTTTCTTGATATATTTATATTAAGTAACCAGTCAAAATTATTTTATACAAACGACAATAGTACCAATGGAGATAATATAAAAAGACAACATGTACAACTTATACAACAAGTACAATATGCAGCGTGCATGACAAGCATGAAAGTTGTTTGGGTTGTATATGTTGTGACGGTTGTTTTAAATATAAATGTTTTGTTGTTTGTATAATCTAATTGTGAATAGCTATTTATTTGTAGTAAGATTACTAAACAAAAAAGTGACTGTGGGCAGTCACTTATATATAATAATGTATATAGGGCTTCGTTATTTTTCCTCCTCGAAGTCCACGTATTCCCCTTCCTCTTGAGTGAAAATCTTGCGGTTAATCTCGTCCTCCGTGCGGCGGTCTTCAATCACTTCGCCCGTAGAAGTGGTGGTAGACTGTCGCGAATACTGGTTGTCGTAAGAGCCATATCCGCTTGCGTTCTGACTCGAACTGAAATCGCGGAACTGCTTGGTTACATTGTGCAGTCTGCGGTAGAGGGTATAGAACTTCCATGCCACCTTTGCCACGAAATATAAGAAGAGGAAAAGCAGGAGATACAGTAGAATTGACATAATTTTATTCAGTTTACTTGGTTAAACACTTTATTTCTCTGCCATGACAACGGCAAATATGGTGCCATGAAGCGCTGAATTGTCAGAGTTATGCCCGTGTGTCATTCTTCGTCGCCTTCTGTTTAGCCGAGAGGTTCACATATACCGACAGTATGACATACCATGCTATTATTATGGCGAAAGCCGAGAGGCGGAAGATAAGGAGCAACGGGATGCAGGTGATAAGAAAAACGTATTTCACTTCATTTCCCTTCCATCCCCAGTGTTTGAATTTCAGAGCAAACATCGGCAGTTCAGCCACTTGAATGTAGCTGCTCAGCAGAACCATCGCCATAACGACAAAAACATTATAAGGAGATGCTACGATAAACTCTTCCGCTCCCACGATGAGCGAGCCCCAGAAAAGGGCATTAGCCGGAGTAGGCAATCCGATAAAAGAAGTGGTCTGCCTTGTGTCGAGATTGAATTTTGCCAGTCTCAGGGCAGCAAACGCCGCCATTATATAGGCAAAGAACGGCAGAAAAGTTCTTGCAGGTTCGAGAAACTCCGGGTATTCCATATAGTTGAGCAGAGAGAATACCATAGTAGCCGGTGCCACTCCGAACGTAATGTCGTCGGCAAGCGAATCCAGTTCCTTGCCGATAGGCGATGAAACACCGAGAAGGCGTGCACTCATGCCGTCGAAGAAGTCGAAGGTAGCTCCTATTACAATCCAGAGCAGAGCAAGCTCCGGTCTGTTAACTAAAGCAAACGATGTTGCAATACAGCCGGAAATAAGGTTGCAACACGTGATAGAGTTAGGAATATTCTTAGTGATGAAATTTGCCATTTTTGTTATCCTTATATAAATGAAACGTAAAAAGTGAAAGCCCCGAAAACATCCTCTTCGAGAATGCGTCCGGGGCGATTCGATTATTTAAGTTTTGCTATGACTGTCTTGTCTCCGGTGGTGTTCTGTCCCATCTTTACGCATATCTCCGTGCCGAGCGGCAGATAGACGTCAACTCTGGATCCGAATTTTATAAAGCCCAGATGCTCATCGATGTAGCAGTCTTCTTCCGGCTTGGCATAAGTAACGATGCGCCTTGCCACGGCTCCCGCAATCTGGCGGCAGAGAATCTCCTTGCCGCTGTCGGTAACGAGCATCACGTCGGCATGCTCGTTTTCCTCGCTTGCCTTAGGCAGCCATGCCTTGTGGAAATTACCGTTCTGATGGTGGACGAACTTCACCTTGCCGTCAACGGGGAACCAGTTGGCATGAACATTGAAAAGACTCATGAAGATACTCACCATAATCCTCTTGTCGCGGAAGTAGGTGTTTTCCTCAACCTCTTCGATTACAACAACTTTGCCGTCGGCAGGAGCGACAACGATATTTTCCGTATCTCCGTCGAAGAATCTTTTCGGACAGCGGAAGAAATTTACTATTATAGTATATACGATGCCAAAAACGAGGAGAAAGCTCCAGAATGCAATCTTGTTGTCGAACGACATCCACAATATTGCAGCCACGGCAGCGATGAAAACGATGCCGTAGAGCAGGGTGTCGGTGCCCTCTCTATGTATTCTGACATTTTTAAGTTTCTTTATTCTTTTACCCATAGTATCAATACTTGTGAAAACCGCTTTAATATAAAGCGTCTGCAAAGGTACTTCTTTTATCTCATTTCTACAAATTTTACTCTTATTCTTTTGTCGTTTCAGCTATAAGCTGTAACTTTGAGCCTTGTTTTGGCGAAGTTTCGCCTGTTTTCAAGAAAAAATCATAATAAATGCAAGATTTCATACATCTCCACGTTCATACGTACTACAGTATTCTCGACGGACAGTCGAGCATTCCGAAGCTCGTTGACAAAGCGATTGCCAACGGCATGAAGGGAATGGCGATAACAGACCACGGCGACATGTTCGGCGTGAAGGAGCTGTTCAACTACTGCAACAAAGTCAACGGCAAGCTCCGCGATGAGGGAAAACCCGAATTCAAACCAATCTTCGGCTGCGAGATGTATGTGGCGCGCCGCAGCAAGAGCGACCGTTCCGACCCGAAGATAGACAAGAGCGGATACCACCTGATAGTACTCGCCAAAAACTACAACGGATACAAGAACCTCATAAAACTCGTGTCGAGGGCATGGGTCGACGGATTCTACATGCGTCCGCGAACCGACCGCACCGACCTGGAGAAATACCACGAAGACCTAATCGTCTGTTCGGCATGTATCGCCGGAGAAGTGCCGGCAAAGATACTCAAGGACGACATCGCCGGAGCAAGGGAGGCAATAGAGTGGTACCACCGCGTGTTTGGCGACGACTACTATCTGGAGTTGCAGCGCCACGAAGTGAAAGACCCCAACCAGAGGGCAAACCGCGAGACCTTCCCCCTGCAGCAAAAGGCAAACCGCGTTATCATGCAGCTTGCAAAGGAATACGGCATAAAACTCGTGTGCACCAACGATGCCCACTTCGTAGACCAGGACAATGCCGAAGCACACGACCATCTGCTCTGTCTTGCAACAGGCAAAGACCTCGACGACCCTAACCGTATGCTCTACTCAAAACAGGAATGGTTCAAGACCCGCGAGGAGATGAACGAGGTGTTTGCCGATGTGCCCGAAGCCCTGTCGAATACACTCGAAATTCTCGACAAGGTGGAGACATACAGTATAGACCACGCCCCGATTATGCCGTTCTTCCCAATCCCGGCAGAATTCGGAACAGAGGAAGACACCCGTCGCAACTATACCCCGGAACAGCTCTACCGCGAGTTTACTACCGATGAGAACGGCGAAAACCCGTTGCCAAAGGAGGAGGCTGACAAAAAAATAAAGAAACTCGGAGGCATAGACAAAATATACCGAATAAAGTTTGAGGCAGACTATCTCGCCAAACTTGCCTACGACGGAGCAAAGGTGCGCTACGGCGACCCTCTGCCCGATGATGTGGCAGAGCGAGTGAAGTTTGAGCTGCATATCATGAAGACCATGGGATTCCCGGGCTACTTCCTCATCGTGCAAGACTTTATCAACTCCGCTCGCGACGAACTCGGCGTGATGGTAGGTCCGGGACGTGGTTCTGCCGCCGGTTCCGTGGTGGCATACTGCTTGGGTATCACCAAGATAGACCCGATGAAATACGATTTGCTGTTTGAGCGTTTCCTTAACCCGGACCGTATCTCATTGCCTGATATTGATACCGACTTCGATGATGACGGACGTGGTAAGGTGCTCGAATGGGTGGAAGACAAATACGGACACGATAAGGTGGCACATATCATAACCTACGGTACGATGGCAACGAAAAATGCCTTGAAGGATGTAGCACGTGTGGAGAAAGTGCCGCTGCCCGTAATCAACCACTTGTGTAAGCAGATTCCCGACAAGCTGCCCGATGGGTTGAAGATGAACCTTACCAATGCCATAAAGTGCGTGCCGGAACTGCGTGAGGCTGAGGCTTCGCCAGACGAGAGACTGCGCAACACCATCTCGTATGCCAAGATGCTCGAGGGCACCGTGCGCGGTACGGGTATTCATGCCTGTGGAACTATTATCTGTCGAGATGCCATCAGCGACTGGGTGCCGGTGTCTACCGCCGAAGACAAGGCGGACCCGGGACACAAACTGCTCTGTACGCAGTATGACGGACACGTTATCGAGGAAACTGGACTTATCAAGATGGACTTCCTCGGACTGAAGACTCTCTCCATTCTGAAGGAGGCAGTGGAGAATATCCGTATGCATACGGGAAAGGAGATTGACCTCGACACAATTCCTATCGACGACCCCGATACATATAAACTATATAGCGAGGGACGCACCATCGGCACCTTCCAGTTTGAGTCTGCCGGAATGCAGAAATATCTCCGTGAGCTGCATCCTACTACCTTTGAGGACATCATCGCCATGAACGCCCTCTACCGTCCGGGACCAATGGACTACATCCCGTCGTTCATCGCCCGAAAGAACGGTAAGGAGGAGATAAAATACGATATCCCCTGCATGGAGAAATACCTAAAGGATACCTACGGCATTACCGTATACCAGGAGCAGGTGATGCTCCTCTCACGCCAGCTTGCCGACTTCACCCGCGGTCAGAGCGATGCCCTCCGAAAGGCGATGGGAAAGAAGAAGAAAGCCATCGTAGACCAGATGAAGCCTATGTTCATCGAGGGAGGAAAGAAGAACGGTCATGACCCTAAAGTACTCGAGAAGATATGGGCAGACTGGGAGAAATTCGCCAGCTACGCCTTCAACAAGAGTCATGCCACATGCTATTCGTGGGTGGCATACCAGACGGCATATCTCAAGGCTCACTACCCGGCAGAATATATGGCTGCCAATATGAGCCGGAACCTTGCCAACATAACTGAAATCACGAAACTCATGGACGAGTGTCGCGCTATGGGCATTCAGACACTCGGACCGGATGTAAACGAGAGTCGCAATAAGTTCAGCGTGAACAGTCATGGAGCGATACGTTTCGGACTCGCGGCAATAAAGGGAATGGGAACGGCAGCTGCCGAAGCACTGATTAGCGAGAGAGAGAAAAACGGACCGTATAAGGATATTTTCGATGTCGTGCAGCGCGTAAACCTCAGTGCCTGCAACCGCAAATGCTTCGAGAGTATGGCACTCAGCGGTGGCTTCGACAGTTTCGGCATTCCTCGCGAACAGCTTATGGGAACCAATGAGCGCGGCGACAGCTTCTTTGATACGCTGATACGTTTCGGACAGTCGTATCAGTCGGCTAAGCGGGAGGCGCAGAACTCGCTCTTCGGGGCCTTCGATGCCGTGGAAGTAACACCACCGAAGTTTCCTGAAAACTTTGAAAAGTGGAGCGACATCATTCGTCTTAACCGTGAGCGCGAACTCGTGGGTATCTATCTCTCGGCACATCCGCTCGACGAGTTTGCCGTGGTGCTCAACAGTCTCTGTAACACTAAATGCACCGAGATTGGCGACAAGGAAGAACTTGCAAAGAAAGGCGAAGTAACATTCGGAGGAATTGTTACCGGTATCCGGGAGGGATTTACAAAGAAAGGGTCGCCGTTCGGCATAGTGACGATAGAGGATTTCACCGGCTCCGGCGAACTTGCTCTCTTCGGTGAGCCATGGGGCAGATGGAAGGGTATGTTCTCTGAGAATTGCTCCGTGTATGTCAAGATGACCATTTCGCAGAAGTATGCCACATCGAAATTCTATGATGTAAACATAAATGATGTTCAGTATCTGAACACGGTGAAAGATAAGTATATCGAGAAGATAACAATCAATATCGATCCGCAGAAGGTTACTCAGGTCATGGTGTCAGACCTCTTTGAGATGGTGAGTGAGACACCGGGCAAGACGCAGGTGTTTATGCAACTAAACAGCGTGGAAGACCGTCGGGGCGTGCTGATGCGCTCCAAGTTACCAGGTGTAGACGTTACGCGCAATTTGCTGCTCTTTATAGACAGTTGTGAGGCTATGGAGTATCATATAAACTGATACATAATAGAATATTGTCTGTACGCCGTTCACCATTTCATTTATGAATAAAATTGGCAGATAGACGGTTTCTATTGTCACAACAGGAAATATGGCATACAGTTTGCCGTAGAGAAAATGTAAACAGAATTATTAATAACAAAATAAAAAAAGAAAATGGAAGTAACAATCACAACCGAGAACTTTGAGAGTTTGAAAAATGGCGACAAGCCTTTAGTAGTAGATTTCTGGGCTACATGGTGTGGTCCTTGCCGTGCCATTGCCCCTTATATCGAGGAGTTGGCAAAGGAGTACGACGGCAAGATCGTAGTAGGTAAGTGTGATGTTGAGGAAAACGACGACATCGTTATGGAGTTCGGAATCCGCAACATTCCTACAATCCTCTTCTTCAAGGGAGGTGAAGTTGTAGACCGCCTTGTAGGTGGACAGTCGAAGTCGGCTATTCAGAAGAAGTTTGACGCCCTGCTGTAATCCGGCAAGTCGCTTCAAATAAATAAGAGAAACTCCGTGTTTGGCATCATTCCAAGGGTATGCCAAGCACGGAGTTCCTCTTTTATTGTCTTTTCTTCAGTAGAAGTCCATAAAGCGTGAGACCTTTCATCTCCTCTGTTTAAAGAAGTCTTGCATCAGCGATCTGCATTCGTCTTCAAGCACACCGCCCACGACTGTCGCCTTAGGGTGGAACACATTAGGGGCAAACTTGCGGTATCCCCGTTTCTCATCGGGAGCACCATATACGATACGTGGAATCTGTGCCCAACCGATAGCACCGGCACACATCGGACACGGTTCTACGGTAACGTAAAGGGTGCACCCCGTAAGGTATTTCCCGCCGAGAGCATTAGCGGCAGCCGTGATAGCCTGCATTTCGGCATGTGCGGTAACGTCAGTGAGGGTCTCCGTCAGGTTATGGGCACGTGATATTATCTTCCCCTGGCAAACGACGATAGCGCCTACAGGGATTTCTCCTTCGTCAAAGGCTGTCTGTGCCTCGACAAGAGCCTTATGCATGAATTGTTCGTCTTGGGTCATCAGAAACATACTGTTCTTGTGCCGTCCTCATTCTCCTTAATGTCTACGCGAATAGCGTCTTTGGGCAATAAGTCTTCAATCAGTTCAGGCCATTCAATGAAGCATACTCCGCCACCATAGAAATAATCCTCATATCCCATGTCGTACACCTCCTCAAGTTTTTTGATGCGGTAGAAGTCGAAATGGTAGATAGGGAAATCCACCTTATTGGAAGAGTATTCGTTAACGATGGCGAAAGTAGGGGAAGTGACGGTATCATCAACACCGAGACATTCGCAGATTGCTTTAATGAAGGTTGTTTTTCCGGCACCCATCTTGCCGTAGAAGGCAAAGACTTTACCTTCGCCCATGTTCTTTACGAATTCTTTGGCAGCATCGCTGATGCTGTCGAGACTGGTTATTGTTATTTTATTGTTCATTGGTTTGGGGTTATTGTATTTGGGGAGGTTTGGTAGGTGGGGTAGGTTTGGTAGGTGGGGTAGGTTTGGTAACTTCTCACTTAACACTTCAAACTTTCCATTCCTCATTTGCTTTACTCTCTCCTTTTTCTTTTCATTGTTACCAGCGGTATAAGCATTTCTTCCATTGAGATGCCGCCGTGCTGGAAAGTATCTTTATAGTAAGACACGTAATAGTTGTAGTTGTTGGGATATGCAAAGAAGGCATCGCCGGTGGCAAAAACATATGATGTACTTAGATTTGGTGATGGCAACTGTGCCTTGCCGGGATCCTTTATGGTAAATACATCTTTAGCATTATAGTTGAGGTTCTTGCCCAACTTATAGCGCAGGTTGGTATTCGTATTGCGGTCGCCAACAATCTTTATCGGACGGGAGGCACGGATGCTGCCGTGGTCGGTAGTAAGCACAATGGTATAGTCGCTGTCGGCAAGGCGACGGAAGAGATCCGACAAAACCGTATGGCGGAACCAGCTCAGAGTGATACTTCTGTAAGCCGACTCGTTGTTGGCAAGTTCCCTAACCATTTTCGATTCCGTTCGTGCATGGCTCAGCATGTCGATAAAGTTAATCACCACCACATTGAGGTCGTTGTCGCCAAGACTGTTGAATTGTTGCAGCATCTTGTCGGCACCGTTAGAGTCGTTCACCTTATGGTAAGAGAATTTCATGTTACTTCTGCGGTATCTGTCGAGTTGGGTTTGTATCAGTGGAGCTTCGTTAAGGTTTTTCCCTTCTTCCTCATCCTCGTCAACCCAGAGCTCCGGGAACATCTTTGCAATCTGGTTAGGCATCAGTCCACTGAATATCGCATTTCTTGCATATTGTGTTGCCGTTGGCAAAATACTCATATACAGACTCTCGTCGATATCGAACATATCACCGATTTCTTTGGCGAGCATCCGCCACTGGTCGTAGCGGAAATTGTCGACAACGATAAGAAAAACCTTTTCGCCCTTGTCGATAAGCGGGAATATCTTTTTGCTGAAGATGTTGTTGCTCATTATCGGACGGTCTGGGTTGTTCATTCCTTTCGGGTCAACCCAATCGAGATAATTGTTGCGTATAAATTTTGCAAATCCGTTGTTAGCCTCACTTTTCTGCATCATCAGCATGTCGGTCATGTTGCTGTCGGTGCTGCTCAGTTCCAGTTCCCAGTGTACGAGCAGTCGGTATACCTCCATCCAGTCGTCGGCATTTCTGCAGCTGTCGATTCTCGAAGATATATCCATAAAGCTCTGTTGGTAACCGGTCTGTGTAACCTCCGTAACGATTTCCTTGCGGTGGATATTCTTCTTGAGTGTAAGTAATATCTGGTTAGGGTTAACAGGCTTGATAAGATAGTCGGCAATTTTGGAGCCGATAGCCTGGTCCATAATGTCCTCCTCTTCACTCTTGGTAACCATTACCACAGGTGTTGCAGGGAGAATGTCCTTAATCTTCTGTAGCGTTTCCAGTCCGCTGATTCCGGGCATCATCTCGTCGAGCAAGACGAGATCAAAGTTATGTTTCCGACATTCGTCAATGGCGTCAGTGCCGTTACTTACGGTAATGACTTCATATCCTTTCTTTTCCAAAAATATTATGTGGGCATGAAGGAGCTCAATCTCATCATCAACCCATAATAATAATCCGTTGCTCATTTTTTCTTTTTTTTTAGGTGGGGTAGGTGTTGTAGGTGGGGTAGGTGTTGTAATTTAACGCTACTCATTTAACGCTACTCATTTAACGCTACTCACTACACATTTCACACTCTTAAAATCCATCCAACTCGTAATAGTCGTCTTCAAGATTGATGTCCTGCTGACTGTTCTTTTTATTGTCGTCAGAAGACTGTGGAGCGTAGTTGTTGCTGTCAATGTCATCGTTAAAGTGGATACCGGTCTCTTGAGACTGTTGGGAGTTCTGGGAGTTCTGAGAGCTCTGGGAGTTCTGGGAGTTCTGGGAGCTCTGGGAGTTCTGAGAGCTCTGAGAGGATTTGATGTTCTCTGTTTTTTTAGGACTCTCAGATTTCTTCGATGGTTCCTCAGACTTGTTAGCATTGTTGTCGACGGGTATCGTAATGCTGTTGTCTTCTGACTTATAGACTTTGTCGTCAACAGGTACTGTTATTGTTGTATTGTCATCAACAGGGGCAGTAGTGTTGTCGTCAACAGGTACTGTTATTGTTGTGTTGTCGTCAACAGGGGCAGTAGTGTTGTTGTCAACAGGTATCGTCGTAGAGTTATCCTCCGGCACAGAAGTATTGTTGTTATCGATAGGAACAACAGTGTTGTTGTCCTCCGGAACAAGAGTATTATTGTCTGTCGGAACACCAATCTGCATAAATGTGTCATCATCAATGACACCGCCATTCACGAGTTTGTTCTCCTGTTCCTTAGTCTCTTCTGTAGGCTTCTGGTATTCAATCTCCGCAGGTTCGGTGAGCAGTCTTACGGTGCTGATGCGCAATGGTATGAAATGTTTCTCGTAGAACTTGTCGTAGTCGTCATAACTCAGTTGCGTGCCGAGCAGCTCCTTGTTCTTGTCGCTGATAATGATAGAACGGCATTTGTGGGTAAGGGCGAGAATCTTCTTGTTGGCAAAGAGCTGTCGTGCATACTGCAGAGCTTCATCGTAGTTGCGGAATCCGCCAACGACCATACGCTTCAGTCCTTCCACCTCCTCGGTAGTAATGGCAAAGTTTCTCACGATAAAGTTAGAGAAGTTGTATTTTGCCAGTTCATAGAGCAACTGGTTCTCGTTAATAGAGTCAGTTTGGTAAGCAATGATGAACGAGAAGTCAACATTCCTTTCCGCAGTGAACTTACGTGTTTTTATAGAATCGCTGTCGCTCATCACCACACTTCGTCTTGCCCAGACGTCGCTGATGTCAAACTTTCCTCCATGCAGTTTCCGTCCCTCCTTAACGCCGTTTATAATCATTCCGGCGAGGTTACTCACTTCACTCTTCGGGTATTTGTCGACCACCGTCTTCATGTCGTCGATACATCCCTTGGCATCTCCCTCGTTGAGTTTCGCCATACCGTTGAAGAAGATAAACTTGTCGCGGTTAGCTCCAAGCGGGAATCTCTTCTCGGATATCTCGACATTAGCCTTCACCTCAGCGAGGCGGTCAGCCTTAAAGGCATCGTAGGTGCGTGCATAGAGCGAATCCTCGATATGAACGCCAAACTTAGCGTTCTCTACGAAATTCGGGTCGGAGAGAAGAGTCGTCCACTCGCTGTCGGGGAATCCGTTTTTAAGTTTTGCTATATAAGAGGCAGCCACATTCGGCTGATGCATTCGACTATAGAGCAAGAACAGGTGATAGTACGCCTCGTCCATGTGTTCATAGTCAGTATATTTGTCAGTCAATCTTCTCAGAGACTTTTCGCTCAGCGGCAGATTGTCGAGTTTATCCTTAAAGATAACGCCGGAGTGGAACAGTCCGTCCATAATCGTTTTGTTACTTTCTGCGATTTGTTCCTCAGAGAACGGAATCTGTGCCAGATAATACTCCCTTTTGTGCGGGTCGTTCTGTGCACTGTCAGCCACATTCTTGATAGAATCCTCCATTGCCGCCACATTAGCAAGCGAGTCGCGCATCTCGTCGGTCATCTCGTCAACGCCTTGAGCCTGTGCGACGACAGTTTTGTTGACACGCTGCCAGTCGTCCACATTCTCTCTCTTTCCCCAAAGTTTCTGGAAAGTCGCCTTACCCTGGTTAACAGTCATCTGGTTATAGAAATACCAGAGTGCATTCTTTTGATTAGTATTATTGTTTTGAGAATTATTATTTCTGTTATTGTTGTTGAAACCCGTATTACCGCCGTTTTCAGCAATTTTCTGTTGCGCTTCAGCTTCCGCTTGAGCATCGCGTTCCGCCTTTTCCTTCTTCTTCAGAGCCTCGATAACGCGGTCGATGGCAGCGTTGCGTTCCTTTTCAGGCATCTTGGCAAGCGACTGCAGCGAGTCTTGCAGGTGTACCGCCTCGGTATAAGGTACGAGTTCATCAAGAATCTTAGATCGTTCAGACAGTTGTTTGTAGTCCTTACGATCCTTGTCGAGCAGTCCGATAGCCTCCCCATAGCAGCGCTGTGCATTGCTATAGTCCTCTTTAGCCCAATAGATATCGCCCAGAGTAAGCAGCAGTACACCCTTCTCAATGCCATTTCTTGTAGACTTGGCATTACCCTTTTCGTAGGCATCAATAGCCTTAACGGTATCCTTCTGCGTCATGTAGATATTTCCGATAGCATAGTAAACCTGGTCGAGATACTCCTTGTTGTTGTCGTTTCTCGCCATACGCTTCAGTTTACCCACCATCTGTTTCCACTTACCGCCCGCCATAACCTCAGTCATGGCGATACGGGCGTTAAATTCCAGCTCGTAGGGAGGGTTCTGCCGGATAACCCTCTTATATGCCTTGTAAGCCTCAAGCCGGTTGCCGAGCATCGTCTGCAGCTGTCCCATGATATACCATTCGCGTGCCCGCTGCTTCCTTCTACCTTCATGGCGGATAACCTTACGCAGATACGGCACCGCCTCGGCATATCGCCCGGCTTTGATATAATAGTCGGCATAAGCATAATCCCAGTCTTTCACTGCCCTCCAGTTCATGGAGTCGCGGCGCATCTTGTTCATCACGTCCTCAGCATCATAAAGCCAGTCCTCCTCAGTATAACATCTTGCGAGCCAAGCCCTTGCCTTGCCGTAGATAGCCGGTTGAGTGGCATACAGCCTGCTCATATATGCGAAAGTAGAGGCAGCCTCGTCGAAGTTACCCTTCATAAACTGCGAGCGTCCCATCAGGAGCCACGCCTTCCAGAGAAACGGGTTGTATTCCTTACGGTTAAGCCATTCGATATCCTTAGCCGTCTTCTTTCTTGATTTGTTCCATTCCGGTCGTTTCTTGATACTGTGTAGCTTTATCACCTTTTGGCATTTCTCGATAGCACGGTCGTAGTTAGCCTTACCGATGTCGCGGCTTGCCTTGTTGCCCACAGTATATAGCGGCAGCAGTTCAGTGAAGTTATCCTTGTTGCCGTTTTCTTTTTCAAGCGAGGCATCAATATATGCCAAGGAACCATTATAATAAGTGTTGTATCTTGCGTTGAAGGAGTGCCACCATCGGCTTGTCGACGTATTTTTCTGCGTCGAGCATCCGATTGCCGTCATTACCAAAACGAAGGTAACGAGGATAGCTATATGTTTATTTCCGTTAGTTTTCACTATTAATTAACTTTGAAATCCGTTTTTTATTGTGCAGTACATATAATAAGGTGATAATTAATGTGCTGCAAGTACAGTGCAAAGTTAGCAATTTATATCGGGGAATGCAACGATAAATAAATCAAGTGGGCAATTTTATAGGATTTTGTTGGAGTCGTTGGTAAAAGACGCAATGGCAGATAAAGAAAGAAGGGTCCTATTCCTATAAAAAGAAACAGAACCCTTATGCCTTTTATCTTTGTGAAATTTTGAATCCGGCATACTTCAAGTCATCCCAAAAGCGGGGGTACGACTTGCTTACCACTTGCGGATTGTTAATCTTTATACTTCCGAGCTTCATAGCCACAGGGGCGAAAGCCATAGCCATACGATGGTCTTCGTAGGTGTCGATGGCAGTATCTTCTTCCGGCGAGCAGCGTTCACCGTTCCATATAAGTTCCGAACCGTCGCCGTCGCTTATCAGGAATCCGAGTTTCCGCATTTCCGTTTTCAGAGCTTCTATACGGTCAGTCTCCTTGATACGTAGCGAGGCGAGCCCCGTAAAGTGGAACGGGATATTCATCATAGCGCAGGTTACGACGAAAGTCTGTGCCAAGTCGGGTTGGTTGATGAAGTTATAGTCGAGACGAGCAGAGTGGAAACCGGTTTTCTTCAGAGTGACAGTAGTAGGCACCCCTCTCTGTCGACTGCTGAAAACAGTCTTTATGCCAAGCATACTAAAGAGGTATTTCACTACCGAGTCGCCCTGCAGCGACCCGTCCATCAGTCCTTTCAGTTCAACCGTAGCCTCCGCCTCGTCGGATAGAGCCATCATCTCATACCAGTAAGACGCCGCGCTCCAGTCGTTCTCGATATAATATTCCGTAGGAGTATACGGCATCGGCTTAACATCAATCGTCTCATTGTCAGTCCAGTCAGCCTCCACTCCAAAGTCGCGCATAGTGCAGAGAGTGAGATCAACATAAGGTCGCGAGATGATGTCGCCGTCGAGATGAAGCGTCAATCCCTGTTTCAGCTTAGGTGCAATCATCAGTAGGGCAGATATGAACTGCGAACTTACATTCCCCTGAATGTCAAGACATCCCCCCTCAAGTTCGTGTCCCGAGATGCGCAGAGGCGGAAATCCTTCCTTTTCCACATACTCGATATCGGCTCCGAGCCTTCTCAGAGCATCTACAAGAATGTCGATAGGTCGGTTTTTCATCCTCTCCGTTCCGGTTATGACATGTTCCCCCGGAGTAACGGCAAGAAAAGCCGTCATAAATCTCATAGCCGTTCCGGCAGCCTTTATGTCGATAACCTCCGGCATGTCTTTAAGAGCCTGGATGATAACCTCGGTATCGTCGCAGTCAGACAAGTTGTCGGGCAGTATCTTGCCCCCGGAGAGTGCATATATAACAAGAGCCCTGTTGCTGATACTCTTAGATGAAGGCAAGTCAACGGTAGCCTCAAGATGTTCAGGTGAAGACACACAGTACGTCATATATCTCCCTAAGAATTAAGTGGTTTATTATTTAGTAGAGCCGTAGAATACGTATTGCAAGTATGTAACTTCGTCTTGTGTCATACTTGTATTGTAGAGCGCATTGCCGTCGAGCATTTCCTTGTTGCCGTTAGCGTCAAGTCCTGTAGAAATTCCATAGATATAGAAAGAGAACTGAGTCTCTTTGTCTATCCAGCGACCAAGACTGTTGGCGAGGAACATTACGGTATAGTCGTGTGTCTCGCCGCCATAGGTCAGCGGAATCTTAACCTCGTTAGGCTGCATATAGTAGTCGATAAGCGTACCGCCACTTGTAGTCGTTCCTGTAGAATACGGAACATACTTAATCTTCAGGTCAACCGGGTCAGCATTCTCAGCAGCCTGTTTTATTTCGTCGTGATTCTTCAGTTCCTTGAAAAACAGTTTAGCAGGAATGTCGTAGATAACCACGGCACTCTCCGGATAGCTGAACCTTGCGTTTATTTGTTCCGTAGAATCAGTTTGTGTCTTGGTAGTCTCAGTCAGTTTAATATCCCTGTTCATGAAAAAGATTTTTCCTGAATAGCTACCGCTCATAGTAGTAACACACGCCTGTTTCTGCTCTTCGGTAAGTTCCTGGTTGTTGTCGTCAGAGTCAATACAAGAAGCCATTGTCATTGCGGTAATCACTCCAAGAATTAACATTGGCAGAATAGATCTAAGTTTTTTCATTTTTTTCTTTGATTTATAATTAAAAATGTTGTTGTTCTCGAACATATAAACAAGACATAGTAGTATGTATTGCATGGACGAGACGACAAAATCATTTATTCGTTTAACTCTTGTGGATAAGATTCATAAATTCCTGTCGTGTCTTAGCCTGTTCAAAGGCACCGCAGAAATCACTCGTTGTAGTAATCGAGTTCTGCTTTTCCACACCGCGCATCTGCATGCACATATGTTTAGCCTCTACCACGACGATAACTCCCTGTGGATGTAGAGTCTCGTTGATACAGTCCTTAATCTGCTGCGTCATTCGCTCCTGCACCTGCAGACGGTGGCTGAAGATGTCAACAACGCGGGCGATTTTGCTCAGTCCGGTGATGTATCCGTTAGGAATATACGCCACGTGCACCTTGCCGTAGAACGGCAGCATGTGGTGCTCGCAGAGCGAGAAGAAATCGATGTCTTTCACAATCACCATCTGATTGTATTCCTCTTTAAAGAGAGCATCGGTAAGTACCTTGTGGGCATCCTGAGTATATCCTCTCGTAAGGATTTGCATAGCTTTAGCCACGCGCATCGGTGTCTTCTGCAAGCCTTCGCGTTCAGGGTTTTCGCCGAGAAGTTCGAGAACGCTTTTATAATGTGATGCCAAGTCGTCGAGACCTGGACGGAATTCGGTTTCTGGGTTCATATCTTTATTTTTTTTGTTTTGGGAGTTCTGGGAGAACTGGGAGTTCTGGGAAAACTGGGAGTTTTGGGAGAACTGGGAGTTATTTAGTAAGCCACATTTATTTTTCCTTTAACAATACAAGCCTGGGTGTAACCCATAGCCTTGATGCTACGCAGTAATTTCGCAGCCTCGCTGTATGAGCGGAAATTTCCGACGCGGCAAATCCATCTGGGAGAATAGAAATGCACGTAGACCGGCTGGTCGGGAAATTTCATTTTTATGGCGTCGCCAATTTTGTTAGCCTTCTCGCGGTCAGCTCTCGAGTTTCCTCCGGAATATGCCTGGATGCGATAGCCCGTTACCTTGTAGCTGTTTCGCATCATCTTCTTACTGGTGTCTACCACCGGACGTTCTGGAACCTCCGTTTCCGTGGCAGACTTGGCAGTATGTTTCTCGTTTTGTTCAGTCTTGCGCTCACTTTCAGCCTTGTGCTCCTGTTGCTGTTGGCGCTTTTGCGTCAGGGAGTCACCGTTGGCACGCTCCTTTCTGTTGCTTTCCTGTGATGTCGCAGTGTTGTGAATTTGTTCCGTATGTAGATTCGTTGCAGTCTTGTTGTTCGGCTTAGCAACGGTTTTCTCCTGCTGCTGCCTGTGTTGAGGCTCGCTGGCTTGCTTTGCAGTTTGCTGGTTCTGTGCCGCCTGTGCCTGACTGCTGGCTTTAAGTTTGGCGTTGTTCACCAAGTTGTCTATATCGGCACTTTGCTTAACGGTTACTGTTCCTTCCCCTTGCTTCTTCTGCTGCAGGTCGTTTAGAAACGACTGTGCGTTGGTTTGCAGGAATGTGCCTGCTGCAAAAACTAATATAGCGATGAACTTTTTCATATAAATCCTGTTGAGTTAAAATAAGAGAAATCCTCTGCGGCATAGCCGTTGCCGGCAGATTGTTGTGCCGCAGAGGATATAATTGTAAGTATTATCTTGCGTCGATGATACCCTTGAAGTCGGCAGCCTTCAGAGAAGCGCCACCAATCAGACCACCGTCGATGTCAGGCTTAGCAAAGAGCTCAGGAGCATTGCTTGCCTTGCAGCTACCACCATACAGGATAGTGGTGTCGTCGGCAACTTCCTTACCGTATTTCTCGGCAATAACGCTGCGGATGTAAGCGTGGATTTCCTCAGCCTGGTCAGCAGTGGCAGTCTTGCCAGTACCGATAGCCCAGATAGGCTCGTATGCCACGATGATGTTCTTGAACTCTTCTGCAGAGAGGTTGAACACGCTACCTTCGAGCTCAGCCTTTACCACTTCGTTCTGCTTGTTGGCCTCGCGCTCCTCAAGGCTCTCTCCGATACAGAAGATAACCTTCAGATTGTTTTTCAGAGCGAGCAACACCTTTTCCTTGAGAATCTCAGGAGTCTCGTTGTAGTATCCGCGACGCTCAGAGTGGCCGAGGATAACATACTGAGCACCAGTGCTCTTAACCATCTCAGCAGAGACCTCGCCAGTGAAAGCACCCTTCTCCTTGTCGGCGCAGTTCTCTGCACCCAGTCCGATGATGTCCTGGTTGAGGAACTGTGCGATGCTTGCCAAGTGGATGAAAGGAGTGCAGATGATAACGCCGCAGTTAGGCTTTTCTGCTGTAAGAGTCTCGTTCAGCTCCTTTGCAAGAGCGATACCGTCTTGCAGGTTCATGTTCATTTTCCAATTACCTGCTACAATTTTCTTTCTCATTATTGCTAATTATTTAAAATGATTATATTATGTTGTCAGAATTTTCTTCCGGAGTTTCACTTTCGTCCGTTGCTTCCGGTTGTTCTCCGGATTTTCCCGTAAGCTTCGTTTCTTTCCTTCTTCTCACCCATTTTGTCCATGCCCAAGTTCTGTCGGCGAAAGCCAGCAACAGCAATGGCATGAAGAACCAAATCAGCGTATATGATATTTTCTTTCCGATAGATGTTTCCGGCAAGTGTCCCTCGGGAATCTTTGAGAGAGGTGGAGTGTTCTCGTCGAGTTGCGGCAGTTGGTTGTGGCTCCATTTCTGAATCACGATGCCGTCTTTCAGCAGAATCAATCCTGGATTACTCCTGATAATAGTCTTCAGTGTCGTTTCGTCCGTGAAGAGATACCTGTATTCCGCTCCAGTAATGTCAGTCCAGTGCTCAATAGCCTCTTTGTTGCTTGCCGTCAGGGCATAGAAATGATAATTATTTCTCTTGCAATAGTCGTAAATCTGGTTTATGTCTCCGAAATTAGAGTCGTCGGCATTCTCCAGATGTGGAGATATGAGCAGGAACGTATAGTTCTTGTCGCTCAACACGCTATCGGTAAGGTCGTCGCCGCTTTGTGGGTCCTCCATGCTGAAGTCGTGTATCGGTGGCACGTATCCTTCGCTCAGCTGCACCGTCTTGCTGTCTACAAAAGTCCATGTAGAGTCGGGGTAGTTCTCGAGCGAAAACTCTTTTGTAACCCCATTCTTTTTAAGAGTGAATGTAGTTTCGAATTTCGGTTGCTCGGCACCTGGCGGAATTTCCATCCCCTTTCGTATGTCAGCCCCGATGTGGTAAGGCCGGAAATCGAATGTCGGCAGGCTATACAGGCAATAAGAGCTTGTGGCGATGCAATATAATATTGTGTAGTTGATAACAATCCATTGGTTTGACCGGCTGATAAACCTCACCATGGCAGACGGTGCCTTGCAGATGCATACAGCAGCGAGCAGCAGAATAATATTCTTGCCGAGCGTTTGCCAGTTTGTCAGCTTCAATGCGTCGCCGAAGCAGCCGCAGTCCTTTACCGGGTTTGCCAATACTATCCATACCGTAATAGCCGTCATTATGGTCATGAGGGCAACTATCAGTTTAGACACGAGATGTCTGCGGATAGCAAAGAGGAGAAAAATACCCAGACACAGTTCGATGGCGGCAAGTGTTACCGATGCGCCAAGCGTGATGTAGTCGGGGATGAGGTTCCCCAGTCCGAGGGCAGTAAGGTAGTCGTGTATTTTATATTGTGTACCGATAGGGTCGATAGCCTTTACGTATCCGGAAAAGATGAAAGTAGCAGCTACGATAAATCGGCAGACATTAACTGTAATGTTTTTTAGTATTTTTCCTTTCATTTTCATTGCCAAGCCTTTACTCCCCGTAAGTAAGTTTTATCACCCCAAAAACGGAATAGTTAATTATGTCCATGTAGTTGGCGTCGATTCCCTCAGACACGAGAGTTCCGCCGTTGAGGTTCTCTATTTCCTTCACCCTTTCAATTTTAGTGAGGATGAAATCAGTATAACTGCTCACTCTCATCATGCGCCAAGCCTCGTTATAGTCATGGTTCTTGCGCATCATGAGCTGTAGTGCCTCCTCCTGATATTTGTCGTAGTATTTCATAGCCTCCTCGTTCGACATGTCGACAGAGTCAGCAAATCCCTTCTCCAACTGTATCAGTCCAACAATGCCGTAGTTTATTAGGGCAATGAACTCCGAGCGAGTGTCGTCTTCGACAAGAGCCACCCCCTTCACCTCGATGCTCCTTATTCGGCGGGCTTTGATGAGTAGCTGGTCTGTAAGCGATGACGGGCGCAGCATACGCCACGAAGCATTATAGTCATGTAGCTTCTTCTCGAAAAGCGAGCGGCATTCGCGCATTACGCTCTTAAATTGTTCCTCTGTATTTTGAATTTCCTTAGCCATTATGTTTGATATATGAGCGCAAAGTTACACATTAATATTGACAATAAAGATAATCTGCATTTTTTTTAACGTTTCCGTTTCTCTCTGATAACCCTCACGGTGGCACATTGTCCGTCGAAACGTGCTTGCAGTGAGTCTCTTCTTATTTTAGCCTTTGTGAGACTTGACAGTTCTTCGGCAGTTGCTTCGCCGCGGCTTTTCTTTGCGTTTACGATTCTTGTAAGATTGTCGAGCACTCTTTGGGCCTCCTGCAGCTTTCCGTCAGTGTCAATGATTTGCTTTTGTGCAAGTTTTTCGGATGCATCCTGAAACAGTTTCAGTGCTGTTTTCCTTTCTTCGATAGCCTTCGGGTGAGAGTTGCGTAGCGAGTCTATAAGGAATAAAGTTTTCTCGTAGTCTCCTTTTTCGAAATTCTCTTGCGCGGCTTTCAGAATCGTCTGTGCTTCAGTTTTGTCCTTGTCGGTGCATGACGAGGCGATAGTTGTTGCTGCAATGATAGCAGCTAAGAGTATATGTTTCTTTCTCATTATCAATTTTTTTGCAAAGATAATGCAAATCGAGAGGAGGACAAAATGAATCCATTCATTTTTCATCCCGAGATGCCGCTTATCTTATTTAAAGATAATGCAAAAATCCGATTAAGCGAATAGAATGACAATGCTTTGTCATTCTTGAGCGTGAGGATTTTATTAAAATCGAGAGGAGGACAAGAATTACAAAGATAAGAATTGTAATTCTGAATCCATTCATTTTTCATCCCGAGATGCCGCTTATCTTATTTAAAGATAATACAACTAACTTGTATAATTCTTAGGATAATGTATATTGTCGGAAGATAATATTGCTGTGTTTTTAGACAAATACATATAAAACCCCCGATCTCGTTTTGCAAGCCTTCGGCTTACCGGTGTCCTGTCCGATGTGTCCTTCAGAGAGCAAGCTCTCTGCCGTCCACATCTGCCATTACACATAAGCCGAAGGCTTGCAATAAGATATCGGGGGTTTTGTAGGTTTTCGTCTAAAAATACCACCTAAATTGACGAAGAACCACTTTTTCGCCATTTTTTTTATTTACGTGATAGCGTTTGTGGAAATAAAGAGCAGTAGTATCTTCATTCGGAAAGTCTTATATCCTCCAAAATCAAAAACTCCAGCTTGCCGGCAGACAATAGCAAGAAAGCTTCCCTTGCTTGTAACTACAAGGCGACGGGGAAGTGTAACTTCCATAAATAATGTTAATAGCAGAATTCTACTCCTTTTGTAATGGGAAAAATCCAAATGAAAGTATTACTTTTGCAAGCATAATACGTATTAGAAAAAAATTATGAGTCTTGATGTTTTGACAGCCGTATCTCCAATCGACGGCCGCTACAGAAGTAAAACCGAGAAACTGGCACACTATTTCTCGGAGTATGCGCTTATCAAATACCGCATACGAGTTGAAATTGAGTATTTTATCACGTTGTGTGAACTGCCTTTGCCGCAGCTCGCCGATTTCGACCACAGCAAGTACGAACCTCTTCGCGATATATATCGCAACTTCACGGAAGAGGGAGCTGCAAGAGTGAAAGAAATCGAGAAGACGACAAACCATGATGTTAAGGCTGTGGAGTATTACATCAAAGAGCAGCTTGACAAAATCGGCGACTTCGAGAAGTATAAGGAATTTATCCACTTCGGACTTACATCACAGGATATCAATAACACCTCGGTGCCTCTCTCTATCAAAGACGCACTCAACGAGGTTTATATTCCTCAGATAGAGGAACTGATAGCACAGCTGCAGACTTATGCCGATGAATGGAAAGATGTCCCGATGCTCGCCAAGACACATGGTCAGCCGGCGTCGCCAACACGCTTGGGCAAGGAGATAATGGTATTCGTCTATCGCCTGACAAAACAGCTCGAAATGCTGAAAGCCTGTCCGATGACAGCAAAATTCGGTGGGGCGACAGGTAATTTCAACGCACACCACGTGGCTTATCCGGAATACGACTGGAGAGAGTTCGGAAACAAATTCGTTAGTGAGAAACTCGGACTTGAGCGCGAACAGTATACCACACAGATAAGTAACTACGATTGCCTCGGAGCCGTGTTCGATGCATTGCGCCGTATCAACACAATCGTAATCGATCTCGACCGCGATTTCTGGATGTATATCTCTATGGAATACTTCAAGCAGAAAATCAAGGCAGGCGAAGTAGGGTCAAGTGCCATGCCGCACAAGGTTAACCCTATAGACTTTGAAAACAGTGAGGGCAACATGGGAATGGCAAATGCCATACTGCAGTTCCTTGCACAGAAACTGCCGGTTAGCCGTTTGCAGCGCGACCTTACAGACTCAACGGTGTTGCGTAACGTAGGCGTTCCTATGGGACACGGCATGATAGCAATACAGAGCACACTGAAGGGACTGCGCAAGCTTATCCTCAACGAGGACAAGATAAATGCCGACCTTGACAATACATGGGCTGTCGTGGCAGAGGCTATTCAGACCATCTTGCGCCGCGAGGCTTATCCGCATCCTTACGAGGCACTGAAGGCTCTCACTCGTACAAACAAGAAAATGACGGAAGAAACAATTCATGAGTTCATAAAGGAACTCAACGTAAGCGATGCTGTCAAGGCTGAACTTATGGCAATTACCCCTCATTCTTATACTGGAATCTAAAAAGGAGCGTCCCGCAAAAAAAACATTTGGATGACTCCTGTCGAGAATAGAACTATACATTCATTACAGCCGTGAGGCTACTTTTAACAAACAACTATTTTTTTAATTATGGCAGAAGATTTTGAAAACAAGCCTGCGGAAAATACATCCGCACAGGGAAACGAGGGTGGCCGTGAGGGCTATCGCTCGAACGATTATCAGGGTGGTGGATACCACAGTAACGGACGTCCTATGCGTCCACGTATAAATGCACAGCGAGCATACAGCACAAATCGCAGCAATAACTATGATAACGACGGCGGCGGTTTCCGTCCGGAGGGATTCGGAGCAGGACTGCAGTCGGACGGTGCACAACGCCGTCAGAGCAGTTATCGACCACGCTATAATCAGGGTGGCGACAATGGCGGCTATCAGCAGCGCTCAAGTCAGGGAGGCTACGGCAATAACCGCGGTGGCTACGGACAGCAGCGCCAAGGCGGCTATCGTCCTCGCTATAATCAGGATGGTGACAATGGCGGTTATCAGCAACGCTCAAATCAGGGTGGCTACGGCAACAATCGTGGCGGCTACGGCCAGCAGCGTCAGGGTGGCTACGGCAATAACCGCGGCGGCTACGGACAGCAGCGCTCAAATCAGGGTGGCTACGGCAACAACCGTGGCGGCTACGGACAGCAGCGTCAGGGCGGATACGGCGGTGGTTACGGCAACAACCGCGGTGGCTACGGACAGCAGCGTCAGGGCGGCTATGGTGGCGGCTACGGCAACAACCGCGGCGGCTATCGTCAGCATACTGCCGACTACGATCCTAATGCTAAGTATAGCTTGAAGAAGCGTATAGAATATAAAGAGGTGAACGTCGATCCGGATGCACCGGTACGTCTTAACAAATTCCTCGCTAATGCTGGAGTTTGCAGCCGACGCGAAGCTGACCAGTATATACAGGCTGGAGTAGTAAGCGTAAACGGAGAAGTCGTTACAGAGCTCGGAACAAAGGTTAAGCGCACTGACGAAATCAAGTTCCACGATCAGCCGGTAAACCTCGAGAAGAAGGTATATGTATTGCTTAACAAGCCGAAAGACTATGTTACGACAAGCGACGACCCACAGCAGCGCAAGACTGTTATGGATCTTGTCAAGAACGTTTGTCCGGAGCGTATCTATCCGGTAGGACGCCTCGACCGCAACACTACTGGCGTACTGTTGCTTACCAACGACGGCGACCTTGCCAGCAAACTGACTCATCCTAAGTTCCTCAAGAAGAAGGTTTACCACGTATATCTCGACAAGAACGTTACTGCACACGATATGCAGCAGATTGCCGAGGGCATAACTCTCGAGGATGGAGAGGTTCACGCTGATGCTATCGAGTATGCTCACCCTACAGACAAGAGTCAGGTGGGTATAGAGATTCATAGCGGACGTAACCGTATCGTGCGCCGTATCTTCGAGAGCCTCGGATACCGCGTGATAAAGCTCGACCGCGTACAGTTCGCCGGACTCACAAAGAAGAACCTGCGCCGCGGCGACTGGCGATTCCTTACAGAGAAGGAAGTCGACATGCTGCGAATGGGAGCTTTTGAATAAAAGTGATATAGAATATATGTTCTGGGAGGACCAAGAGTTCTAAGTTGTCTTAGTTCTCCCAGTTCTCCCAGAACTCTTTTAACAAGGAATAATTATTATAACAACACAATATGAAAAGAACAAAAGTTGTCGACGCGCTGAAAAGTACCGACTTCGGCGCAACGGTTAATGTGAAAGGATGGGTAAGAACTCATCGTAGCAGTAAGGCGGTAGACTTTATCGCCCTTAACGACGGTTCTACAATAAAGAATATTCAGATTGTCGTTGACCCGACAAAGTTTGACGCCGAGATGCTCAAGCAGATTACTACAGGAGCATGTATCAGTGCTACAGGTGAACTCGTAGAGAGTCAGGGCGCCGGACAGACTGTAGAGATTCAGTGTCAGAATATCGAAGTATACGGACTTTGCGGAAGCGATTATCCGATGCAGAAAAAGGGACAGAGCTTTGAATATATGCGCCAGTATGCTCATCTGCGTCTGCGCACCAACACTTTCGGTGCCGTGATGCGCATCCGCCACAATATGGCAATGGCAATACACACATATTTCCATGAGCACGGCTTCTTCTATTTCAACACTCCACTGATTACGGCAAGCGACTGCGAGGGTGCCGGACAGATGTTCCAAGTAACGACAAAGAACCTCTATGACTTGAAGAAGGACGAGAACGGCAAGATTAAATACGACGATGATTTCTTCGGCAAGCAGACTTCACTTACTGTGAGCGGTCAGCTTGAGGGTGAGCTCGGAGCTACGGCGCTGGGAGCCATCTACACATTCGGTCCTACTTTCCGTGCCGAGAACTCAAACACTCCACGCCACCTTGCAGAATTCTGGATGGTTGAGCCAGAGGTCGCTTTCATCGATATGGCGGAGCTTATGGATCTTGAGGAAGACTTCATCAAGTATTGTATCCGCTGGGCTCTCGACAACTGTAAGGACGACCTGGAGTTCCTCAACAAGATGATCGACAAGGGTCTTATCCAGCGCCTTGAGAGTGTTCTTAACTCTGATTTCGTTCGTCTGCCTTACACCGAAGGTATCAAGATCCTTCAGGAGGCAATCGCCAAGGGCAAGAAGTTTGAGTTCCCGTGCGAGTGGGGCGACGACCTTGCTTCTGAGCATGAGCGCTTCCTCGTTGAGGAACACTTCAAGAAGCCTGTCATCATGACAAACTATCCGAAGGCTATCAAGGCTTTCTATATGAAGATAGACGAGGAGGAAAGCGGTTTCGGCGGCAAGAGCGGACAGACTGTTCAGGGCACTGATGTCCTCTTCCCGCAGATTGGCGAGATTATCGGCGGTAGCGTTCGTGAGGAGAGCTACGACAAGCTGATGGCAGAAATCGACGAGCGCCAGATTCCTATGAAGGATATGTGGTGGTATCTCGATACACGTAAGTACGGTTCTTGTCCTCATGCTGGTTTCGGACTCGGTTTCGAGCGCCTTATTCTCTTCGTAACAGGTATGCAGAATATCCGCGACGTCATTCCGTTCCCGAGAACTCCGAAGTCGGCTGAGTTCTAAATTGAATGTTGCTTATATTATAAGGTATAAGAGATAAAAATAATATATAATAAGAGAGGCAAAAAACAACAAAAGTTTTTTGCCTCTCTATTTTTTCATACTGAAGTTATTGTTTCTAAATATTGGAGAGAAGGTGTGTTGCTTTCTCGCAATACTCTTATATAGTACAGCTAAAGTTCAAGCAAGTCGAACAACGTCTTATTGCAGACTTTTCGCTTGCGTTTGTGGAAAGGCTTTTGACTTACCGAAAAATTCCCCCCCCCCGTTCATTTTGGGCTTGAGCTTTGAGCATGATAAGACCGGCATTAACAGTATTGGCAATTGCCGACCATGAGCCACGGGTCATGAACATAGAGACCGGCTTTTCAAGTCCGATAGCCTTGGATATAGTTTTCAGGCTCCTGTTCATCTTCAGCTGCATGTTGCGTAGCTGCTTGCGCTCCTCGTCCTCATTTCCTTCTTTCAGAATGATGGGGAGCATATATTTCTGTGCCGTCTTGCTGATGTATTTGTTTACAATCTCCTGCATACACGGTTCCCATTTCACCTCAGTCATCTGTCCAGTGTGGCGGCTGCGGTATCTCAGATTTCCGTCCCTAAGGTCAGTCTTCTTCAGATATCCCATATCGACAAACGACATGCCGCGAGTGTAGAAGCTGAACAAGAAAAGATCTTGGGCAAGTGCAGTAGACTTTCTTCGTGGTTTATACTCCAGAATCTTGTATATGGTCTCTTGCGTTACAGCAGGCTTCTTAACAGGTTCCTTGCCGGAGTAAACCTCACTGAATGGATGCAGGTCTACGGCAATGGCACCAGTCTTGATGCCACGGTTGTATACCGCCTTCAAGACGCGCATATAGAAGCCGATGCTGTTTCTCATCAGTCCCTTGTCGAGCAAGAACTTCTCATATCTTTTCATCAGCTGCGGAGTCATCTCACTTATGAGAATATCGTCTCTAAAACTTTTCAGACTCCTTGCTGCGGCGGAATAAGTTTCAAAGGTCCTGTTGCTACCCTCAGCCTTCTTGTCCTCAGCCTGTTTGGCAATCAAGTCAATAAACGACTTGTCCGTTGCATCATTGCGTGTAGTTTTAATTTCAATCTTCCCATTTTCTGTCGAAGGTATTCCATTTTCAGCCGAAGGTGTCTCATCCCCATTGGAAGGTATCTTGAGGATATACTCGCCCTCGTTCCCTACATCAATAAGAAACTCCTTTGCAGGCGTCGTCTGACCCTCTTTTTCAATTCTAATCTTAATCTTTGTCATGTTTATATTCCTTAGCTGTACTTAAACTTATATTCTAAAACCCAAATGTGCGGTAAAGACAATTTTGCTGTTGTCTTACCGTCTTATTGCCTTTTTTCAATCCTGAATATCCTTTTCCCTATCCACAATCACATACTATGTTTCCTGTGGATAGGCTAAACCCAAATTTTGCCTTTTCTCAAATGTTGTGTGCCGCTTATAAATGCGGTTCTTAGGCAAGTTTTATTCCTTTGCCGCCCTCTTCAAGAGTTATGAGATGGCGTTTGTATAGGTCGCCGATAGCTCTTTTAAAAGCCTTCTTGCTAACCTGGAATCGGTCGTATATTTCCTCAGCATCACTCTTGTCGCCAAGGTTGCAGTAGCCGTTGTTGTCTTTCAGATAGTTGAGCAGAATATCAGAAAACTCCTCAGTCATCTTTCGTCCTGTAGGCTGTAGTGTTACGTCGATTTTCCCGTCTTGGCGCACATTGTCTACATATCCCTTAATGCGGTCGCCGGTGTGGATATATCTGAATATCTGGTCTTGGTATACCAGACCGCCGAACTTATTGTCGATTATCACCTTAAAGCCGAGGTCTGTCTTCTGCCAAACCAGCAGGTCCACCTCGTCGCCATGTCTGTATGGCGGTTTCTCGTCGCTCAAATAGCGGTCAACCTTAGCTGAGGCAACAATTCGGTAACTCTCGTCGTCGAGATGCACATGAACGATATACGAGTTGCCTTTCAGCATACGCATCTTCTGTTCGCGGAACGGGCAGAACAGGTCTTTCATCAATCCCCAGTCGAGGAATGCTCCAAACTGGTTCACCCATGCCACTTCGAGATATGCAAACTCGCCAACCATAGCCTTTGGCGTAAGTGTTGTAGCCACGGGGCGTTCGTCCTGGTCGAGATATATAAACACGTCGAGAGTGTCGCCGGGCTTGCAGCCATTAGGCACATATCTTGTAGGCAATAGAATTTCGCCCTCATCGCCGCCGTCGAGATACATACCGAAGTCTACTGACTTCACCACCTTCAAGGTGTTCATTTCGCCTAATTTTATTCCTTTCATATTGTTGTTGTTTGGGAGTTCTGGGAGTTCTGGGAGTTTGGGGAGTTCTGAGAGTTCTGGGAGAGCTTGGAGATCTGGGAGTTTTCAGAGAGCTCGGAGATCTCGGATTTTCCAGACTTCTCTGATAAGACAGCACCGTCTTCGATATGGATAGTTCTGTCAGTGATGCTTGCCAGTCCCTCGTCGTGGGTTACGATAACAAAAGTCTGTCCCATTTTGTCTCTCAGGTCAAAGAAAAGCTGATGTAGCTCAGCCTTGTTCTTGGAGTCAAGACTACCCGACGGCTCGTCGGCAAGTATTACCGACGGGTTGTTGATTAAAGCCCTTGCCACGGCAACGCGCTGCTTCTCTCCACCAGAAAGCTCGTTCGGCTTATGGCTGGCACGGTCGGCAAGTCCCATAAAATCGAGCAGTTCCATTGCCCGTTTCTTTGCCTCGCTCTTGGAAGTGCCGGCGATGAAAGCAGGAATCATGATATTCTCCAATGCCGTAAACTCCGGCAGAAGTTGGTGAAACTGGAATACGAAACCGATATGCTTGTTTCTGAAATCAGCAAGTTTCTTTTGGCTCAGTTTCCTTACATCAATGCCGTCGATATTAATCTCGCCAGTGTCGGGAGTGTCGAGGGTACCGATTATCTGTAGCAAGGTAGTCTTGCCGGCACCACTCGGTCCGACAATGCTCACCACTTCGCCCTTGTTGATGTGGAGGTCGATGCCTTTGAGCACTTGCAGCTTGCCAAAGCTTTTTGTTATGTTTTTAATGTCAATCATATTTCTTTTTTTTAGGAGTTCTGGGAGTTCTGGGAGGACTGGGAGTTCTGGGAGTTCTGGGAGAGCTCGGAGGACTGGGAGAACTGAACTATTTTCTCAACTTTTTGTTAAACCAGTTGATGATGCTTGAGTAAGCACTGTCAACGGCATGGTGCTGAGGCTCAGTGAAAGTCATGTCCTCAGGCGACTGTCCGTTCTGGTCGGGGAACACCACCATGAGATTCTTGTCATGGAAATGCTTGTCGAGTTCCAATGGCAGACGCTCAAAGATTGGCTTGTAAGACACCGTGCCCTGTCGTGCCGTAATGACAACGAGCATGTGGTCGTCGCTCAAGTCTTCGGCGAGTTGTGGAAATTCCTTCCAGTGTTCCATCAGTACATATTCCGCCCTTACGCCAGGATGCTGGTTGCGTATATATTCATTTATAAGAGCCGTAGACTCAATCCTTCCGTGGAACACGATGCGGCAGCCCAGGTTCTCGGCGAGCCTTGCGAGCCGTTCAATCCATCGGTAGAAACCCTGTTCAAACTCCACCCTCGACGGTATTGCCACAACGATGCGTCGCAGAGTATTCAGCGGCCGGTTGCACCGGCAGAGGATAATCTGTCGGTTTAGGGAGTTCACGAGATTAGGAGTGAACAATCCCCAGAATTTGTCCGTCTCGCTCCGCTTGTTGTGCAGTCCCATAATAATCTCCGAGGCGTCATATTCCTTAAAGGCATGAATAATACCGTTAGAGATGTTCGTGGCAAGGCGGCTTTGCGTAAGCATCCTCACGTCGGCAGCACTTGCAATCCTCGTTGCCTGTTCCAAAGTCCGCTTACCCACATTTTGGTTTTTATGACTGTTTGCATCATCATAAACCACGTTCAGTCCGATAAGTCCCCGACTCAGTTTGTCGTTGTGCATCATCAGCCCGAGACTCATCAGCGTGTCCAGTCCGCCGTCAGGCTTCAGGGCAATAAGAATCTTCTCGTCGTCGCCTCGTTTCTCCTCCGTGCCGTGCAGACTCTCGGTAAGAGTAATAGTCCGCGAGGCATTGTCGGTAACCACCGAACTGATGATACATGTAAAGAGAATCATGATAACCACACCGTTCAGCATATTCGAGTCAACGAGATATTCTCCCGGCGAAGTGGCAAGTTTCATTCCCACCATCACGATAGCGATGGAGCCTGCAGCATGCGCCGATGTAAGTCCGAACATCATATTGCCGTTAGACCACGGCAGGTTGAACGCCCATTTCGAGAGATAAGCCGCAATAGCCTTGCCGAGAGTGCCGAAGAAGATGATGCAGAAGATAACGAAAGCCGTGTGCCATCCGTAGAAGAGCACCCTCACGTTTATCAACATTCCAACTCCGATAAGGAAATACGGTATAAACAAGGCATTGCCGATAAATTCAATTCTGTTCATCAGTGGCGAAACATGCGGAATAAAGCGGTTGAGGATAAGTCCGGCAAAGAAAGCCCCGAACACCCCTTCCAGTCCGATAAGACTCGAAACCGCCGCACTGAGGAACAGCAGTGCCATAACAAAAATATACTGTGCCACGGCATCCGAGAATCTCCTCAGAAACCATCGAGCCAATCTTGGCAAGAGATAAACGCCGCCCGCCACGAATACAGCAATCTTCACTATAAACAACGCCCAGAAAGCCACTCCCGCACCACTGCCGAACGAGCCTACGATAGCTGCCAATACCACAAGGGCAAGCGTCAGGGCAATCATCGACGAACCGACACACATCGTTACCGTTGGATGCTTCTGCAATCCGTATTTGCAAACGATAGGGTAGGCGATAAGCGTGTTCGACGCCATGATACTGCTGAGCAGCAGTGATGCCGTAGGACTGTATCCGATAATCTCCGTCCCCGTCCAGTAAGTCAGTCCGAAGGGAATAAGGAAAGTCAGCAGTCCGAAGAATACAATCTTAATCCCGTTACTCTTCAGTCCCTCTATGTCCATCTCCAGTCCGGCGAGGAACATGATATAATATAGTCCCACCTTTCCGAAGAGCTCAAAAGAACTGTCGCGCTCCAGAATGTTCAGTCCGTATTTGCCCACGAGCACCCCGGCGAGCACCATGCCCACGATATGCGGAATCCTCAGCTTGCCCATCACGATAGGTGCTGCAAGGATAATGACGAGCACGACGAAGAAAATCAACGTCGGGTCGGTAATTGGCAAATAATGGACTAAATTGGCTATCATTTTCTCTATAAGATGCTTAAATTAACTGCAAAGATGCAAAAAAAATGTCAGAAACGCCGAGATGTATCTTAAAAGTTGTACTTTTGCAATAATAATTAAGATTTTTATTACAAATATTCTAACAATATATAACAACTGAAATATGAAAGTAGCAATTGTAGGTGCAAGTGGTGCCGTAGGACAAGAGTTCCTTCGCATCCTGGCAGAGAGAAATTTCCCGATGGACGATCTCGTGCTGTTCGGTTCCCACCGTTCGGCAGGCAGTAAATATACATTCAAGGGCAAGGAGTATGAAGTGAAGCTCCTTCAGCACAACGATGACTTCAAGGACGTAGACATTGCCTTCACTTCAGCCGGCGGCGGCACATCCGAGGAGTTTGCCGAGACGATAACAAAATACGGAGCCGTGATGATCGACAACTCCAGCGCCTTCCGTATGTGTGATGATGTGCCATTGGTAGTGCCAGAGGTAAATGCCGAGGATGCCCTGACCCGTCCGCGCAACATCATTGCCAATCCAAACTGCACCACAATCATGATGGTAGTGGTTTTGAAACCAATCGACGACTTGAGCCATATCAAGAAGATACACATCGCTTCATATCAGAGTGCTTCCGGTGCAGGAGCAGCAGCCATGGCAGAGCTTCAGCAGCAGTATAAGGATCTCGTTGAGACCGGCAAGACCGACCATATTGAGAAGTTCCCTCACCAGCTTGCATACAATGTCATTCCGCAGATTGACAAGATGATGCCAAACGACTATACCAAGGAGGAGATGAAGATGTTCAACGAGACACGCAAGATTATGCACTCCGACGTACGTACCAGTGCTACCTGCGTTCGTGTTTCCTCCCTCCGTGCCCATTCCGAGAGTGTATGGTTCGAAACCGAGCAGCCTCTCTCTGTTGAGCAGATTCGTAAGGCTCTCGAGGCAGCACCGGGCGTAACCGTGAAGGATGATGCCCAGAACTATGTTTATCCTATGCCTCTCGAAACTGCCGGCAAGGATGATGTATACGTAGGTCGTATCCGCAAGGACCTTGCCGACGACAACGGTAACACCCTGTGGCTCACCGGCGACCAGATTCGCAAGGGAGCGGCTCTCAATGCCGTTCAGATTGCAGAGTATCTGATAAAAGTTGGTAATGTGAAGTAAAAAACTTTCTTATTTACATTCTTCCCCTCTCCCGTCTCCCCTTCCAGGGGAGAAGTAGTTACCATTGATTGCCACAAAGAGTAAACGGCAAACGTAAAGTAGTGTTGGCATAAGAAAGGTAATCGCTCCGCCCCTGGAAGGGGAGGCGGGGGAGGGGAAGAAATAAATACGAAACTTTAATAAAGTAAATAAAAATATGAACATCACTCTCCGCAATCTCTCTATCGGCTATCGCCACGGCAAGAAGACATATACCGTGATGCAGAATATCAATGCCGAGATTATGCCCGGCAGACTTACCTGTCTTATCGGCAGCAACGGTGCCGGCAAGTCTACCTTGCTGCGCACGATCTCTGCATTTCAGCCTAAGTTGGCTGGCGAAATAATGATAGGCGAGAGGGAGATTGCGGAGTATTCACGCGAAGAATTGGCAAGGGTTATCGGTGTAGTCCTGACGGAACGTCCGCAGGTTCAGAACCTCACTGTCTTTCAGATGGCGGCGATGGGACGCAGTCCTTACACCGGCTTCTTCGGGCGATTGACCGAAGAGGATAATAAAATAGTGGATGAAAGCCTCGAGATGGTTGGCATCAGTCGTCTTGCCTCGCGTATGGTGCATACGCTGAGCGACGGTGAGCGGCAGAAGATGATGACGGCAAAGGCTCTTGCTCAGCAGACAAGTATTATATATCTCGACGAACCTACGTCGTTTCTCGACTATGGCAGTAAGGTGGACACCTTGCAGATGCTCCATCGCCTGTGTCATGAAGAGGGGAAAACAATATTCCTTTCCACCCACGACCTTGAGCTTGCCCTTCAGATAGCCGACGAACTGTGGGTTATGATGCCCGACGGAGTAACAACCGGCACTCCCCGTTCTCTTGCCGCCGATGGCACATTGTCTCGCTTTATCGACAAACCGGGATTAAAGTTTGATCCGGAGACGATGGTGATAAGGATTAAATGAAGATATGACAGATAGGAGAATATATTAGTTAAATATATTTTGAGAGAAAATCTTTAGGCGTTAGTATTTCTATATCGGAAAAGCTGAAATCTTTTATATTTCTGGTTACAATACAGTCAATACCGTTATTCTTTGCTGATAAATACTGCAATGCATCTTCAAAATCGTCAGCTCTGAGCTGTATAGCAGAATCTATAGCTCTACCGACTATTGTTGTGACCTCGGATATTTCTCTTATTCCTTCAAATATTTTATATAGATTTTCTCCATGGAATTTTTTTCTTGCAATATAAGCTATATTTGAGAATGATAGAGAAGAAATATATAAATCATAACATTTGTTGTAACCTAAAGCCATTATCGTTTTTGCATCATCAAAAAACGGTTCTCGTTTCATGAGAAAATCCAGTATGACATTTGTGTCAAGAAAAACTTTCATTTATATTTATTTAATAGATAATTTAATTTGTCGTCATTTTGATCTTTCACGTCCGAAAGGCATCCCCCCATACTTTCCAAATGTTTTGGTAGTTTGTATTTTTCCTCTTTTGTAAATGTTATATTAGAGAGTTGCGACAAATATTTCTCTACTATTTGCTTAAGACTAAGATTATGCTTGTGTGCAAAAATCTCAGCCTCTTTATATATGTTGCTGTCTATAGTTATTGTATTCATATCCTCTATATTTTCTTTTTGCAAAAATACTCTTTTCTTCCTTATGTTCCAAATGTTTTTCTTCTTTCTATTGCAGCAAACTGTTTGTGATAAGGAGAAAATTAAAAAAGGTCGGAGTGTGTTCCGGTATCGGTTAATATTAATGTTAGTTCATTGTCGTTTTGTTGCCATATAAGTAGCCAGTCCGGGCGGATATGACATTCCCAAAATCCCATGTAATTGCCTTTTAGCTTATGAGGTTTGTATTTTTGTGGCAAGCAACCGTCGTTGGCCAAAATGTTGATAACCTCTCGAAATGCATTTGCGTCAAATCCTCGCTTTATGCATTTCTTGAAGGACTTTTTGAAAAGAGAGGAATATTTTACAGTGTATTTCATTTCATCAGACTATCCATCAATTCGTCAATATCGTTTGTTTCAAACAGCTTCTCCTGTTTTGTTGCTTGTATCGCCGAGTCGAGTCGTGTTTCTTTGTGAACCCTCTCCTTCTTCGTTGTCCATCCGAATTTCTTTGCTAGCGACTTTAATAGCGTTACGTCGCTTGTTGGGATGTTCAGTGAATATGTAGTATATACTGTGTTCATTGTTTGTCTGTTTAATATTATTTCTTTTTTGCAAAAATACTCTTTTCTTCCTTATGTTCCAAATGTTTTTCTTCTTATAGCCAATTTGTTTTAAAAGAATTCGGAAGGCTCTATGATTTTTATATGGGTGTTGTCAGCATCCTTAAAGTCGCGGATATTTGCTGTTATTAGATAATCACATTTTGCATTCAATGCAGCCCTGTATTGATAGCAGTCTTCCAAATCTGTAAAGCTATAATTCTTTATGCAAGCATGTAAATCAATAGAATTAATTTCGGCAATGGAGAATATTGACAATATTTTGTCAAGAATATTTCTTAGTTCTTCAATTCTTTCTTGTTTATCAGGATATCCTTGGCGTTTCAGATTGAGTTCTATTAGATAAGTCAAAGTATAGAAAGAACCGACAGATATAAAACATTCCCATTTTTCTTTTTCTGCCTTAATTAGAATCTGCTCAATGCGGTCGCCGTTTTGTCTGTTGCATAAGTAGTCTATTACTGTGCACGTATCGAAAAACAGTTTCATAGCTTGTATTTATTTGTCAGTGCTTCTTCTATCATCTCGTCATACTTTAAATCAGATGAGATACATCCCCTAAGCTCCCTTATAGCCGAAGACTCTTTGTTTCGTGTTTTTGCTTTTTTTGCAGTCTGAAGCATATATATGTATCTTTGCATATAGTCTGTTGCTGCAGATTTCAGTGCGTCCAAATCTACATTAAAATCGGCAGGAATATTTAAATCTAATGTTATCGTATTCATATTCTCTATATTTTCTTTTTGCAAAAATACTCTTTTCTTCCTTATGTTCCAAATGTTTTTCTTCTAATTGGTATAGAGAAACTTGAAAAAAATGTTTTTCGGTGGTTTTACCCTCACACCCTCACACTTGCAGTCTAAGTGTTTGTATGTCAATAATATAGGTTGGTGAGGGGTAGGGTGAGGGGTAAATAATTACCCTCACCCCTCATAACCTTAAAAAAAAACAACAAAAACAACATGTACAACAGAAACAACTTGGGAGCACTCTTCCCCTCCCCCGCCTCCCCCTCCGGGGGCGGAGCAGTTACTCTTATAACTCACTCACTAAATCAGAAACAACTTCTGTTATTAATGTCTTGTTTATCGAATAAATACTGATAAGTATGCAAGTCTTTATAGCAATCAAAGGTAACTGCTCCGCCCCCGGAAAAATCCGATTAAGCGAGAGAAGAACAAGCTTGTTTGTTCTTCCGAGCGTGAGGATTTTATCTAATGGGGAGGCGGGGGAGGGGAAGATTATATAGACAAATAAAAAAATGGGGACCGATGCTGTCAATAGCATCAGCCCCCACGGAGTTATATAAGCTTAGTATGGTATCATTCCATAGAGGTTACCATTCCTCGTCGTCCCAGTCCATTAAGCCGGAGTTAGGCTTGGCTGGTCCTTCTTGATCTTTGCTTGTATCTACGGTAGTACTAGAACCACCTCCTCCAGTATTGTCAGTTGTTCCTGTTCCCGATGTATCCAGAAGCAGATACTCTGTCTGGATTGTATGGATACAGATGATTGGAGCTTTATATTCTTTTTTCATTTCTGTTTATTTTACGTATTTCTTTCCGTTAATGATATAAACACCGCTTGGCAGTGCATTCAAATTCTTCATGCCATCGGCAACAACCTGTCCGTTGATGTTGTAAACCTTACCGTCGGTTGCCACGGGAACTATGTTTCCTTCAGCGTCGATAGTCAATCCCTCGATGAATGTTGTAGAGCCATTCTCCTCGGTGTTGCTTCTTGTTGCAGTGCTCAAAGCATGAGCTTTAGCTTCAGGAGTGAGTCCCTTTAGATAACCGCGGAATCCCTTTACTTTGACGTCGTTTTTAGTGCTTTGGATGAAGCTGCCTGATGTACCGCCGATATATCCATCGCCTTCTGCGAGAGTCATGTCGCTGTTATAGCTTGACACCCATGCATACTTGCCGTCGCTGCACCAGTCAGCAGGTTTGTTGCCCTCTGGAGCCTCGATAGTAACATAAGGATAATCAGCGCAGTCAGCAGTGTTGATTGTCTCAACATCCTTTGTAGGCTTGATAAGGAACGGCTTGTTAGCCACGATAGTGTTGTAAGCATGGCGCACGAACCAAACCTTGCCATTTGCGTCTACATGGTCGAAGTATAGAATCTGCGTACCGTTCTCGCATCCCATCATATAAGTGTCTCCGAAGAGAGCGTCCACCTGATGCTTGTTGAGGCTGAATGGCAGAACGCAAGCGTTCCAAATGCCTTGTTTGATATGACGGTTGATAGAAACCTTAGCCATGTGGCCTGCTGGTGTAGAAACAATCTGGTTGTCGGTAGCAGTCTCGTCGTATGTTACATCGTCAATCTCAGGTTTTGTAGCATCCTCCTCGAACGAGAATCCATAGAAGCCAATCTTAGAACCGAAGTTCCACAGATAATAGGTCTTGCCGGCCTTCACTTTGAATGTGTAGGTTACAGGCGAGTCGGCGAGCACGCACCATCCGTTTGAACCCTCAACGTCTTCTTTGTAAGCAGCGTTAGGAACGATATCTGCCGACAGGTTGCTCTCCAATACGTTGTTTTGGAACTTCTCCTCAGTCATGTCGAAGTCTGCAGGGATTCCCTTGAAGTGGCTTCTCACCTGTTCGATACTAGGATCGGTGTTTGCACCATTAGGATTGATATCCCACTTGAAGTTGCTCAGAGCCTTCAGTCCGCCGGTAGGTTTACCGTTGGCATTCTCAATCTCAGGAGTAGACTGTACGAAGTTTCCTTGTTCGTCCATCACGAACACACGGCGCTGTGGACGGTAAACGCCGCTGTCGAACGCACCGTTCTGGAAGATATGCACGTTCACGGTTCCGTTGGTCGCCGGGTTGAACACGAGGTAAGAACCAGAGCAAGGCACGTTGAACATTCTGTCTACTACTTCGCCCTTAGTCTTGAAGTCGGCAGTAGAAATCATTGTAGTGTTAACCAGAGCGTTAGAGCCATCCTCCTGACGGGCATTTTTACTGCTTTCGCCAGACACGAAGCGGTTGAATCCGCTCATCTTCCATTTAGGCTGCGAAGCCTTGTCTGCCCATTTGTATTTTTTACTCAGTCCTTCGTTAGAATCGTATGTCAGTCCTTCAGTTACGTCGTTCGGGAACATCCATCCGCCGAGAGTAACCGACATTGTCCTGTCTTGGTTCCACATCTGCTTCTGGTTGCCGTAAGCAACAGCAACACCGTCGTTGTCTTTGTCTTTAGCGCGGTAAACGGCAGGGTCGTCTACATAAACCGTGAGGAATGCCGTCATCGTTTCGAGGTTTTCGCCCTTCACCGTGACGCGCACGCTACCGTTACCCTCGTTCACTGCCTCCAGCTTGCCGTTTTTCTCGTCTACCTTAACAAAGCTTGGAGTGAACGAAATCCACTTCAGAGAGTAGGCTGTGCCTTCTTCAAGTTCGTTGGTTCCGTCGGTTACGATAACATCCGGTGCACCCTCGGCGGTTCCGGTGTACATCTGCACTGTCTCCGGGTTGAACGTGATAACAGGTCTGATGTAAGAAGCGCTTACATTCACCTTGAATGAGATAGCAGCCGGTGTGTTGTAAACTTCAGAGTAGTCGTCATTGTCCTTTGTAGTTGGCGTGGCCGATACAGAGATGGTGAAGTCGCCTTCATTGTCAGGACGGAACGTGAACTCATTGCCGTTTGTCTTGTTGTTCTTGTTAGTAACTTCATTACCGTTAGTGTCAGTCACCTTATATGTGTATTTGAAATACTCGCTCACATCCTCTCCGTCGTAGATAAGCGGAACGCGGAATGTCTTGTTGTTCTTGTTCGTCTTGCTGTCATACTTTTTAATCTTGATAGCCTCGCCCGTGGTGGTGAAACTTGCAAGGAACGTAGGAGTCAGCTTACCCTTCACCACGTTGTAGAGGAACGTCATCGTGCCAGCCTTGAAAGTCTCGCCGAGCGATGGGGTAGGAGTGGCGGTAACGGTGATGGTAGATGTACCCTCAGTCCATTTGTATTTCTCGCCGGCAACCTTCAGCATGCCGTTCTCCACGCTAACGTTAGTTCCCTCGACAGAGTAAGAGAGTGTGTAGTCTGTGCCCAGCGTCAAGAGCTTGTCGTCGTCGCCATACACCTTGATGATAGGCTGCTTGTAGTTGGCATCGGTAACGTTGATGTTCACATCGTTTACAGAGATGTTCAGCGGCGTCTGCTCCTTCACGGTGATTGTGTAGGTGGCAGTACAGCCCTCATAATTGTTGGCATCCGTTGGAGTAACAGTGGCAAGGATAGTTGCCGTACCTGTAGTCTTCACCGTAATCTTGCCGTTGGCAACGCTGGCAATGGCTTCGTCGTTTGAAGAGTATACCACGCTGTATTGGTCTGCTGCCAGCTCCTCCTCGCCAGCCATTACAGTCAGTGCCGGCAGGTCTACGGTGTAGTTGTCGGTTTTGTTGATGATAACGTCGCTGTTCTTGGCAAACGCTGCCGTTAGGCGGGTCTTCTCGCCGGTAGTGCCCGGACGAACGATGGTGAGACCTGTAACATAGGTAGAGCTGCCGCCGAAGCGTCCGAAGTATAGCTTGTCGCAGTCTTTCTGCACGGTGAAGGTGTAAGTAACCTCTGTGGCAGAGAATGCCGGCGACTGGAACTGCGGTTCGGCGTCGGTAGGATTAGCATAAATCAGGATTCCAGAATTCTTCTTAGAACAGTATCCCTTGATAGTTACCACGTCGCCAGCCTTGAAGCCTCCGTCGCCGTCGGCACCAACAGTGAGGTATTTGCTCTCGGCAGCCTTGAAGTTGGTACCGAACATGATGTTCTCGCCTTCGTTAATCTTAATCTGCGCCACGCCAGCAACTTCGGTTCCCACGTTCTGCAGGAAGTCGTAAACCACGTTGTCTTTCGTCGGGTCGATGTCGCTCTGCTTCTTAGCCACGCTCACCTCGAATGTAGCCTCGCATCCGTCGTATACGGTCTGCAGGGTTGGGGTAACGGTAGCCTTAATGGTAGTCTTGCCCACGCCGGTGAACACGAGCTTGTTGTCTACAATCTTCACCACATTCTCGTTGTTTGAGGTGTAAGTAGCCGTAAAGTCGCTCACTGGCTGAGTGGTCTTCACGTCGATAACGCTCAATGTAGGCAAATCCCTTGCCTCGTCATCCTCTTTTGCGTCTACTGCCGCCGGCGAGAACGAAGCCTTCAGCTGGCGTGCATTTGCGTTCACGGTGAATGTAGCCGTAGTTGAGTTGTATTTCGTGCCGTCGGCAGGGGTGATAGTGGCTGTGATAGTAGCTGTGCCCTTATGAGCGGCAGTCAGCGAACCGTCTTCTTCCACTCTTACCACGTCTGTTGCTGATGAGGCATAGCTTACTGCATACTGTTCTGCTGTCAGCGCAGTCTCGCCAGCCATTACTGTCAGCTCCGGAGCCGTGAGATTTACATCGCCTACAGTGGCATCAATAGACTGTGCTGCGTATGTGGCGGTGAGGTCGGTCTTGGGAGTAGAAGGGGTTGATGATTCGTATTCCACTTGGATTTCTGTTACGTTAATGTTTGAGCTTGAAGCATTAGTGAATTTAATGCTTGATGGCTTAGAGGTTGAGAAATCGTATGTCCAAGTCAGCCCATCAGCTGTTGGTTTTGTCTGTGGGTCAGATGTCAGATTTTTCGAACTTGAATTAGTAACAAAAGTAATTTTTGTTATCTTTGCTCCGTTTGCAGAGATTGTGAAATCCGACCCGTTATTCTTTGAAATTTTCAAAGCGTTTTTGTTTGCAGATATTCCTGATCCTGCCTTGATGGTAATTGCTTCTATAGTCAGTGAAGAAACCTCTCCACTTCCAGGATTTGAGTCGAGAGTCTTTAATTGGTCAACAGGGAATGTAACAGCCTTTGGCGTCTCTTTCTCCCCGCTCGAAGCACTTTTTGCCGTCACCACAGCCTCGCTTGTAGTGATAGTAGTAGTGCCGTTGGCAGTAGCCGTACATTTGTATGTGCCGCTTTCTGTCGGAGTGTAAGTGGCAGATGTTGCATCGGCGATAGGCGAACCGTCCTTATACCACTGGTAAGAAACAGTTCCGTTGCCGTAAGCCGTAGCGTCGAGAGCTCCCTCAGTTGTAGAGAAGTCATACGTAGGAGCCAAGTCCTTGGCAAAGAGAATCTGCTTAGAGTCCTGGTTCTGGTAAGCGCGCTCGTATTCAGTGGCAGCCATGATGAAACCGCCGAGGACTTTGCCTTCGGTTGTCTCACCTTTCTTTACCATGGTAACATCGCCGCCCGACAGGTAGTATTCGTTTGAACCGTCGCGATAGCTGCTGCCACCAAGACCTGCCGACTTGCTGCTTCCCCAAATCTGGATTGTGCCGTTGTCGTAAGTAACGAAGTTGTTTACTAATCCCTTGAAAGCATTTGCAGCAACATCTTTGTATGAGTCTGCAAGTAGACCAAGGCGAACAGCTTTAAAGAAAGCGGCAGAGAACAAAGAAGTTGCTGAAGTTTCTATGTAGTTGGCATCATTTTTTGATGAACCATTATATTTTGTTGAAACATAAGTCGCATCCTTGTCTAGCAACTGATACCATCCGCCTGTAGTCTTGTCCTGTCTGGCAGCAATGCCGGCTGCTAATTCTTCAAGATGAGATTTCAGTTTTGTGTAGTTGCTTGTGCTTTCCTGTCCGTCTGCTTTCATAGCCTCAAGCACGTCAACAAGGGCATACAGATACCAAGCATCAGCTCTGCCCCAATAAGCTGCAGAGTGGAACACGTAAGGTGTTGTGCTGCTTAGTCCAGCCCAAGTGTTGCTGTTTCCGTCTTTTGCCTTGGCAGAAGCCGTGGCGTCAAAAGCATGATACATCAACTTGTCTGTAGAGTTCCAGCAAAGGTTCCATACGATGTCAAGTTGCTTGGTTACCATGTCCCAGTCTGCGGTCTTGCTGCCGAATACGTTGTCGGATGAACCATAGAATTGAGTGAGCTGTGCCAACAATGCACTACCCATGTATGCACCGTCGAGCCACATCTGATTCTCATAAATACTTTTGTGCCACCATCCGCCAGCTACGGTATATCCAGCTTTCTCGGCAAGAGTGCCTGTAGGGATTACGTATGAAGTGTTGGCTGCAATAAATCCTTTCTTGACACTTGCAAGAGCAGTCTTTACCATAGATTTGTCAGCGTCAGTAGCATACTTGTTGTTGTATAAGCCGATATAGAGCTTCGCTCCATTCAGATTGTCAAAGCTGTCGCCAGTTTCCGGCACTTTCGCATCGTATGCGTCGCCATATTCCTTTACCGAAAGAAACCATGGCTTCGACCAATCGAAACTGTTGTAATAGTCGGCTGCTTCAATCATTGCCTTTGACACAATACCCGGAACGTAGTCCAGTTTCTTTTTTGTGTCTTTTCTTGCTGTAGCAACGCTTCCGTCAAGATTGTATTTTGCCAATCCGAAAGCCGTTGCGTTGGCATAGAAATCGTTTGCGCGCGAGTCAATCGCCCACTGCGAGTACCTCACTCCGCTGTTGAACTTCACGCCCGGACTGTCTGCCGCCCTTGTCGAGAGGGTGCAAGCCAGCAAACCTGCCGCCATGAGGGGCAGTGAGCGAAGAAGCGTTTTGCCGTGGCGCGTGGATACACTGCCGCCAAGGCGTTTCATAAATTTAATCTTCATTTTTTGCTTTAGCTGTCATTCAGCTGCTTTAGTTGTTATTTAATTGTTATTGTTAGTAGACATATAGTTTGATAGCCGATGCTTCATCCTTTGCTTTCTTTGTATCAATTGGTTGTCTTCTTAGCTTCAGTAGTCCGCCAGATTGCGGACTTGTGTCGATACAAGTATTAGCAGTATTGTTTAGCTCCAGCTATTAGTATTGTCAAAGTATTGTTATATTGAAATATAGCGGCTGTTGCCGCTACGGCATAGGCGGAGAGTCCTTGCCTTGTAGATTAATGCTGCAAATTTACAGCTATATATAATAGGTAGTACGAATTTAACATTATTTTTAAAGAAACTTAACAGAAAACGTTGACGTGTCCTGTTGACACCGAATGCTTTATAAAATTGCTTTCCATCACCTGTCATTCCTGTTTCTATCAATCTATCCGATGTTTATATCAAACGCTGCCTGTGTTTCTATACTGCACTGTTTGTGTTTCTATTTTGCACCAATGGTGCAGCAATGCTGCACAGAAGTTGCCCCTATTCATCCTTATAGTCAAATTGTGGCTTTGTGAGACGATAATACAGATGATGGTATTTATTATTGGAAGTAATCAATATATTTTTAGACGAAAACCTAAGTAACAAGTCAAAATTATTATAGGTTCTTCCGGAAAATGGAGTGATATTATTTTCCCGCAGATTACACAGATATC
>ERZ808270.154-NODE-154-length-42706-cov-17.018687_pt1 | contig 42706 bp, 52 predicted proteins | sample MGYA00521082_ERZ808270 | MGnify/ENA primary metagenome ERZ808270 (study PRJEB31516, sample SAMN03275594) | gut metagenome | biome: mammalia-associated habitat; material: feces | host: Papio cynocephalus | place: Kenya | collected 2012-07-27 ... | reverse complement strand
TAACTGGACTTGCGGAGATTCTTGTCATGGATGGTCATGCGGGAACAGTTGCTATGGCTGGACTTGCGGAAACAAGGGGATAGCATGGTCTTGTGGAGACCAGTGTTATGACTGGACCTGTGGTGACGAATGCAATACATGGAAATGCGGAAATTTCTGTCATTCCTGGAAATGCGGAAACACGTGTAATTCATGGACTTGCGGTAATAATAGTTATTCATGGACCTGCGGAGACAACTGCCGCTCATGGAATTGTGGCAACAGCTGTTCGGGATGGACTTGTGGTGACTACTGTATCGATTGGACTTGCGGCCACAACTGCGACAACTGGACTTGTGAGGAAAACTGTACGAATTGGGTCTGCGGTAACGGATGTGACAATTGGAGTTGCAAGAAACAATGTAACTCATGGGTCTGCGGCAACGAGTGCTCCGAGTGGAAGTGTGATGAATTTTGCTCCAATTGGACTTGTGGAGATTATTGCTCAAACTGGAAATGCGATGGTTGGTGTGGTTCCTGGAAATGCGGGAACGACAGCAGCGGCTGGTATGCCGGTGGTGCAAGTGCGTTCTGGACTTGCGGAAATGGATGCAACAATTGGAAATGCGGTGGAAACTGCCAGACTTGGGAATGCGGAAATGGATGCTCTCATTGGGAAGTCAATGTTGCACAGCGTGGCTTCAGGATTGAAAGTGGCGTAAGCGGTTCTAAAGAACAGCCTTTGCTGATTTGGATTGACGGAGAGAACAAAAGTGAAACACGCAAACTCATCATCACCACAAAACGCACAGAAGGCGCTTCTACTTCAGATGACCTTGTAATGTATTTTGCAGATGAACTAATTCTTTTAAAAGATAAAGTTGACTGCTCAGAAGCTGGACTCAGCGAGGCGATAAACACCCTCAGTACAGGTACTGCAACTCCGGAGGATGCGGATTATTTTATATCACAATACGCTGGGGGAGGAACAACACATACTACATATCATAGGCGTCCATTCTCAGCCTTATGGACTTGGATAAAAGGAAAGGTCGAGGCTTTGGGGTATACAACTAAAACGTATGTTGACAGCAAAATGACTTGGTCTACTTTTGAATAACATTTAGGCATACTGAGGGTGATACTTCCGTATGTCACAACTTTATAAAACTATAATCATATGACTAATATTAATTTCAAGAAAGTACAAATATTGCCCACTTCAGGATTTAGTGTTGGTGATGTATATTTTGTCTCAGAAGAAAAGAAGATATATATAAGGACATCCTTGGGCTGGGAGGATTATGGCGGGGCTCAAGTAACGGGAGAGGCAGCTAATTTTGTAATGATAGACCTTTCTGAACTGCCTGTCAATGGTAGCAAGAAAATGTCTCTTGATATTTTCAATAAACTCGCAGCGGGGGCTGAGAGCAAAACTCCGATGTTCGGATATTCTAAGGTACCGAGTACTATGAATGAGAGCGTTTTATATCAAATGGTTCCGTTATCCGTTTTCTATGGTTATTCATCAGTTGAATTAGCTATACACATACAGTACACCGTGAATAATAAATGCGTCGAGGTTAGGTTCTCGCAGGCTAACGACACTGAATGTACTGCGAATGCCACTTCACACTCGTCATTATTGGCTTCCTATGTAAATTCAACCTCAGAACGCGCTGTTCAGTCGTCTGCTGTGTGGAAGGAGATACACGCAGAGCCAATGACAATTAATGCATCAGTAGCAACATTTGAAGTGACATTGTCGTCATCAAGCAATCACAAAATAATCCTGTACACGGCATCCGGAACTCAGACCTACGCACTGCCAGCATCACCGCTTGAAGGGGAGACCTTCGTGTTTCTCAAGGTTATGACGGGAAATGTACTCGTGATAAAGAGCATAGCAGGCAACGATACTATTTTTGACTGCGCAACGGGAACTACAATTACGTCAAAATCCATAAGTGGATCAACCAAATGCAGGATTACGGTGACATACTCAAATGGCATGGGCAAGTGGTTAATTATGTGTGACAACTTTACGATATAAAGGAATAAAGGCTATGCTATGGACTGGATTCAGATAATATCAATAATCGTCGGATTTGTCGGTGGCGGAGGGCTGACCGCCCTCTTCACCCTCAGGTTTACGCGTAAAAAGGCTGGGGCTGATGCTGACAACGCGGCTATAAACGCGCTGAACAACGCGATAACGACAATGACGGGCATCGACAACAGCAAGGACAACGAGATTACCGACCTGAAAGCGGAGAACACAGAACTGCGGCAGCAGATAGGCAAGTTGCAGGCGCATCTTTCGGACAAGCGGTGCGAATGCACCACGAAGGGCTACTATATGTGCGTGCATCAGGGATGCTCCCTGCGGAGACCTGCGCTCGGGCGCGGCAAGACCTTCTTCGACGAATATAAGGACGCTGTGGATTTCGGAGCCGACTTCTACTCGGTCGAGGAACTCCTCGAAGAACACAAGAAAAATAATATACTGAAACTTATAGAACACGATGGGAACAGTCAGTAAAAATTTTGATTACAAGGAATTTGAGGCTACGGACGTGCCGGGAATGCAGGTAAAGAACATAATCGCAGCGACTGAGGTGCGCGACGCCGTCAAGGCGCTCGTCGAGGAGGTCATTCAGCCGCTCCGTGATGCCTGGGGCGAACCGCTCGCAATAAACAGCGGCTACAGGTGCCCGGAGGTGAACAGGGCCATCGGAGGAGTTCCGACAAGTCAGCACGTTTTAGGCGAGGCAGCGGACGTGTGCCCCTTCGGGCGCAACGGCCACGGTGACGTCGAGGTCGTCAGAAGGCTGGCCGCCACCGCACGCGACCTCGGACTCCCGTTCGACCAAATGATTCTCTATCCCTCGTTCGTCCACTTCAGCCACCGGCTCAAAGGCGAACAGCGGGGGCAGATACTCTACAACAGAAGATACACGGGAAAGAAGCTGTAGAACAGTTTTCCATAACCTTTTTGATAATATTGTTTAGCACGGATTCCCGTCGCGAGATGCGAATTCCTTCAATAAAACCTCATTGTACTACAAGTTGTAGTATAGTGCAAATCCCAGAAATTTCACAATGAGAAAAATCCCTGCATACACCCTCCTCGCGGCGCTCATGGCCGCATCATGCAGCCCGCGCATCGTCACGGTCGCCGTCCACGACACGATGACCGTCACCCGCACCGTGACCGTCCGCGACACCGTCATCTCCGCGCCCCTTCCGGTCGAGTCCGTCGTCATCTCCACGCCCGACACAACGTCCACCATCGAGACCTCCCTTGCCACATCCACGGCCACCCTCTCCGGAGGCCACCTCCGCCACACCATTGAGAACAAACGCACCGCCCTTTCCGTCCCAGCCAAGATTCCCGAAAGGCAGGAAATCATAACCGTCACCAAGGAAATCCCCGTCCCCGTCGAAATCCCCAAGCCCTACATCCCGAAATGGACATGGTACGTCCTCGTCTGGGCAGTCCTCGTCACCCTCCTCCTCGCCGCCTCCGTCTGGCTGCGGTTCAGATGATGTTCGCAAAAGTTATTATCTTTGCTCCGCTGAACAGTAAACCGATATAGTTATTATGAAAAACGACATTCAGGAACTTTTTATTTGTGAATGCGGAGACCCAGAGCATCAGTTGATAATGCGTACTGACAATGATTGGGACTTTGTCTTTTGCTCCGTCCATCTTAAGCCTCGCGGTTTCTTCAAAAGAGTGTGGTCTGCGCTGAAATATATATGTGGTCATCGTAGTATATATTGGGATTTCAGTGAATTTATCTTTGATGTCAATGATGCCGACAGGCTTCAGTTCGTTGTCGATCATCTTAGGAAATTCCAAAGGAAACGGGAAGAAGATGACAAAGGCAAAGAATAAGATGAATTTCACATCATTGGAAGCACTGACTGATGAAATCTATGGCAAGAAAGGAACGCCTAGACGTGATGAAATGGAGGCTCGTCTTGAGAAAGAAGTGAAAAATCTTCCGGAGTCCGACACTGTGGATTATGGTGATGTGTAAATGAAAAAGCGACCGAGAAAATTACCGGTCGCTTTTTCGTCAAACTACGAAATGTCTAAGCATTTGCCAGAACCTGATGATCAAGCGTCTGACGAATATATGCGTTTATGGAAATGCCTGCCTTGCTGGCCAAAGCCGCAATGCGTGAATGAGTGTCCGGCGAAATGCGGATGTTCAATGTGCCTGTATAACTCTTGCGAGGCTGAATGCCGGCTTCTTTACAGTATGCGAGATAGTCATCAACCGCGCCTTCAAAATCCGCCTTCAGTTCTGCAACCGTTTCGCCCTCGTATGTTATTGCCGTGTCGGAAGGCAAGTCAAGAACCTTTCCGAAAAGGCAGTTGTCCTCCTCGCTGACCTCTATGCTTCCGATATAGCCTTTGTAATTCATTGTGCTCATAGTAATATCATTTTAATAAGTCCAACTTCTTCAGATAGTCATAAACCTGCTTCAATACATATTTCTTCACGACGTTTTCCGGATGCGGCTTGTGGACGGCGTATGTGTTTTCTCCTTTCACGAACAATGCCCGTGAACCGCTCGTCTTACCCTTATTGTCGATGCTGTATCCAAAGATTCCGAAAAGCCGTACAAGTTCATCCCAGCAAAAGTCCTTCGGCATCCTCAAGAATCTTTCAATCAGCTTCTCCTTTGTTCCCATATTATTTGTAACTAAGTTTCAGTTGCAAAATTATGCAGAATTTATGAAAATAAAAAATAATTGCCTGAATATTTGCGTAATACAAAAAAATGTACTATCTTTGCAATACAAAATTCAAGGATATATGAAAAGATTGAACGACAAAGAGAAAGACCTGATTGAAGCAATCAGGAATTTCAGAAAGGCAAGAAGCCGGATCGAACAGGAAAACGAGTTCAGATGGCTAATCTACAAGACAGTTGAAGAACTGATGTACGACGAATGAGAACGGAGGCCTTCGGGCCTCCATTAAAAACGAGAATATGAAAGGGACTAAAATCAAACAGGACAATATCGAGCTGCTGCTTGACATCAATGTCGGGAGCATAGCGCGGAAGTATTTCAAGAAATCCGGCTCGTGGCTTTACCACAAGTTCGACGGCCGTGACGGCAACGGCAAGGAGACCGACTTCACGCTGGAAGAACTCCAGCAGCTCAAGGGCGCGTTTTACGACCTCGCAGACAGGCTTCGCAAAGCCGCCGACAGACTCTGACAGTCTCCACCTTGAATTTTGTACCGGCCATCAGGAGGCGTGGCCACGGACGGCATCCGGAAGGGTGTCGTCTTTTTTTTGATAAAAATCGAAAATTTGTGTCGAAAAATTTTGTAAATAATCAAAAGATTATTAACTTTGTATTGTCATTAAAAATCAAGTAAATATGAAGAAGAAAACAAAAGAACGGAGGGAAACGGAAAGGGAACTTCTCTATTACCTCCAAATTTACAACGAGTTGAACGGTCGAAATGAAGTTGGAAGAGTTTTGGGTTGGTTGGAAGAAGAGATTGACAGACTTGTTGAAAAGTTAAAGTTCATGTAAAAATCCCCCGCTGAAAGGCGGGGTTAAAAACTCGATAGTATGATTACGAAAGAACAGATGGATGCCTTGAAAGAAAGGTTTGTAAATGCCAAAACTGAAGCTGAACGTCAGGCAGTGAATGCCGAAATTCATGAAATTTGCGAAGAAGATGCCGTTGCCGTTGCCGAGATTGTGAAACTACAGCTTATGGAGACTCACAAGAAAGTTGATGAGATTCTTGTGCGGAAACAGTTGGAGGAAATGCTTCCGGCAATATCCTTGTCTTACATTGCAAAGACATATTTCAAGAAGTCCCGCGCATGGCTCTACCAGAGAATAAACGGCCTTTCCGTAAACGGCAAGCCCGCAAAGTTCTCAGCGAGTGAAATGGAGACATTAAACTATGCGCTCAACGACATCGGCCACAAATTGACAAATATTCGCGTTTCTTGATTTTTAATGACATAAAAGCATTGTGACGCGATGGCGGCATCCGGAAGGGTGCCGTCTTTTTTTTAGACCCCTCTATCCCCTCGAAGGGGAAGCGTGCTCCGTGCGCGCTATCTCACATCCACTGCTTCGCGCTCTTCGCACGGCGCTTAAGCGCCTTTTTCATTCAGGAACCTTGAGAATGTCCACTCCCTTCAGCTCCGCCGTGGCCTTGGAGGAGCGCTGGCAGTAAATCGAGGTCATCGCGAGGCTGCTGTGGTCGGCCTGCTGCTGGATGAACGAGACTGGGACTCCGGCGGCCGCGAGGTTCGTTATGCCCGTGTCCTTGAGGCTGTAGAACGTCACCTCCATCGGGAATCCGCATTCCGCACGGACGCATTTGTTCCAGAACGTCGCAATCCGGCGCTCGGGAACGGCCGTCTTTCCCGGGCTGAAGTCGTAATGGCTGTGGTCGCCGAACAGGAAGAGCTTCGGGTCGCTAAGGTCGAGGCATCGGACGAAAGGCATCATCGCGTCCGGGATTGTCCGGGTGGAGGTGTTGTCGTTCTTCGCGATTTCGCCGCGCACGAGAACCGTCTGCGAGTCGAGGCGTACGTCCGAACACTTGAGCATTGAAATCTCCTTGGGACGCAGGAGACAACAGTAACAGAGCATGCAGAGCACGAGATATTCCGGATTTTCCCGCGCCAGATATTCCCAGAGCCTCGAAAGTTCCGCGTCCGACAGAATCCTCCTCTTTTTCTTCATCAGCTTCTTCGACTTCCGGCGGATGGATGTGAACGGGTTTTCCGAAATGTACGCCCGCTCCACCATCCAGTCGAACAGGACGCGGCAGAAGAGGAGATAGTTGTTGTAGGTCCGCGGCGAAATCTTAGGGTTGCTCTCGATGGATTCCATGAAGTCGATGGCCATCGTTCCGGTGAATCCGCAGGCGTAGGTGTTCTCGTCGCATCCGTGCGCCTGCAGCCACTCCCTGATGGTTCTGATGAACGAACTGTAGCTCCTCAGGGAATTGGCCTCAAGTTCGCGCCTCTTCGCGTCGAGAAAGGCGTCGAATGCCTCGAACAGCCGCTTGTATGCCTTGGGCGCGAACTTTTCGACGAGCGGGTTCCAGCCCATGGCCAGCTTCTCGGAGAGCCGTCCCATGATGGCCTTCGCCATGGCCTTGCGCTCGCGGAGCGTGTCGCCCCGGTTCACCTTGATTCTCATCCGCTTGAGCTTCATCGTCCCAGGGTCCTGGACGTAATAGGTGATGTACCAGATTTTGCCCTGCGTCAGTTTAGGGGGCGTATATTCAATGTAGGGGGTCGGTTTGAAGAATGACATTTTTTTTCTTTCGCACAGCTCCGACAGAACCCTGTAGAGGTTGTCGGACGATGGCGAAAGACTCTGTCCCGTGTTTGTCCCGTTTTTCTCCGAAAATTCGGCTAAAATTCTGCCAATCAGAGAATTAGGGCTATTGAGCGGAGAGAAGGAGATTTTTGCGGGGGTCTCTGTTTTGTCTAACTTATTCATAATCAATTGCAAACTTTGGGCGATTATTGGCATTTTCGGCCATTTTTCGTTAATTTTGTCCCGTTACAGCTCCGGGACGGCGGAGAGTAAAAATCTCTCCGCCAAATTTTTAGGGCATTTGTAACATCATTGTTTATGCTTAGTTTTGCCATAAATTCATAAAAATTGTTGATTATGTGCCGTAAAAAATCATACGTCCCAATGCCTCCTCTTTCCCGGCGGTTGGAGTGTATCATTGATAATGGCCGTTTATGCCCTCGCTATGCTCATTGCCCCTTCTGCAATCATCATTTTCGGTATCCAATTCGGGCAGCGCAATAGAACACCGGGGGGTTGAGCCGAGAATCGGGCTTCAGGACAGCACTTGTTCCAATCTTCTGGGTATTGATGTCGCTTATCAGGCAAGAAATTACAAGGTTTCGTTGCTTATGGGGGCGCAAAATGCCATCGACGACAACAAACGAGTGAACGAACGTCGCATTGTGTGTTATCATCGTGCTGTTTGGATATTCATTGCAGAAATCATCATCGGCATACTAATCTTCTGTCTTTTGTCATCGATGGCTTAGTGCTTCCGTACCGGAGGATGCTCTGTCTGATGTGACAACTATATCGACATCTGTTATATCGACATCTGCGCGAAAATGCGTTCCATATCCGCAATCGTTTTGGGTCTGGAATATGGTTTCATCGTTATCTTCACAGTGCCGCCCTTCTGGGTCTTGGATACGGCCGAGTACATTTGCTTGAGATCGTCGGACATGTTTGTCAAAGAAATCTTCAGTCCAGAAGAGGACGCTTTGCGAACTTCGTTATAAAACTCGTCCATAAAACTTCTGGTGGTGAACTGCACGTCGTCAAAATCCAAGACAACATCGTTGTCCCTGCAATTATACGCTGCAGCAAGGATGTCGTGAGCTGCAATCCTGCCTAAAATGTCACGACCAGCAAGGTCTTTTATGTAAATCGTTTCCATATCACGCAATGTATTTCATGTAGTTAAAATTAGTCATATTTTCCGGAATGCGGAAAGCGATGACCGTTCCGCAGAACCGCATTCCCCAAGGCAACTCAATGAACTGCGATGCTTTCCCTGTTGCTGCGAACAGCGCATCTCCTGAAGCCAGCAGGTATTCTCCGTCAAGTCCCTTCGTCAGCATCCCGATTGTCGTCCGCAGACCATATCCTCGATTCTCGGCTTCCGGGAGGTTCTTTGCTGAGATTCCAGACACAGCGGATTGAATGGCTTCAATGTCTGATTCAATACCGGCTGTTCGTGGGTTGTCTGCGTAGCTGCCTAAAATCGTTCCACCGGTGTCGGCTATGCAAATGTCGGTATAGCCTTTGTCCGGGTAGCTTTGAGCTGTGATGTAGCCATATTTTGAGCGGGAGTGCTCAACGATGTTGTCAACCGATTCTCCGATAATGTATCTCAAACCGTTCTCGACATTGTGCCCGAATTTGCTTTGCCGGACCAGAATTGAATGAACGGATGAGAGAATGGCATCGCGTTTATCCAACCCGTTCAAGTCTGTAGGAAATTTTATAATCGGGATATATGAACCTCCGGCAAATCCGGAGATGAACCCTTTGAATTCCGAATCCCTCATGGAGGAGGCATCGATGCCTCCGAACAGAAGCTCATAGCGTTCAGATAGGAACTTGCATCGGTGAATTCCGGCTTCCTGTCCATCTTCTCAATAAATACAAGCGACGGCAATAGGAATGACGGTGTCACGAAGCGGACATTCGACAATGACACGCGATCTCCATCGACGGCAGACATAAGTTCTTTGCAGAACTCTACTGCCGACAGGAATCCTCCGGATAACTTATCGGTGCGGACATTTATTGTCGGACTAATCTTCATAACATTCTATCGTTTAGAAAGGATGTCTAAAAGTTGTTTTATCTGGGCGTCCTTCTCCTTTATCTGGGCGTCCTTCTCCTTTATCTGGGCGTCCTTCTCCTTTATGCGCTCATCGAGGAGTTCGATCTGAGCCTTGAGGACGTCGGGGGAGTCGGAGTAATAGTGACGGTTGTCGATGGGAGAATTATTCAATTGGTTCTGGCCTTGAATTATGATGCCGGAAGTATTATCTCCAACTTTTTGTTCGACAATTCCTGAAATGTTGCCTTTACCGGTGAGTAGGTAGTCGGTATTGATATTCGGGAATCTTTCTTGAATTTTTGCCGCCATGGCTTTTGATATTCCGCATTTTCCAGACTTTATGTCGTAAAAAACCTGCGGAGTATTCAGCCCAAGAGCCAATGATAACTGACGGGCATTCATATTCAAGTATGCGAGCAATTCTTCAAGTATCTGTTTATCAATCTTTTCCATATTTTTCTAAATTTCTAAAGAAAATATATTGAATAATTCTTGTTTGATTAAAGAATTATTCTTTACTTTGCATCCGAAATGATAATAAATAAATAAACAAATAAATATATAAATAAATAAAGATTGTAAAGGTAAGTAAAATTCTTAACACTCACAAAGTTATGTTGATAGACCAGGACAGCAGAGGAATGATGATTATTTCGGACATCACGAGGAGTGACGCTCTCTTGCTCAAGAAAGCCGTGAAGCTGTTGCTTCCGGAGCTGGAGAGGGAGCGGGAAAAGGAAAGCCGCAACTGGGTTACCTCCCGGGCGCATTTCGACTTTCTGACAAAGCACAACATCGCTATAGACCGGTGCACTACGCTCGTCAGGGCGGTGAACCTCTTCTTTCCGGCCAGCGGAAAGAAGCCGGAGACGGTCGGTGAGGTCGACTGCGAATGACGGCCATTTGCGAAAGACATCTTATTAGAAACAACGGTAACATCTTAAAGACAAATGATTATGAAAACTGAAGACATCTTGAAAATTCTGGAAGAATGGGCGGACGAATGCGACGGCGGGTTTGCCATTGCGTTCGGGCAGATGGGAGAGGACGAGCGGGTGAGCGGAAACATGCTTGCCTATGGAGACGAAAAGCTCCAGCTCGCGTGCCTCGACGTTCTGACAAAGGGGACGATGGGACGCTACAGGCGGCTCCTCATGGATAAGTTCCCTTCTGAAAAAGGCTACAGATACAATGTAGGCGTAAGGCCATAAATATGTCGGAGATACCATACATACAACGACCCTGCGAGCCGCAGTGATGCGCCGGCAGGCTACAACCAAGACATGACGCTCCGGAAAGACGGAGTGACGCCCCGGAAAGACGGGGAATTTGGGGACGCAGGCCGCACGGGCGGCAGAAATGAGCAAGTTCATCGAAATACGGTACACAGCTCATCGAAAAATGTAGGCTTGAGTTTCATAGCAGTGGCGGAAGGATATAATGCGTGATTCCCTTAGCGTTGAGCATCACGCAGAAAGCCCACGACACCATCAGCCTCGCGGCTCAAGACTTCGCAGACGGCCAATGCCGGAAGCACGTGAAGAGGGCGAAAGCCCGAATCGTCAAATCTGGTACGGTGAGCGAGTCGGGAATCTGGAACGATGAACGAGTCGGAATGTCTGCACGAGGGTTCGACTCCCTCCGTCCCCACAAATTTTAATTGTTCAAAATATGGCAAAGACGAACTACAGGGCAAGAATTACGGCTCTCCAGCCGGGCGAGGCAGTCACGATACGCGGCTGCAAGATTTCCACCGTCAGGGCGACGGCTTCAAGCGTGTCGAGGGATCTCGACCGCGTCTATTCCGTTTCGGCCGTCAAGGGGCAGCCGGTCACGGTTTCACGGGTAAAGTAGGCGGCTATGGGACTCAGATTCACAACTTACGGCGCGCTGAAGCTCGCGTCGATAGTAGCCGCAGTTGCAGCCATGGCGGCGCTCGTGTGCCTCATATTCGAGAAATTCGTCATAAGCGCCATTCTGGCTCTCGTGGCGGTGCTCGGATGCCAGGCGGCGGTGCTCATTATCAAAGATGAAGAAAACAAAAAACTATAGGGATTATGGAGAATTTTTCAATCAGACTCGATTTGATGAAGTTTAAGGACGCAAAACTCGTCAATGCAGGCGGGCGCAGGGGCGTGTTCATTCCGGTGGACGAGAATCCGGCCATCTATGTCGGCAGCAAGGGCGTCTATCTCGGCCTCTCGGCCATCGAGCTTTCACAGGTAAGCCAGTTCGGCGACACGCACCTCGTGAAGGGGCACATCGAAAAGAAGAAGTTTGACGCGATGACGGAGGAGGAACGCCGCTCCTTCGCCATCCTCGGCAATATGCGCCCCTACAAGGCTCCGGAGATGGCAGCCCAGTCAATGACTTTCGACGACGACCTTCCGGAATGACGGCGGGAAAGAAAAGGCAGGATGAGGAGTTCCGGCTTGCAAACGGCGGCGTTCTGAGAGAATTGGATATGGCACAGAAAATTGTGACCTATATGGGCCGTTTACTCGCGGAAATACGTGCGGATGAGGACTGGAAATCATATTTTGAGGCGGTGGTCTTGTTGGAACGAGCGGCAAATGGTCTATTCGAGATTGCAGCTGCTGGAATACTTCCTCACAGGAATGCCGCCAAGCTTTGCAAGAAGTTCGCGGACGAAATGGAAAAAGACTTGGAAAGGTAAAAGCCGCCCGGAGCGGACGGCTTTGAAAAATGCCGAAAGAATGGTTTTTAACGCTTTGAATGGAAGTAGTGCTCGATGGCTTCGTTGATGAACTGGGTCTTGTTGCCCTCGAATGAGGTGAGAATGGCATCGACGGCGGGATTTGAGCGGAACGTGTAGTTCTTGCCGTGTTCGATGGGCTTGCGGCCCGCGCCCTCTCTTGCACCGCCCTTCCCTTTCTTGGAGGATGAAGATGAATTTTGTGATTCCATATAATTTTGTATTTTTGCGAAGCCTACCAAAGGGGAGGCTGATTTCTCAGCCTCCGTTGGAATTAGATGGCGATCTCAATCGTGAATCTAAGTTTCCAAATCTTGAATGTGAATTTAGCGCTCATCTTTCAAAGACTTTGGTAGGTTTTTTCTTACTCCCTTTCAAGCGTTTCAGATTCCTCTTTCGCAGCAGGCCTTCTTCCTGACTGCATTACAAAGGTACGCATTATCTCTGAATTATGCAAGTGTTTTTCAATAAATTTGCATATTTTTTCAATATTTTTTTCTCTGATTTTCAGCAATATACACAATGATACGCAAGGAACAGATTTTTGAGGCGACTGAGGGCGGAAAGGCGGTCATCGCCGGATACTATCCTCAGAGCGCGTCGTGCTTTTCGGGGCGCGGGCGCAACTTCAGGATTAGGGAGGACGACAAGAGCCCTTCCTGCACGGTGTTCCGGAAGGACGGGGTGTGGTTCATCCAGGACAAGGGCGGGAGCGACACCAAGGCCTACACGGCCATTCAGCTCGTTATGAAGGAGGAGGGGCTGGACTATCCGGCGGCGATAAACTGGATTGCCCGCAAGTACGCGCCGCATCTTCTTGAGGGAGACGCGGTCGCCTCGGAGGTGAAGCCGATGCCGGAGATGAAGAAGGTCAGAGGGCAGGAGAAGATGTCCGTGAACCTCAGGAAAGGCGGCAAGTTCACCGACAGGGAGCTTTATCTCCTCGGATATAAGATTACGCCCGAAATCTGTGACGACCTCTGTCTGAAGCCGGTGGATTCATACGTCACCGCCAAGAACTCCAAGGGCGAGAGCTGGCAAATCACGGCCACGGACAACTATCCGATTTACTACTACGACTACGGCTCATGGGGCAAGCTCTACCAGCCGCTCGGGGACATCCGCTTCATGTACGTGGGCGAGAAGCCGGAAAACTTCTTCTTCGGGGAGCGCGACTTCATAAAGGCATACGCCGACGCTCAGAAGGGGGTCTATCCGGGCATGGTGGAGATGGAGCCCATCGACGGCGAGGAAGCGGGTCCTGCGGTCGATATGACGTGGAAGGAACTCATCATCTGTTCCGGACCGTCCGATGCGCTGAACGTCCATTCTGCGGGCTATCACGTGTGCTGGCTGAACTCGGAGACGGCGGAGCTTACGGAATATGAGTTCTCGCTCCTCCAGAAGCTCGCGAAGAAGATATACATCCTCTACGACATCGACGACACGGGAATCGCCAATATGTACCGGATTGCGCTGCGCTACCTTGACATCAACATCATCCGCCTGCCGGAGGAGCTCAAGCGGTTCAAGGACCGCAAGGGAAAGCCCTGCAAGGACGCGAAGGACTTTTTCGTGCATTTCCGCCGTCCGGAGAACCAGAATCCGGTGTCGCTGTTCAAGGAACTCGTGAAGCTTTCCGGCGGACTCAAGTTCTGGCAGGAGAAGAGGACAAAGACTGGCGGGTTCGGTGGCTACGACATCAACAACGAGCAGCTGTACTCGTTCCTTCAGGCGTCGGGATATTTCCGCATCGCCACGAATCCGGACTGCACCGACTTCGCCTTCTGTCAGGTGAAGGACAACGTGGTGACGCTCATCGGCGACGACAGCATATCGGCGCACTGTTCGGCGTATCTCCTGGAGTATCTCCGCACCCACGCAAACTACTATAACCAGACGCTTGCCAACACCATCCACCGCTCCCCTCAGATAAGCCGGAGCTCGCTAGAGAAGCTTTCGGTCATCGTGCCGGACTTCAACGCCTTCGACGAGCGTTCGGACACGTTCTTCTTCAGCAACGGCCCAGTGAAGGTCTCGGCCACGGGCGCGAAACAGCTGAAGCCGTCCGACTGTCCGTACAATGTCTATCGGAGCAAGATCATCGAGCACGACTTCCGGCCGGAGCAGCCTTTCTTTGACATCGAGTATTCCGAGGAATATGCCACGCTCCTGAACCGGCTTTCCGTCCTTTCCCCCGACACCCCCGACTACGTCTCAATCAGGAAACAAATTGACGCTATGGATGAGCTCAGGCGCTACCGGCTCAAGATTTTCCGTAACGACTGCACTTTCATGCGCTTTGTCTATAACACCGGGCGCAACTACTGGAGGAAGGAGGAACTCGGCATGGCTCTGACTCCCGAGGAGCAGGCGGAGACTAACCTGCACTTCATCTCCAAAGTGATGGCGCTGGGCTACATCATGAGCAAGCACAAGGTCGCCGGGCAGCCCTACGCGATTTACGCGATGGAGACCGAGCAGTCGGAGGAGGGCACGCACCTCGGAGGAACGGGAAAGTCGCTGTTCATGACGAGCACGGAGCAGCTCCGCAAGCAGCTTTTCATCAATGGTCAGGAGATCAACCCCTCGAAGACTGACTTCATGCTTGCTGGCGTGCGTCCGGGCATCACGGACACCATCTATTTCGACGACCTGAACGACTCGATTGACCTGCACCGCTTCATGCCTATGATTACAGGCAAGATGGTGGTGAACCCCAAGAACAAGGACGCCTTCATCCTTGAGTTCAGGGACAGCCCCAAGGTGGCGTTCACCTCGAACCACGCGATAAAGAAGTTCGACGCATCGCTCCGGCGGCGGACTTGGTTCACTGCCTTTACCGACTACTACCATTCGGACGACCCGATGCGCGGTCTGAAGGAGCGTTCCCCTTACACGGAGTTTCACAAGAACCTCATCCAGGACTACACGCCGGATGAGATGAACAAATTTTACAATTTCATGTTCAACTGCATTGCCATGTGGCACAAGCTCCGCATCCGGATTCAGCCGCCGATGAGACAGATCGAGCAGCGCAACCTCCAGCGGGCAATCACCGACGAGTTCATCTGGTGGGCCGAGGACTGGTTCACGGAAAGCCGCCTGAACACGTTCATCAACAAGGACGAGGCTTTCGATGCCTACAAGTCTACCTTGAACAGGAAAATCCAGGACAGCATCAAGATGCAGACATTCAAGAAGAAGCTCATCATGTACTGTGCCTACAAGGGTTGGGTGTTCAACCCGCCCGAGCTTCTTCTCTCGGAGTCCGAGCGTCAGCGCAACGACATCCGCCGCAAAATCGGCAACGAGGACAACTATTTCTTCTACATCGACACGCGCCGCGACCGCGATGAGGACCTTGACGCCGCGTCAATCATCGGCGCACCCCCTGAGTCCGATGAGTCGGGGCGCGGGGAGCTGGGCTCCGGAGCAATCGGGACGTCGGCCACAACGTATGCCAAGGCCGTAGAACAGCCGCCTTTTCTGTAGTTGGGAATTCCGTCCAGGCAAGGAAAAGTTCACGGACGGAGCATCAAGAAGAACTTTGAATGAGGGTTCGCCTTTCGCGAACCCTTCTTTTTGGAGGAGTTGAATTTTTGAGGACGATTCTAAGGTGAATATTTCTTTGACCTTTTGACGCCTTAATATGAAAAAGAAAGATAAGTAAATGATAATAAGATAATTAGAGGGCGTCAACTTTGGGCGTCAACTTGGGTCAAAATGGTTTTTGCTGACGCCGATTTTGAGGCTTTTTACAGGGCTCTATATGGATATGAAAATAAAGTTGACGCGCTTGATTATCAGAGAGTTAGCCCATTTTACCGCTTTTGGGCGTCAAGTTTATTGAAAACAAAGTTGACGCGCAAATATATATTGATTACTAATGAGTTACAAGGAAATTTCGTTAAGGCGTCAAAGCGTCAGAAAATTTGAGACCTCTAAACTCCCGGAATTTTTTGCAATGTTAAAAAACACTCAAAATTTAGCGAATCATGGCAGAAGAAATTGTACAGACCGCCGCTCCTGAACGGCTCGAATTCAACGCCGACGTCTATGGCCGCTCCATGCCGCTGTGGCATTACAGGGCGCTCCCCTCCGGAATGCGCCGAGCGGAGACAAAGGACCTCTATCGCGGGCGGTGCGTCCTCTATAGGGTGGAACTTGGACCGGACACGGGCGACTGGTACAGTGACTATGTCCGTGAAAGCAATTACCGCATCCTCTGCCGGATGATTCGTGAGGGAAAGGATGTGTGGATTAAGTGATTTCTGCACAAAACGGCCGGAGATGCTATTGAAAATGATAATAAGATTTTGTAACTTTGTGATTGATAGCTACTTGAAACCCACACAATAAAAAGCGACGCGATGCTGATAAAACTCAAATTCGACACTAAACTAAGACTGGATTACTTCGGGTTTCTCTTTCCGAGGATTCCTGGGGACGGTGCCTACAAGGTGAGCACGCGAGAACCTATGGGTGAGCTCCTGTGTGCCCGAGTCCGCGAGTCGTGGCGGCCGGTCGATGAGCCGGATGGGGAATTGGTGGCGACACTCGACCTTCCGCTGAACCCAGCGACCAGGAACGTGGTCAACAAGTTCATCTACTACTCGCAGGCGGACACGGCGGCTCTGATGATGGCTCTGTCAGCGACGTTCGATCTCGACTTCGCGGGATATTACCGCAAGGGCGAGAACCTCGGCTATGGGCGCAAGGAGATTGTCGAGGCGTTCATCATCTCGCGCAACCTCGTTGAAATCGACTGCACAGACACGCTCTACAAGCGGGCCTACCGCACGAGCCAGCGGCGGATGAAGGCTCTGACGCAGCGGCTGCTCCGGCGTTGCTACTATCTGGATGAAAGCATTAACCTCAAAGGATTGAAAGATGATAAGGATAATCAAGGAAATTTTCGTGAGTCCGGCAACGGACGGGTTCGACCCACTCAAAGCATCAAGGCTGCCGATGATTCCGGCCTCCGGAACGATGGAAAGCAAGGAGACGATCGATGAGAACGGACGCTGTTTGACGATTAAGCTCAAGCTCAGCTGCAAGCCGCTTTCCCCAGCTGTCAGAAGGACGCTCCGTGACGGCTGCATAGCCCGCGTGGTGTTCTGCGACTGCACCTGTGTCGTTCTGGTCACCACCCTCGGCTCGGAGGACATTCCCCTCCGTTTCGAGACGGAAGACAGCCTCGACACACTCCGACTCTCCGCCACCCACAAGACCCTTTCGCGGCTGTAAACCATTTGCATATATGGAAAAAAGTCTATCTTTGCATCCGGCTACACAAGGCGACCAAACAATATTGCCGGAAGTGCCGAAGCTCTGTGAAATACGAAAAGCCCGGATGCTGAATATGCACTTAACACGCGGAATGAGATTCAGCTGGCGTTATGAATTGCCCAAGGTGAAGCCTTACAGCGATGAAATACCGGAGCATTTCATTCCTTTCAACTGTGCTTTGACATCTGTGGACTATGATTGCGGAGTTCACTTTTTCATAGATGACTACCAGTTTGAACGGATTTGGAACAGCCCTGAAAGATACCTTGATTTTTTGAAGAAGTTCAAGTGCGTAACGTCGCCTGATTTCAGCCTATATGCCAATATGCCGTTCCCGTTGCAGATTTACAACACTTACAGAAATCGTCTGCTTACGGCATGGATGCAGAAAAACGGCATAAATGTACTTCCGTCAGTGTCGTGGAGTGATGATTTGTCGTATCGTTTCAGTTTTGAGGCTCTGCCGATGTACAGCCCTGTTGCGATTTCGACCACCGGTGCGATGGCAAATGATAGTTCCCGCAGACTATTTCGGAACGGATTCATAGAGATGTGCCGATGTCTGACCCCGTCAAACATAATTATTTTCGGGAAAAGGCTCGATCCTCTCTTGGCGGAACTGCTGCAAGGGCGCGGCAAAAAGTATGAATTCAAACAGATGCAGTATGGGCGGACGCGGTAGTTTCATGAAGACAGGAGGGCGCGGCATTCCGGTCGAGGAAAGGGAGTATTCCACCATCGGGACGCTCGGACGTATTAAGATTGTGCAGTGGGATAAGGGGACGAATAATAGAACAATCCCATATTCCAACACTCCGAATACTACTTACTATTCGTATTCTACCAAATGGAAACGGATAGAACGGATATACTACTATAGAAATCACCGACTCTACAAGAGCGTTGATTTTGAGATTGATAAAAATAGACCTCATGTACATTATTGGAAGGGCGGGGAAATGGTGAGCCGCAAGGCTCATGACAAAAAGAATATATTCGCTTTGGACGAAAGGGATACGAGGTTATATAAACAGGCGATGAAATGGAATCAGGAGAGAAAGGAAAAATCTTAATACCAAATTTCTGGCGAGTCGGAGATGATGGCGGCCATGCACTCTATGAAGGTGATCTTGGATGGTGCCAACGGGATTATGATGATGCGATGTCCGAAAATCCGGAAAAGGTTTTCCGCTATAATGTTAATGAAGTAGGAATGAGCATTCTTTTCTTCTGGACGAAGGATATGAACTGGTACACTCTTGACATGGAAAAATATCCGGCGGAGCTGCGGCGTCTTCGGAAAAATCCGAACTGGGACGGCAAATGGGTGTCTGAAAATGTGGACTGCATTCATCCTGATCATCACGCCAACGGTGATGTCATAATGACTTTTGATGATGATTCCAGAATCTGGAATGATCTCGCGATGAATGGCGAGCACATTGGACAAATCCTGAGCGAATCACTCATTTATGACATTAGTTAACTAAATTTGTGCAAGTATGAAGATACTTTGTCTGGCACTAATGATTGCCAATGTACTGGTATATATTCTGATTCTGTTGGGTTTGTCTAATTTGATTGTTTCGTTGAAATCTCTTGACACCAAACTCACTGAAATCTTGTGTAAAATAGATAATTGGTGTGACAATCTCGTTGCCGATAGAATCCGTAAAGACCCATTGGATGTTGTTCGTTTTGAAGATTCTGGCTATAAAATTGTCTATTGCCCAAGTCTTGATGTTGCCGGATATGGGAGAACGGATGAAGAGGCGGAAGAGTCGTTCAGGATTACGTTTGAAGAAACTTTGGAATATATCAATGAAAGAAAGGAATCAAACATGAAATAGCAAAATCCGCCACTGAAGGGCGTGCGGGGCGCCGTCCTTTTCCTGGGGCGGCGCTTTTGTTTTCCTTTGCCGAAAAGTTTGCGGAATGGGAAAACGGGCATATATGCGCGAGGCTACACGGGACGGCCGCTTGGAGGAACTGGTTCGGCAGCGGAGGCTTCTGAATATGCACTTGTGCGAAAGCGTGCGGAGGTTCGGAGCGTATGGGTTGCCGGCTGTCGATGCTTATGAGGGTGCGGTTCCCCGGCGGTTCATCGGCTTCAACAGAGCCTTGACATCGCAGGATTATGATGCCGGGGTTCATTTCTTTATAGATGACTACCAGTTCGAGCGTGTGTGGAACACTCCGGAGAAATATGTGCCTCTTCTGAGGCGGTTCCGCTGCGTCATCGCTCCTGATTTCAGCCTGTATGTCGATTTGCCTCCGGCGGTCAATTTTTGGAACATCTACAGGAACCGGCTTCTTGCTGCATGGTGGCAAAGTCAGGGCATACGGGTCATTCCGAGTGCCAGCTGGGGAAATGCCGGCTCCTTCCGTTTCTGTTTCGATGGGCTTCCGCATAATTCGCTCATAGCGGTCGGGCATACGGCGATTGGGCGGAATCAGGCCGGCAAGAATGCAGTGATTCTTGGAATGAGCGAGTGTCTCCGGGTGCTCCAGCCGAGCAAAGTGCTTGTTTATGGTAAACCGTTTGACTTGAATTTCAATAATTTCGTATATTTGGAGGACAATATTCAAAGATTGAGATATGGAAGAGAAAAAGTATGGTGAGGTCGGATATGTGAATGAACTTTATCCTGATGATGTTAAGATGTTTAAAGAAATTGCTAAAACCTCGAAATCAGAGAATGAAAAGCATTTCTTCAGGATTATGGAATATCGTCAGAAACATCATTGTTCTCCGGAGTTTGACTACCTTCTCGACAGTAAGACAAATCCGGATAAGGTCGGATTTACGAGAGAATGGTATGATGAATACATGTTGTGGATTGATGGCGGTCAATCAATGGAAACCAATTCATTGTCATTTTTCTTGACAATGGATTTGAGTGAATATATTTATGATCTGACAGGCTGCCGAACTTTGCTTGAATACCTGCGTTCCATCGATTATTCACGCATTGATTATAACGCAGACACCGAACTTTTGTAAAATGGGAGCAGCAAAACAATATAACCCGTCCGGAGGGTTCTATGAGTACGAGTACCATCAAGTTGGCGAAACGATTCATTACGATGGGCTACAAGGTAAGGTCATAGTCAAGAACAATCTTCAAACTGGACTTCCTCCACATTCCGGCAAATCAGATTTTTATGCCAACATTGACGCTGAAACTGGAAAGATCATCCAACTGAGACTCAATAGAAGCAGAGCATCACACATTGACTTCGATTGGGGACATGAACATAAGAACTTAGACGGCAGCAATCTCCGTTTTTCCGAGGGCATTGTTCATGTCCATACCTATGAAAAAGGCAAACGTAACCGCATCGCCAGATATATGAACAACGACGAAATCAAGCGGTTCGGCGCGCTGCTCAAGTCTCTGAATCCCGATGTAAAGTTTCGTCCGTAACCTTGAAAAATAGCAAAATCCGCCGCTGAAGGGCGTGAGGGGCACTGTCCTTTTTCGGGACGGCGCTTTTGTTTTCCTTTGTACCGTAAAATTGGACAACTTCATACAGACACGATGGGAAAACAGAGAAATACATCACATCTGGCGGCGGATATAATCCGGGGGAAGTGGCTCCTTGCTGATGCGGAGTCATATCTTCCTGCGGTGTTTGCCCTGCTTTCGCGCACGCCGCTTGCCGATGTCGAGGAGACGGCTCGTCCGTCCTTCATGCTTTCGGACGGTTCCGAGATTGCCGACGGCGCACAGGCGACGGTCGAAAAGAAGGTGGCGGTTCTGCCGCTTCATGGCACAATGACGAAATACGAAACCTGCACCTCTGACGGGGCTATGGCTCTTGCTTCGTTCATAAGGAACTGCGCCGACCGTCAGGACATCATCGCGATCGTGCTCGACATTGACAGCGGTGGCGGTGCGGCAAATGCGGTTCCGCCGCTCGTCGAGGCAATACAGTATGCCAAGGCAGCGCACAAGCCAGTCATTGCCCATTGTGACCTCTGTTGCTCGGCCGCTCTCTGGGTGGCATCGCAGTGTGACCTCATCTATCTCGACAACCCTATGTCAGAAATAGGTTCCGTCGGGGTGCTGTGCACACTGTCGCTGCCTCCGGAGAAAGACCCGCAGACCGGGGTGAGGATTGTTCCGGTCTATGCGCGTGAATCAGCGGATAAGAACCTTGATTACAGGAAGGCTCTCGAAGGCGACTACAGCCTCATTCAGGACAGTATGTCCCCGATTGTCTCACAGTTTCAGGAAGCCGTGCGGAAAGGCCGTCCGGCGCTCGACACGGAAAGGGAGGGTGTGCTTACCGGGGCGACCTTCCTCTGCGACGAGGCTCTGAAGATCGGATTCGCCGACGCCCGCAAGACCCTCAGGGAAAGTGTCGAGGCGGCGTTCGCGCTCGCAGAAATCTGACGAAAAAACTTACAAACCTCTTATACCAAGTACAATGAATAAAAAAGCACTCTCAAACTCAAAGATGGGCAAAATCGTTGCCCGTCTTCTCGGAAGGCCGGAGCTCGCTGTCAAGGACGGAAAGGTTGAACTTTCCACCGAGGAGCGCGCGAAGGTTCTTGAGAACTACGGACAGGCTTTCCTCGAAAAGCTGGAATCCGTCACACTCGAAGACGAGGACGCATTCGACCTCTTCGACGCGGCGGTTGCCGCCAAGACGGCCGAGGCGACCGCAGCCCTCACGGCTCAGGTGCAGCAGCTTCAGGGCGATGTCCTGGAACTTTCCCGCGAGCCTGAACCTCAGCCTCAGGCACAGGCTCCGTCGAGGCCGCTTTCAGCAGGCGAGGCCACAAGGCAGTTCGTCCTGAACATGAACGCGGCTCACAACCGCATCGTCGCGCAGGCGCTCGCATCCACCAACCCGATGGTTTTCGCGGCTCTCGACGGCGGCACACTCGACGTGGCCGACCTTAATGCTGAATTCAAGATCGTGATGCCTCCTAAGGCAAAGCTCGACCTCCTCGCAAAGAGGCTCTATATGGGCTTCAACGACTCCCAGCACATGACGCGCATCCAGTCCGACCGCGACTTCATCGCGTCCGCAGCCATCTTCACCGAGGTTTCGCAGCAGTTCACCCCGAAGTGGACTCCTAAGGGCACGGCGAAGTTCACACCGATTCGCATCCCTTACCGCCGTCACAAGATCAACGTCCTGATTCGTCCGACGGACATCATCAAGTCATGGTTGCTCAATCTCTACGAGCAGGGCAAGACTCAGGCTGAGATGCCTATCACCAAGTACATCATCGAGGAGCACATCCTTCCCAAGACCCTCGATGACATAACCCTCTCGATGATCGGAAAGGGAAAGTTCAAGGAAGTCTCCCTCGCTGGGCTCACTGACGGCACAGCCGGTTCAGCGGCAAAGGACTCCATGGACGGCTACGAGACAATCCTCGTCGAGGGTCTCACTGACGAGAAATGCAAGATCAACTACCTCCGCAATGCGAAGGACTACAAGACGCTCACGGACCAGCAGCTTCTTGACTATGTTGACAGCTTCGTTGACAACATCTCCGGGCTCTTCGCCAAGACCGCAACCGTCTTCTGCTCGGAGCAGTTCCTCACCCGCTACAAGAGGGCGGACTTTGCCGTGAACGGCAAATACACCGGCATCGAGACCGGAGGCACAATCCGCTTCACCAACTTCCATCTCGTCGCCCTCGAGTCCATGTACAACTCCCCGATTCTCTTCGCCACCCCGAAGGAGAACTTCGTCGAGCTTGTGGACTACTCCAAGGCGGAGAGCTGCATCAACCGCATCGAGGAAAGCAACTACGACGTGAAGGTGTTCGGAGAGTACTCCCTGTCAGTGGGCTTCAAGATTGCCGAGGCCGTGTTCGCGGCCGTTCCGACGGGCTACACTCCTTCAGAGAGCATCCTTTCCGAGGGCATAGACCTCTCCGAGGACGGACCGTGGATGAACGGAACCAAGCCGACGACTCCGGCAAATCCTGACGACCAGAACACTGATGAGAAGAGCACCGGCGACGACAACAAGCAGCAGGAAGGCGCGTAATCACTGAAAAACAAGCAAGACTATGGCTTATACTAAAGTAAGTATTCCAAAGAACGGAGACGGCGCGGGATGCCCGTCTCCGAAATCCTCCGACATCATAATCATGGATGTCGAGGACATCGAGGCCGAACCGACGAGAACTCTCGGCGATGTGGCCGTAACCGGCGACTACACCCTCAAGGAGGGGGCGAAGGCTGTATGCATCTATGGAACGCCCAAGACCATTGCGGCGTCCGAGGAGTATTCCGGAGACGCTGACGCCCGCGGCGTAAAGCAGGGCGTGGAGTTCGAGCATCCTGGCAACGAGAAGGACATCAAGAACTTCATCGAGGCCTTCATGAACAAGGGTGTCGTCATCCTCGTGAAGGAATGCGATGGCTCGGCGGCCGGGCGCGTCCAGGCGTTCGGAAACAAGTGCAACCCTCTGTTCCTCACGGTGGAGAGAACCGACAGCAGCGAGGCCAACAAGCGCAAGCTTACCTGGAAGCAGGACATCGCCGGCAAGTTCCTCCCTGCCGACTACGAGGGTGAGCTTCCTGCACTTGCAGACGCGGCCACCGCAGCCGGTGAGGGCGCATAGACGCAGTCGCCATGAGCAAGAAAGCATCAATGCGGACGGAAACTGAGCCTCGGAAGACAGCCGGGGCTCAGGCTTCCGCCGTTGCAGCAGCCGCACAGGAAGCGCCGGCCGAGATGAAGTACGATGTCGTCGTGCGTGCCTATCCGGGAACCGAGGCTCTGATGACGCGCCTGTGGGACAGATACCATGAGGGACGGCATCTCGTCGTCACGGACACCGGGGCGTCGCTGCCTGAAGTCCTGGCGGAATGCCTTGCCGACAACCGGATTGCCGACAGGTTCACGTTCATTCCTCCGAATGTCATCCCGTGCACGGAAATCTCTGACGAAATCCTGAAAGGGAACTATGTCTATGTGACGCGCAGCGGTGAAAGACAGGCGGCCAGCCGCGTGCCGATGACCTTCGACAAAGAGAGGCTCGTGGTGTGGCTTGCGTCCGACGATTCAGCGACCGATACGGACGAGGCGTTTCTGAAGCGTTACGATGCCGGGAAACGCCTGATGGAGGTGTCGTTCTCGTTCGGGAACTTCATAACTCCGGTGCTCAGAGCCACCCCTTGCGAGAATGTGGTCATAGAGGCTTTCCTGCGGAAATTCTTCGTGGCCGCGTCGCCGGAGGGGTTCGCAGCAATAGCTGCGCTCGCTGAAAAATGCCTTCTCAAAGAATAATGAACGAGGAATGTTGAATGAGATAGACAGATGGATTGATTCAGGAGCCGAGGTTCAGGAAGGACTTCGGCTTTTGAGTATATATGCCCCGAACCGCCACCTCGATGTCCTCGTCCGCCGCGCTCCGAAACGCTTCTCCCGTCTGTTGAAGGCGGTGCTTCTGCCGTTCTCGACAAGACCGCGTACCGTAGCCGCGCCTGCACCCGCGCCCCCGAAAGTTAAGTTCCGCGAAAGCTGGCCGTTCCTCTCGGAGCCGGACTGCCCGGCGGAGCTGAAGATTCTGGCCGCCGACAAAATCACGGCATGGGAGGAGTCGATGAAGGCGCACGAGGAACTCTTCCAGTGCACCACTCCGGAGCAATGCTACGAAACCGCGAAAAAAGTGCTGGAAAATTATTCCAACAATCGGAAAATCTTCTCCGAATTTACTCATTATAAGGAACATCACTCCGTGCTCGGGGAACACCCCATTTTCAGAGAGTCAAGACAGGCGGCGGAGCTTCGGGCGATGCCGATTATGGAACTCGTCCGGAAGAAGGAGAATCTTGAGGAGGCAATCTGGAGAGCCGGCAACGAAATCAAAAAAGGAGACAAACCGCACCTGCGCCCGGAACGCGAGGAGCGCATCGCGGCTAAGCGCCGTATGCTCGCGCAGGTGGAACGAATGATTGACGACTATGAACAGCGAAGAGAAAGACGAACTCCTTGACAGGATTGCCAGCCTTGCGGCCCTCGGCTGGCCGGATAACGAAATCTTCATAAGTGAGGGCATCGACGAGAAGGACGTGCCCGAGGAGGTGCGCGAGGCCATCGAGCACGGACGGCTGAAGAAGCGTGCGGACATCGAGATTGCCGTGGCGCGTGCGGCGGCCACCGGCGCTCCGGAAGCCGTGAAACAGTTCAATGAGGTGGTGCGCGACAAAAGCTTCAGCATCTCGAAGCTCGACCTTTTCGGAGGGCCGGAAGACCAGGGCGCGTTCGAGCGGATTCAGGACTACATCGCGGGCGGGAGCAGGGGCGACCTCTCGCAGAAGGAGCAGGTGTATATCGACCTCCTGACGATGATATACTCCCTCGACGGCCAGTGGGGAAAGCGGCGCACCGTCAAGTTCCTCACCTCAAAGCCGTTCTCCTTCTCCTATGAGCAGGCTTCAAACATGTACGCGGAGGCAATCGAGATGTTCTTCGCCAACCGCAAAGTGTCGAAGGAGGCGATGAGGGCGAAGATGGCCGACCAGTACGACACCCTCTATGCCCTCGCGATGCAGAATGCCCGCACGACCAAGGACTTCGAGATTGCCGCCGGAATCCTTTCAAGCAAGGCAAAGGTTCTGAGGCTCGACCAGGACGACCCGCAGCAGCTGCCTGCCGAGAACTACGGCAAGCAGTTCCGCGTGCTCTCGCTTTCTCCTGAAGTCATAGGGCTTCCGAGGGCGAACAGGGACGAGCTGGCACGCCAGATTGACGGCATCGTTGCTCCGGAGGCGGTGAAGAAGCGTCTGAGAGTGGATGCCGGCATTGATGATCTTGACATCGTAAAATTCATGGACAATGTCGTACAGGAAGAAAGTTAACGTCGGACGGACCGAAAGCGCGTCCGTGCAGTACCAGAACAAGTTCGCCCAGCTCGTCGCCCTCGTGGGCGCGCGCAAGACCTACTGCGAGCTGGGGCGCGGCTCCGCGAAGACCACCGACATTCAGGTGGAGCGGCTCATAGACATCATGTTCGACATGCCCGGTGCACCCTGCTGCTGGGTGGCCGACACCTTCAGCAATCTCACGGCGAACGTGCTGCCTTCCGTCCTGGAGGGTCTTGAGCGCAAGGGGTTCAGGGAGGGCGAGCACTATGTCATAGAGAAGCAGCCGCCGGAGTTCACCGACGCCGAGACAAAGAACCTCCCCGACTGGCTCAAGCCACACTTCTGGAAACCGTTCAACAGGCTCGTCTCCTACAAGCGCACCATCGTCTTCTTCACGGGATTGAACATCCGCTTCGGCTCGCTCGACCGCCCGTCGACTCTCGCGGGCGCGTCCTATGTCTTCGTGTTCGGGGACGAGGCAAAGTATTTCCGTGAGGACAAAATCGCCAACCTCCTGAAGGCCGTGCGCGGCTACAGGCAGGAATACGGCAACAGCGTGTTCTACCGGGGCGTGTGCTTTACCTCCGACATGGCCGACGTCTCCCACATCGGGGAATATGACTGGATGCACAAGGAGGCGGACAATGTGGATAAGACGGCGATACTCACCGTGATAAAGGCGGGGCTCGTGTATAACGAGTCCCTTCATGAATATGTGGCCGCCAAGGATAAATGGCTCGGGACCAAAGACCCGGCCGACCTCGCCGACTGCCGCAACAAGCTCCGCACCGCCGAACTCTGGAAGGCGCGGTGGACGGAACTGCGCAGCCGTCCGGAGGCATCGACATTCTACATCCGGGCGTCGAGCTATGTGAACGCCGACATCCTCACGGAGGAGTGGTTCTCGGATGCCATAGCCGCGAAGCTGCCTGACCTGAACACGGCGATACTCTCCCTCAAGCCGCGCCTCGAAAGCGGCGACCGGTTCTACACCGCTCTCTCCGCACGGCATTTCTACTACGACGGCATAGACGAGGACGCATACGACCGCCTCGACATGCGTGACGTCGAGGACTGCCGCGTGCTCCGTCATCTTAACCGCGCCAAGCCGTTGCAGGCGGGCGTGGATTTCGGTAATATGTGCTCGATGACAGTCGGGCAGGAGGGAACGGAACAGGGACATGAGATTCTCAGAGTGCTCAAGTTCCTCTACACCCTCGCCCCGGAATACACCGAGGACCTCGGCGTGAAGTTCCGCACCTATTTCGCGGCCATGCAGAACCGCGTGCTCTATCTCTACTACGACCGCTCCGGCAACGCCTACAAGTCCGTGGGCGAGGACCAGGTCTCAAAGTTCAAGCGTGCCGTGGAGTGGGACGGCAGCAGCAGGACGGGGTGGACGGTGCACCTGATGTCCATACGTCAGGGCAACATCGGACAGCCGGAGGAGTATGCCTTCATGCAGGAGCTGATGTCGGAGCGCAACCCGCGCCTGCCCTGGCTGCGCATCGACGCATACGCCGCGAAGAACCTGAAGATGTCGCTCGAGCTTGCGCGTACCAAGGTGAAGTCAGGCGTGGTGTTCAAGGACAAATCAAGCGAGCGCCTGCCTGTGGCCGAACTGCCCACGCGCTCCACCAACCCGTCGGATTCGTTCAAGTATCTGCTTATGACCAAGGAGCGGCGCAAGCTCGCGTCGATGCGCTCGTCCGCCGCGAAATCCAACCTCGACCCTCAGTTCAAGTAGCTCGGCGCGGGGTCACAGCGTCATATATCACCTTTTTTCTCGTTTGCGACCGCAGACGAAAATGAGCGCGGCCGGGCTTTTTTGTCCGCGAAGAACGCTTTTTCGCCGGAACGGACGGGGCAAGGCATTGACATATAAATATATCCTTGAAAAATATTACCAAAATCACGTGATTTTTCGGGCGTTCGGAACATAAAACCGTCCGTTTCGGCTTCGTGTGCGGCCGTTCCGGACATTGCCGGCGGTTCCCCGTTTCGTGTCCTTTGACGGACGGACGCAAGGGAGTAGATTTGCACTATGGATGTTTATGAAGCGATAGACGAAATGAGACGGCTCACCTCCGAGGGAAAGACCTTCAGCTTCTCGTTCATGTCCTGCAACCTTTCGGCGGGAACGAGCGAGGGCGTTGTCTATGTTCCGCACGCGAGGCTCCGAAAGAGGGAACGGAAGGAACACCACCTTCACGCGGAGATGGTCGAGGCCTACATCAATCTCGACACCATGGAGAACCGCCGTTTCTACCAGCCGCTTCTTATGACATTCAACGGAGAAAAAGTCACATTGAGATGAAGAATACTGTCAAAAAGATTTCGGACCATTCATTTGCGCTGCACCTTGAGGACGGGCGGTGCTTCACCCTCTCCAACAGGAGGGACGGCAGCCTCGACTCGCTCTTCTGGCAGGCGCAGGACCGCAACTGGGAGTATCTCCCGCACACGATTCAGGGCTACAGGGTCATTCCCTACGGCATCGACAACCAGCTGCCGACGCGCCTGCGCGACATCCTCGACTCGAACAACCTCGGCCCCGGCATACTCGAACGCCAGATGGGGCTGCTGTTCGGCCAGGGGCTCTATCTTTCGCAGCTCTCGTTCGAGGAGGGCAAGATTGAGCGGCTGTGGAAGGAGGACAGGGAAATCATGGAATGGCTTGAGAGCTGGGACTATGTCTCCTATGTCAAGGGGTGCATGACGGACTATCTGCACCTCAAGGGATTCTTCGACGCGAAGTACCTGGAGCGCGGTCACCGCATAGGGCGCAAGCCGAGAATTTCCTATCTGGAGCATATTCCGGCGAAGAACGCCCGCCTCGAATGGACGGACAGCCGGGACATCAGGGACGTGCGCCACATCATCGTCGGCGACTTCGAGAACGCCTGCGTGCGGACGGGCGTGAGGGTCTATCCGGTCTATGACAGGCGGAATCCGGGGAAATACGGGGCTTCGGCCTCATATAACCACACATATTCCTTCGCCCGCGACTTCTACTCCGTGCCCCAGTACTGGGGTGCGCTCCGCTGGATAGTCCGGGGTTCGGAGATTCCGACAATCTTCAAGTATGTGACGGACAACGGAATAAACCTCGCGTACCACATCCATGCCCCGAACGAGTACTGGGACACCAAGCGCGACACCCTCAAGAACATCCATCCAGACTGGGACGACGCGAGGGTGGAGAAGGAAATCAGCAGCCTGACATCGGAACTCCTGACGCAGCTCACCGAGGTTCTTTCCGGCAAGGAGAACGCCGGGAAGTTCTTCTACACGGTGGACATCCCGTCGGAGAACGGCGGCGGGCCGGTGTCGTGGAAGATTGAGGCGATTGACCAGAAGATAAAGGACTTCGTCGATTCGCAGCTCAAGATTTCAGAGGCATCGGCATCCGCCATTACCTCCGGAATGGGGCTGCATCCGTCCCTTAGCAACGTGATGGTGAACGGCAAGCTGGCTTCCGGCTCGGAGCTGCTGTACGCCTTCAAGCTCTACCTCCTTTCCGACACGGAGATTGCCTCGAACTGCATCCTCGAACCGATAAACCAGGCCATCGCCTTCAATTTCCCGGGGCGCAACCTCAAGCTGGCGTTCTATCACCAGACGATTCAGGCGGAGGAGGCTGTTCCGACCGACGAACGAGTTAAAAACCAATAGATATGCTGTTTGACAAAGTACAGAACGGTTCCGAGGAACTGAACTCCCTGACGGGCCAGTGGTTCGCTTCCACGCCGTACTATCTCATCCGTACCGAGATTGATTTTGCCGCGCAGGAACTCGGCTCCATTGTTGGGCAGGAGGTTGTCGAGGCTGCCGAGAAGGCCTATGAGAGCGGCTCGGACGCGGATTTCGTGGATGCCGTGCGGCTTCCGGTGGCGTTCCGAGCTATTGCGCGCTATGCGCAGCTCTCCGGTGTGAGCCACGAGGGGACGGGCAGGAAGGTGAAGATGGACGACAACGAGAAGATGCCGTTCGAGTGGATGATTGACCGCGACGACCGCGCCATGCTCGACCGCTACTACAGGGCTCTCGACGCGCTCTACCGCTATCTTGAGAAGAACGAGGTTCAGAGCTGGATGTCATCCCCTGTCCGCGAGCTCTCGGCGCGGTGCATCGTGAGGAGCATCGGCGAATTTGAGCGGTTCTATCCGGTCGATGGCAGCCAGTACGTATGGCATCTGTTCATCCCGCTGATTGTCGATGCACAGGAGAACGTCGTGGAGCCGTTCGTGGGCGAGGAGGTCTGGGAACGCATACTCGCGGCTCCGGATTCGGGCGACGCAACGGCCCTGAGGCTCCGTTCGCGCGCCGCGCTCCTTGCCGTGCTCACGGCTCTCGTGACGGCCGCCCAGCGCTGGTCTCTCGACGTTCTTCCGCTGTCGGTGGCGCGACGCTTCAGCCCTTCCTATCAGGGCAACCGCGAAAGCCGGACGGCTGAAACACGCGAGATTGACTGGTTTATTGAGAAAACGATCGCTCAGATTGCCGAGGCGAAGGACGAACTGAAGAAGCTTGCCGGAGGGGCGGGCGAAGCCTGTCTGTTGCCGAAGAACGACCCTGCGAACAAATTTGCGACTGTGGTATGACGGAGATTGAGATATACGAGACTGGGGAGCGGCTTTCGCTGCCCTCGTCCTGGGACGAGATGACTCCGGAACAGATTCAGTTCGTGTTCCGGACCTACGGGGAGTGCATTCTACGCGGCGGTTCCCCGCTGGAGTTCAACCTCAGAGTGCTCTGTCACTTGCTCGGGCTGCGGTTCTCGCGGAGGACGGCGCTTGCGGAGCGGCTTTCCGGCGGCGAGCCGATGCACATTGACGAGAATCTGGCCATGCTCTGCGACAGATGCCTCGGATTCCTTCTTGATGTGGAGCCGCAGACCCTGCAATGCAGGCTGACCTTCGACTCTGTGGCGAATCCCCTGCCGATGGTGCGGAGCGGGCGCTTCAGGCTCTACGGACCGGCGGACTTGCTCCAGGATCTCACCTTCGGGGAGTTCCGGCACGCGGCCGTTGCCATGCAGGCCTTCCTGCGCTCCGGCAAGGAGGCGGAACTCGACGAGTGCATAGTCTTTCTCTACAGACGGCGGCGCTCGAAGCCCAACAGGGCGGGACGGCGCGTGATTGCAGTGGATTCCTCGAACATCGAAAGGGAAACACGGCTTGCGGCGCGGCTTGAGCCGTGGCAGAAGAACCTCATTCTCCTGTGGTTCGCGTCCTGCCTGAAGTTTCTCCAGACGCAGGACATAGCCATAGACGGCGAAACGGTGGAGCTCGGACGGCTTTTCGGAGGCGGGGACGACGGCCGCGACGGCTACGGCTTCGGGTGGAGCGACCTTGCGGTGCAGATAGCCAAGGAACAGACCATCGGAAACATCGAGCGCGTGGATGAGGAGCCGCTTTTCTCCATTCTCGGCATAATGTGGCACAATTTCAAGGAACAGAAACGATATGAAGCGATTTCAAAGGCTCATTAGCCTCACAGAGTACATCGAGGGGTTCACGCTCCCTGAACTCGGCATCCGTCCCATAGTGACGACCGCACAGGCCGATGCGACCTCCAAACTCCAGCACCTTTCGGGCGTTCAGGTCCTCGCGGCGCGTCCGGAATGCCGCCAGCAGGGCGACACGGATTCATACGGCTCCGTGATTTCGACGGCGTTCTTTGTTGTGGCCAAGGGACTCGGCGCGGCCGCCACTCCGGAGCGCGAACGCAGGCAGTACAGCGAGCTTCTCGACATCGCCTCGCGGATTGTCGAGCGCATTGCCGGCGACTCCACCTCCGGAGCCTGCGGGCTTCTTTCTGGGATGTCCCTCGCGGCCGTGGAGATTGTTCCCGAAGCCTCCATTTTCGGCGGGTGGCTCGGCTACAGCGTTGAACTTTCTTTCGAGTAGCCGGCCATGTCAGTGAAGGCACGCTTCATACGCAATGTCCTGGAGGAAGAGGGCGAGTCGATGCTCCGCCGTCAGAGTTCCGCCATTCTCTCCAAGCTTGAGACGCGCACCGGCACGCTTGAAAAATCGCGCTCCGTCTCAGTCTCCTCCGCGTCCGATTCGTTTGACGGCAAGCTGACCTTTCGGCACGTCGCCTACGAGCGCTACCTCGACCTCCGCCGTCTCCGCTACGGCTCCAAGGTCATCTCCCGTCGCCGTCGCATCCACAACCGCTATGTCTTCGGAACCTACTCCCGCATCGCCGAACGCCTGATGTACGAGTTCACCGACGAGGTTGCCGCTTCCATACGCCAACAAATTGAGAATGAATCGCTCTGACGCAAAGTGTTAATAAATATATAAATAAATTTTTGTTGCTATCTTTGCGAGACATTTGGAAGCATATATGGACGCATTTGAGCAGAAATCTTTATTGGAGGCGGTTCTTTACATTCTCAAGAGAACCGGGGGCATCGGATACTATCAGGTGTTCAAGATTCTCTATTTCGCGGAAAAGAAACATCTCGCGAAGTGGGGAAGCAGCATGATTCCCGACCATTTCTGCGCATTGGAGAACGGTCCTGTGCCTACATTCCTGTACGATGCCCTGCGCGGCCACAGCCATCGCGAATGTCTGGGACTTCAGAAACTTCTGAAAGAAGGCGTCCAGAACGGCAGTGAGGATGCCTCCTACATTCTCACTGCACGACGCGACCCGGGCATGGACTATCTCTCAAAATCGGAAATAGCTGAACTCGACCGCTCTATAGCTGAGAATCTTCCGCTTTCCTTCGCTGAACTGAAGGACAAATCCCATGACAGCGCATGGAGCGAAGCCTATTACAGCAAGCATTCCGGGCGCAAGTATATGGATTCGGTTCTCATGGCCGAAGCCGCCGAAGCCGACAAACGCACCATAGCCTATCTGAAGGACAGTCTTGAACTTCAAAGCGCCTGTGCCCGATAAACCTTTCGGATTTTCTTTCCTCTGATGTCATCAATTCTTTGACTCGTTCTACGGTTTCTGTCGGCGATGTGTAGAGAATCCGGCTTTATCCGGAAAATGGGATAACTCCGAAGGCCGGCGACGATTCCAGAAACAAGTTTCTTGTCATATTGGGCTTTGACAATGAGGGGAATATATATGGCGGCGTGGTAATCAATTCGAGAATCAACGACCGCATCCCCGTTGCCCTTCAGGACTTGCAGATGCCGATAAGGAAATCCGCCTACCCGTTTCTTGACCACGATTCTTTCGTGGACTGTTCAAAGCTTATGGTCGTCCGCGCTGAAACCTTTGCCCAATGGGAGTTCAAGGGCATCATTTCACAGGACGACATTGAACTCATCTCCGGCACCCTCCGTGAAAGTCCGCTTGTGACAGCCGCCACCCTTGCCCGATTTTCAATTTGATGTTGAACTCGATGAGGCATTGTCCTCCATTCTTCCCAAAGACCTCGAACACAAGATAATTTTCTGCGAGGAGTGATTTTTGCTGGCTAAGCTATTAAAATGATGTGGCTATGACTCTTAATGATATGTATTTCGGGCTAATCAGCGGAACCGGGAAGGTGCTTCTGATTGCCGCTGGGGTCATCCTTATAATCCTGTTCGGCATTCCGGCAATTCTAATGATTCCACCATTGATCATCGCGTTCTTTTGCTTGTGGACACTGGTGACGCTCATAGTAAAATCAATTAAAGACCCGTCCGACCCTCAAATTTTTGGAGACGAAGAACATCCTGTACTTATCAGAACTGGTATAGCCGTCCTCTGCATTCTTATCGGAGCCTTATGCTCATGGTGGTTTTGGTCAGTGTTGACAGATTATCTGAATTAGCAGAAATCAATGTCCTTTTATAGCCGCCTGCGGGCAGCTATTTTTGTGTCATTAAATTGGCACAAAATGAAAAGCGAAGACCTGCGGTTGAACATAATCGTGAACGGCGATGCTGGGCGCAAGGAAATTCTTGACACACAGAAGGAAATTTCAAGGCTTGAATCGGAAATAAAGTCTCTGAAAAAGGCGGAGGGAGACCACTCAAAGGAAATTTCTGAAACCAACAAGAAACTCACAGATGCGAAGTCGAAGTATGCAGAGCTCCAAAGGCAGATGAGGCTCGACCAAAAGACGCTGGCCGAACTCAAGAGTCATATCAAGGCTACTCGTGCTGCCCTGGAAAAAGCCGTGCCGGGAACGGAGAACTGGAATGCATTGAATTCTGAGCTCATAATTAGTCAGAAGCGATTTCAGGAGTTGGCAATACAGGCAAAGAACGCCCAAAACGCTTTGTTGAAAGGTTGGGACAATTTTGGCAAATTGTCTATCGTTGCCAATAATGCAATTCAGCTATATAGCCGCTTCAGCGGCCAGATTGACCAGGCGAAACAGTCGTGGCTGCAATATGACGAGGCTCTTGTTGATGCAATGAAGACGACGGGCTTGAGCCGAGACGAAATCGAGGAACTCAGCGCGGAACTGAAAAAAATCGACACACGGACCGCCCAGAATGAGTTGCTGGCTCTGGCTCGCGTCGGCGGTAAACTGGGAATTTCCAGCAAGGAAGACCTGTTGGAGTTCGTTTCCGCTGCCGATAAAATCAATGTCGCGCTGAAAGAAGACCTCGGTGGGGACGCGGAGGCTGCTATAGGCCAGATAGGGAAGCTCGTTGACATCTTCCAGCTGAAGGGCCAGATGGGGCTTGAAAATGCGATGCTTTCCGTCGGCTCGGCAATCAATGAACTTGGAGCGGCATCGACAGCCAATGAGGGCTACATCGTGAACTTCACCAATCGCCTTGCCGGTATCGCCCCGAATGCAAAGATTTCGATTGACAAAATCCTCGGCCTTGCATCCACCCTCGACGCCAACGCGCAGGCAGCCGAGACCGCTGCGACTGCCATCGGCCAGACGATCACCGCGATGTTCAGGAAAACCGAGACATTCGCCCAGATTGCAAAGATGCCGTTCGAGGAGTTCCGCGACCTCCTGAACAACGATGTGAACGCCGCTCTCGTCAAAGTCCTGGAAGGGATGAAGGGCGACCAGGGGCTGTTCAACATCGTGGATGCGATGGACGAGATGAATCTGAACGGGCAGAGGGCGACGACGGTGCTCGGTGCGCTGGCCAATAATATCGACATGCTCAAGACCCAGCAGCAGCTTGCGAACGAGGCCTTTCAGGAGGGAACATCTCTGACTAATGAGTTCAACACCAAGAACGAATCCGCCACGGCTGTGCTCGAAAAGACAAAAAAGGTTCTTGAGGAACAATGGGTTGAATTGGGACAGAAATTGACACCAGCACTCAATGCGGCGACTTCGGCGACAACGGGGATAGTTTCCGTTGTCAATCAGGCAATAACGTTGGGAATCAAATATAAGGCTGTCATCATTGCCATCACAGCGGCATATGTGGCAATGAATCTTGCATCCGCAGCCAAGATAGCCTATGATAAACTCCGGCATTTCTACAGTGCCCAGAATCGCGCAGATTTGCTTTTGGAGGCAAGCCTGTTGCAGGGCTGCACCAAGGCAACGATGCTCCAATGTGCCGCCCAGAACCTTTTGGCGGGAAACCTGAAAGGTGCGGCCGTGGCGTTCAAGGCTTTAGGAAAAGCTATGCTTGCAAATCCGCTCGGCCTTATTGCAGCAGCGGTAGGTGCGCTTGCCGCTGGTCTTGGGACAATGATTGCCAAATCCCGCGAAGCCACCAAGGAACTCCGTGAACTGAACAGCCGCACTATCGACACGACCTCCTCCTTCGTCAGGGCGCAGGCTGAAATAGATAAGGAGCGTAAATCTCTTGAAGAGCTGAAGGCGGCGGCTACCAATGCGGCCGAGGGCAGCGACGAGCGCAAGAGGGCAATCGACAAAATCAACGAACTCTACGGCGACTATCTCCCGCAGCTCCTCACGGAGAAGACCTCCAACGAGAAACTGGAGACGGCTCTTGCGAATGTGAACACGCAGCTGGAGCGTAAAATCAAGCTTCAGGCGCGAGAAAGTGCCGAAATGGACATTCAGCAGCATAAGATGGATGCTGTGAAAGTCACCTTGGACAGTCTCAACAAGCGTTATGAGAAAAATAACAAGGGGCAGTCAATGTCTGCGGTGCAAGTGGGCTCGCTTTCCGGTGCCCTGTCTCAATACTATGACATGCCTGATGTTTCTCATTTCACCAAGATGCGGGATGTTATTGCCGGCATTTTCGATGAGACGATAGATAACCAGGACAGGCAGGTAAACAACATCATAGCCCTGTTTACCGAGGCGCAGCAAAATGGCGCGAAGCTTAAGGCTATGGTTGATGGACTTTTCGGCGTACAGCCGTCCGGCAAAGATACTCCCCTCGGGGCACTGACCGGCGGCACGACCGAGAACTCCGGAGGTGGAACGGGCGGAGACTCCGGAGGTGGTTCCGGAGGCAACGGCAGTCCCGGTGGCTCCGCAGGCGGAAGCGGTACGGCGGCCGAAAAGAGCGCTCTTGCCCTTCAGAACGGTCTCGAACAGGTCTTTCAGGAGGTTGACGAAGAATCCGAGAGGCTGTTTCAGGAAACTCTGAAAAGGATTGAGCAGGATGAGGAGATGAAAACGCAGCTTGTCATCGACAACGAGAAAGACCTGACGCAGAAAGCCATTATGGAAGAGGAAAGGCGCTACGAAAAGGAGCGCGCCAAGGCAGGAGGCAACGCCGAACTGCTTGAACTTGCTGAGACAAAACATCAGAACAATCTCGACAAAATCAGGCTTGAGGCCTTCAACCGCGAGGTCAAGCGGCTGGAGGACGAGCACAAGCTCAGGCGCACTCAGATGGAGAACTCTCAGGCAGCGGAACTTATGGCGTTCAAGGGCACGGAGGATGAAAAGGCTGCATTAAAGCGGAAGCACACGCAGGAGCTTGCGGAGTTTGACGTCGAGTATCTCAAGAGCCTGGAGACCATGCTTCAGAAGGTGGCGGACACCAGGACGCTTGAAGGCATGTCCGTAAGTCTTGACGATGCGGACTACAATAAGATCATGCAGCAGCTTGCCGACATCATCAGGCGCAAGAACGCGGCGGCCGGCACTGCGCAGGAAGCCTCGCAGAGTCCGTCCGACAGTCCGAAGAAGGAAAGCCGCTCTCTGACGGAAGGCACGGGCAAGGGCAGTCTGTTCGGGGTGTCGCAAGACGACTGGGACACGTTCTTTGCCAATCTTGCAGAGGGGAAGTTCGGTGCGGAGGACTTGCAGACGGTTGTAGCCGGCATCGGAGGCGCCGCGCAGGAAGCCTTCAGCCTTGCATCAAAGTTTATGGACTTGGCCAAGAAGAATGAGGACGCGCAGCTCAAGGAGTACAAGAAGAACCAGGACAAGCGCAAGAACTCCCTTGAAAAACGTCTGAACGCGGGTCTCATCACAGAGTCCCAATACAACGCCGAGGTGGAGCAGATGGATGCCGAATATGATGCCTATCAGGAGGAACTCGCGCTCAAGCAGGCAAAACGAGAAAAGACTCTGAACCTCACGCAGGCGATAATCAACACGGCTCTCGGTGTCACATCGACGCTCGCGCAATGGGGCGTTCCCTGGGGTCTTATCCCTGCCGGAGTCATGGCAGCGATGGGCGCGGCAGAAATCGCCATCATTGCCTCGCAGCCAATAACGACTGGCGCAGAGGAGGGCGGTTACATCAATATGAAACGCCAACAAGACGGCAAGTCATTCAATGCCAGGCTCAATCCGTCGGCACGCGGCTTCGTCACGCAGCCGACCGTCATAGTGGGCGAAAACGGCTCCGAGTATGTAATCCCGCACGAGGCTCTTGAGAATCCGAGCCTTCTCCCGATCATCTCCACCATGGAGACCGCCCGCCGCAACGGCAAGCTCCGCAGCCTGAACTTCAGCGCGGTCTATCCGGTCACGGCTATGCCAGGACGGGCCTCCGGCGGATTCATCGGCAGCGGAAACTCTCAGATTGTGACAGCGTCCACCAGCGGCACCGACAACTCAGCCACAGACGCGGCTCTCACAAAGGCCATCGAAAAGCTCATGAAGAAGCTCGATGAGCCGATTACCGCCCGCGTGTCAATGCTCGGCAAGGGCGGAATCAAGGAAACCGAGGAAAAGTATAACAGGATTAAAAGAAGAGGACAGTTAGGATGATAAAGATTGTGACAAAGGACGGCATTTCGCTCGATCTTGCACCGGATGCCGAGTTCGTGATTGAGTACAACAACCCGATGCTGGAGGACGACCGCATTCCGGTCCCGTTCTCCACCTCCATCTCCCTTCTCCCCTCAGCGACTAACTGCAAGGTCCTCCAGTACCTCCCCGCGCTGAAATTGGAGCCAGCTGTCAAGAAACTGGCAGCATACATCGTGTTCAACGGCATCCCGTTCCTCACCGGCACCCTCATCTACGATGGCATCGAGGACGGCAACCTGAACTATACCTTCGCGGGCAGGGACTTGGAAGACGAGTGGGGCAAGAAAATATATGAATTGGATATTCCTGAATACATTACTGTGGACGGCACGCAAATTCAGAATGATGGAGTCTATTATCCGCTGCTTGTGGATAAGGACAGCACAGGGAGTTTTGTGCAGGGCAATGATAAAATATCAACTAGCTCGGAATATAACAATGTGTTTACCCCGAAGATAAACATTTACAACAAGTATCGGAATGTCCCTGATACATACACAGCTAATGGCGTCAGTGTTTTTTCCTTTCGGATTCCGGTAATTTCCGTGGGCAAAATAATCACAGGGATTTCAGTCGGTGATGACATCATGCCAATATTGAACAATTCCGCCGTGATTGCCATGTATAAGACACCGGGTCGGGAGTTCGTGGGCAAAAATGTCGCGGAGTACTTGCCGGACATGCTACTATCGGAGTTCATCGTGGAATTTCAGAAATTGTGCTGTGCGGCTGTTTTCTTTGATGCGGACACGTTTGTGATGAAATCCTTTGAGGATATTGCACTACAGTCGGCGTTTGAAGACTGGACTTCAAAGGTCTCCGATTCGTTCAGTTCGGAGGCGGAAGACTCAGCCGGATATTCTTTCGGATATGACAATTCGGGCGAGGATTCTGTCAATCTGGGCTCAGAAGAAATCACCGAGGCCGATTCATTGGCGGACGCGCTATATGTGTCGGACGGCGTAAACTCGGGCAACGCACCGCTCGCGGAGTTCCATGCTGTCAGGATAGTGAGCACCAGAGACTACATTTCCACTAAAGGAAGTGTCTTGTATTGTCACACGACCGCCTTCAATGAAAAGAAATGGCGGCTTGTCGCGGCTGCTGATATTCTGTTCCAGAACAATCTAAAGTGCGGGACATTCCAGGACGGACTCGAATCTGTAGAAAACTTATGTGGTTTCAATCTCGTGAAGTGCATTCCGTCGATTCTGAACAAAGATAGACGAATCCCAATCCCGAACACCAGAAATACTACAGTTGGCTCAAATACTCCGGCTTTTTCGTTGGCACCCGTGATCGAATTCCCGAATGAGGACGCCGAACGTGGCAGCGATGTCTATATTGGACTCATAAACGGCTCGCAGATGACCGACACGGGATTGGCGATGCCCGATACGGTACCTGACATAACAATGCACTCCGATGGATCGTTTTCCCCGAACCAGCTGTCTGACGATGTCCCTCTCATCCCCCAAGGCATGTCCGAACCCATATCCCTCCGCCCAGACTGGCTCTACGAGCACTTCCACAAGTCCTACGCAGCGTGGCTTGCTACCGACCGGCAGGTCATTAGCTGCGACGTGAACCTGAACGAGTTCGACCTTCTGAACTTCCGGATGTACAACAAGGTCCGTCTTCACGGGCGCGATTTCTTTGTGAAGAAACTGTCGGTGACGCTCCGTGCCGGTTCAGAGACACTAGAATGCAGTGCTGATTTCATCTCGGCATAGTGTCCTTTTATGAACGGCCTCAAGTCAGTAGTTTTGCATTATGACAATTGACACATCATACCAAGATCAGTTCCCAGTCCTCTTTGCGGGGAATGCGGGAACAATCCCCATCAGAGAGACTGGAACCGGAGCGTCAGTAAACATAAAGTTCACTTTCTACGAGGCACAATCCAACTTCACGCATGAGTTCAGTCTGCTGTGTGGTAAAGTTGGCACGGACATTCCGCTGAAGGACATTCTTAGTGCATTGCGGGCTTCTTATGACCAGATGACATTTGTTCGTTCCGGTTTGGCTTATTTTGAGATTCGGTGTGGTGAGGCTACCGCAACCTGGAAAAAATATGTGATATTGGGCGCAACGATTCCGGCAGGCAGGATTGAGAACATACTCAGCGGACGCGGATTCATTTCGGCTCGTCCTCAGGTATATCAGATAGACGATGCTTCAACGGAGGAATTGTGCATTATGAGCAGCGGGACATCGGGGCTCAGAATTGACATGATGGTCTATTCCCGCGACTTGCCTCCTTTCTCCGTGACATTGGCGTCAAAGAACGATGCGGATGCTATTGGATTGATTTCCAAATCGATAAGTCTGCAATCCATTGAAAATTTGTTGTCCGAATCCGGGCATCCTGATTTGGATATTATCGCCTTCGATGCCTATGTCGTCATTGAACTTGAGGCCGGGAAGGAGGAGCATGGTGATGCATTAAGGTACATCGTCAATCGAGGAAAGAATGATGTGTTCCGATTTTATGGAAGTTACGGCCTTTTAGAAACTATCTATGCGACTGGCTCAGGAAAGTCCGAGGTGCAAACTGAGACCAAGACTTTCATTAATAGTGGCGTGGAGCGAGAACTGGTCAATGATAGCCACATACAGCACGAGACTTTCACAGGGTGGCTCGCAAGCGCGGACGAGGTCAGGTTCTGGCAGGAATTCTTCTCATCGGTGGAGCGGTATGCGGTCATTGACGGCGTTTCGCGGAGAATCGTCATCGATGAGATTGATTCCGAGAGCACAGCGGGCGAACTCAACGCCTTCTCGTTCAAATGGCACTATGCCGACAAATATGCTGATCCGTCGCGGATTCCTGTCAGGAAAGAACTGAAACAATACAAGCCAACGATATGAAATACCAGAACTTCAAAAGCGACTTTACTTCCGTCCACACCTTCTACAAGCAGAACGGGGACACGAAGATCCAGATAGCGGTGCCGGAGCATGTCCGGCTGACCTTCTTCACAGCAGAGAGGTGCGGGAAGATTGTGGTCGAGCGCAACGGAACGGAAATGAACGGGTGCACGCTGTCTGCCGATGGGATGACCCTCAGCGCCAACATTCCTCTGTCAAGAAAGAGCCTCGGCATAGGTGAACTCCTTTGCGAGATTGCGGAAATCACTTCCGAGGCAGGTTTTCCTGATTCGGAAAGGGTAGAAGTGACGCCCGTGAAACTAGGTGTGACCCTATGGCCGGGCAAGTCGGGCGACTCGCTCGATGTGTCGCAGGATTCCATAGGCGCGATTTCATCTAAAAAAAAGGTGACTTGGGCTGAACTGAAGTCACTGCGCGAGAAAGGCATGCTCAGTGCCGGACAGCTATACCGCATCACAGACTTCGTGACGACCTCGGCGCAGGCTGAAACAAGGAGCGCGGGACACGCCTTTGATATAATCGTTGTGGCGGATGATGAGAAAACACTGAATGAGGACGCTCGTGCAGTGCTTCATGAGGGTGACACTTATTTCAAGAACAATCAGTTGGAGGCATGGGAACTGAAATACAGTCTTGACAACGACACAACTCGTTTCACTTGGGCTGATTCCAAGAATGGAAAGGGTGTTGTGTGGTGGATGAAGGATGAGTTTAACAACGAGTGTTTCTACGATTTCAAGAATATACAATACAAGCGGTACAAGGTAACAAGCACCCATGCTAACACAGCCGACCTTGTTTCACAGATGCCGTATCTTGGGCTTCCGTCAAATAATAGTAAGGGTCTGTCAGAGTCCGATTTTTCTGATTTTAAGTATGTGTACACCTTCACAAAATACGCCTCTGATGGGGCTGTAATCGAAGACGCCTCTCTGATTGGAGTTAGTGTTAAGGACACTTATGGATGCCACAGTAATCACATAGGGGCATTCTTCAGCACTGAAGAGGTCAGCAAGGACGTCTATGCGAATATACGCTCTCTGAACAATGGTGTGTTCTATACTAATGACGGGAATAATATACTATGCTATGGCAACACGATAGGGACGGGGTGTTACAAGTTTACCTGTTTGCATGGCATGTATGAATCTTCCTGCGGAAACGGATGTTCCTCCTGGACATGCGGGAAGGGATGTCATAACTGGACATGCGGAGATTTTTGCCATGGGTGGACAACAGGCACCGACTGTAGCTATTGGACCTGCGGAAACAACTGCCATTCATGGTCTTGTGGGGCACAATGTCGTCACTGGTCATGTGGAAACAACTGCCATTCATGGTCTTGCGGGAAGCTATGCGATGTGTGGATATGTGGAAACAATTGTCATAACTGGACTTGCGGAGATTCTTGTCATGGATGGTCATGCGGGAACAGTTGCTA
>ERZ808270.153-NODE-153-length-42743-cov-15.846772_pt1 | contig 42743 bp, 45 predicted proteins | sample MGYA00521082_ERZ808270 | MGnify/ENA primary metagenome ERZ808270 (study PRJEB31516, sample SAMN03275594) | gut metagenome | biome: mammalia-associated habitat; material: feces | host: Papio cynocephalus | place: Kenya | collected 2012-07-27 ... | reverse complement strand
CGGGGGCTCTTTCATTTCCCGATAATGTCTCGACAGCCATTGTATCGACATTACTAAGACTTGATTTTCTGTCGATGAGATGCCAAACCTTTCCAAGGTATCGTTGATTTGCGATACAAGTTCACGGCGATGGGCAACAATCCAAATGCGAGGCTTGTCGGGTTGTTGCATGACGTCCCTCGCAATAGCAACCAGCAAGTGCGTCTTGCCAGTACCAGTTGGCATCTGTACCATGACGGATTGGCGGTCTTCAAAGGCATCACCAATCCGTTCCTTCATGTCCTCTTGGTAATCAAAAAGCTTGATTTCCTTCATTGCTTGTTACTTGCTCCACAAGTTCGTTCAAGTAATTGGTGTTCCACTTCCTCCATATCAACTTACTGACATATCCTTCTATTTCTACGGCAACCTTCCCTGCTTCCCTCTCTTTGATATGGAACATTTCTTCAAACAAAGGGTCATGCATACCTGACATCATGAGTAAAACAGTAGAGGTTATCAGCAGTCGTTCCGTTTTGGCTTCTTCTCCTGCTATCAATTTATCACCGATAGCAGGGACATAATCATCCAAATATTTCATTTCGCTATCTTTGGTAAAGCCAAATTCTATCATGGCTTGCTCCTTTGATTTGATTTCGAAATACAGAGCATTGCAGAACACAACAAATTCCTTGTTATTCAGCGTATTCATGAATGCCGATATATATATAGATGGGTTGGAAATGTCTCCATGCAAGATGGCATCTCTATTTTCTCTGGCAGTTCAACTCCCGAAGCCTTTCCATCCTCCCTCGCTGTCGATATAATCTCGCCAGTCTCTGAATTTCTCGCATCCAGATAATTGCCGAAGTCAAAATTCTTGTCAATCTCGTCTATGCCAGTCAATTCCTTCAACAGCACTTTCGGCTGCTTGGCATCGCTCTTCATAATTTCCTTGAACACATCAACGCTCGCCATGCACAGATTGCCCACGGCAGAGGCAAATGTCACGTTCATCAATGGATTGCCATGCTGCAAATCCTCGAATCTCTCGCCATAGATACGCATGGAGATATACCATTCCTTCGGATTCCCCTCAAAGCCGATGGTGGAGATATGGATGTCCTCAGCCGTATCGGTATGCTGGCCATACAAGCTGCTGATAACAGGATATTTCTTCTGGAAATGTCGCTTGATCATCATCTGTATGCGGTCAAGTCCATTCTCCGTAAAGTCCAACACATGCGCCCAACGGCAGCAAGCCATGATATATCCATCATGGTTCAAGAAGTTCATGTTGAAGTACTGGTGTTCGTTGATTCTCACCGTCACTTCCAACTGCTTGTGGGTCTTTTTATTGAACGCAAACGTGCCTTCAGATGGAAAATCCAAAGGCACACTCGTTGTAAATACTGGTAAAAGTATAGGGGCTTCTCTCTTTATGTTCTGTTTCATATACGTTAGTAAAGTTTGTGTGGTTGTTATTACTTTTGTTTACGTTTTAAAACTTGTCCTGTGAAACAATCTCCTTTTTCTTTCACCTTGCCTATATACTTAAATTGGTGAAGTGCATCCATAAAATGTTGTGCGCCTTCTATTTGCTTAGAAATAGAATAGACTTTCCCTTGTTTCTCAAGACCTTCAAAGATACCTTTTGTTTTAGCAAAAATATTAGACAGCTCATTTGGTGCTATCATTCTTTTCGTAATACAACAAGTACTTGCTAAAACTTTTAGAATAGGATTGTTAGACTTTTCCATAGCTTCAGTATACAAAGCCAAATTGAATTCATTTTCAGGTTTACTGAAATATGACAATAAGGAATCAGCGACAGCAGGTGGGATGTTATTCGTATCAATTTTATTCAATACAAAATTTTGGTAATCTATATATTCACTCCAACTTAACACATTTATTACTGTATTTATATCAAGGTTAAAGTCATCCCATTCTGCGATAATATCATCTGGAGTCTTGCAGAGAAGGTACTTACTCAATTGTGGATGCTCTTTTATTATGTCATGATAAGAACTTGGTGATATAGAAACAATTCCATTATCCACAATATATTTTATTCTCTTTTCATTAATTTGGGTTAAGTTTTTGCACCATACATCTATAAGACAACGATTGTTGAATATTGAATAAGCAATATTATCATTGATATTATTAGCCAAAACGACATTTAGCAACAATTCTTTCTTGTGTTCATCTTCAACATCCACAAGCTTCGTAAATTCTTCAATAGATTTTTCTTCATTGCTATTAATGAATGTTATAAGCGTATTATCCATCTCCCAAGAATCAAAGCAAGAGCAATAATGGTTCACATTTTCAAATGTCATTCTTATCTTGTTTTCCGCAAATAATGTACATATAACATCTTCATCTTTAATCCCCTTACTATCCTCCCATATGGTATCATTGTGCTTAATAAGTTTCATAATATCGCTTATATCTATGTCTTCATCCATCAAAGACGCAATAATATCTGAAGACTCCATAGTATTGCTTGGAGAGAACATAAGATTATCCATAAATGTTGGTAATTGCTGATGAATATACGTTTGTAGTTCGCTCAGCTCAGTTTTTTCTATAGATGTGTAAATAGCAGAATTCAAATTATTTGTTGACAATCCATTATGCTCAAATATAACTTTGATATTATCCAATGTTAGAGCATACATGTCATTCTCATAGATATAAATATATGTGTTAGTGCTTTTACTGTCATCTTTCAACGATTGGACTTGTAAATTTAACAACCCAAGAAGTTTCTGAACCTTGTCTTTGTATATGTCCTCAAACAAATGAGGATAGCTACTGTTTTTGTTGATATAAGAATTGAAAGAATATGCTGAATTTATCGCTTTAATGTCATTTATGTCTGCACTCATAAATATCATGGAAATAACAGAATCCTTTTCTTTATCGGCATGATTGATGTCCTTATCTAAGGATTTCCAAATATTCTTATCTATATGTGCTAATCGTTTGATGAATGTAGTTAAACAAGCGCCTTCATGCATGAATTTATACAGTAAATCAACATATTGTTCATGAACTACCATTTGTTTTATAATGGCATCACATTTATCTTCATATTCGTCTTCGTGTTCCAAACAATATTCCAATAAGTCTTTGTTCAAAACTCCTTTGTTGTCAAAATCTACAACCGATAAGTTTTGAATTAGAGAGGGGACTTCTTGCAACTTATAATCAAATCCTTTTGGAGTATTGAACTTGATGGAAAGAAGAAACTCTTGATCTGAAGGAGTAAGTCTTCCTTCTTGGAATATAGAAATATAGAAGAAATACTTCTCGTCTATATAGCCTTTCTCCAACAGGTATTTGAGCACTTTATATTTTTCTTCTTTACCTTTTACCTCTTCTACATGTTCAAATATATTTCTATCTGATTTTGCAATGTCTAAAAGAGAATACTTCTCAATCATAGATAATTCTTCTATAAAAGTTTTACGCTCTTCTTTCAGGCATTCAATTTTGTCGTTCTCAGCAGATTGTATTAGAACTTTTCTCTGGCTATAATTATAACTTTCTCCTAATACTGTTTTGACATCCTCCGATGTTAGATGTCTTGACTGATAATTGTATCTACTTTCAAAACTGACATTGCCTTTAAGAATATGTTGAATGTTTTCTTCTGAATACAGGTCATTAATGCTTTTGTGAGTCCTATTACAATATATATTCCAATCCTCGCCTGGCCATAATTTCATAAACTTACCTATGATAACTGCACGAAGTTCTTCAATTGAATTAAGACATTCCTCGTTTATCGCTTGTATTTCCAAATCTATTTCTTCCAAGCGTGCCATATCATCTTTTTCAATTTCATCTCTTAACTTTCCGGCAGATATGAATGTTTCATAAACAACGCCCTTATTTTGATGCAACAAAGAAAAATCAGTTGGATACAAATTCTTATACAGAACCATTGCCAGTAACTTTTCCTTATCCAGTTTTGGGTCAAGTAAATTACGATAGAGGTCAAACTCATTTACGACGTTGGTCAATACCCTCATATCGTTTACAAACGCAGATATATCCGTAATGAATGATGAACGAACTTCTGTTTCAGGAATATTCAATTCCGCTATTTTTCTTCTGAACAAGTCACCGGAATTGGAGACATTTACAAACGGGATGACAGGAACTATATAATCGAAAAACTTTGTACGCTCTTCCGCATTAGCGAATATATCATCTTTCAGTGCATATAGAAAGATGATTCTTCTGTCAATTTCCTCTGATTGATTGAGGATTAAGTTCAATTCCCTTAGTTTTGTAAATATATGCGTGTTTTCAAAACGGTCAATGTCTTCAAATAAAACCACATTATATTTCTTTTCTTGGAAGAGGTAAATGATTTCGTCCAAATAGCGATTCATTATTGAAACATTTTTCTTCTCTTCTAATTCTATTGTGGCTTTGTCTAATTTTAGGTTTTTGACAGTTATTTTCTTTATACAAAGAATGAGTTGGAGCAAAATTAAGAATATACCTGTGAGAAAAATAAATATACTTATCCAAAATGCGAGAGAAGTTCTCAAAAAGGTAGTAGTGACTAAGAAATACTTAGTTACCTGTTCTTGACAAAAAAGAAATAAACTTGCAACAATAAACAACAGCATCCCAAATGCCAACAAAATACGTTGTCTATACGAGGTTCTCTCAATCCGTCCAAATCTTGACTCTGGTATACTTTTGGCTTTCACATGATAGAAGAGTTGTTGCAATATGCTATATTCCAACTGCTCTTCAAAGCCTTCTTCTTCCTTGCAGTTTTCTTTATCACTACATTTTGGTTGCCTTGCCTCAACAAAAGATGCGAGTGATACATTGACATAATGATATTCAGGATAATGCGTTTTAAATGTCTTTAGTATGGAACTTTTGCCTGCGCCGTAAGAGCCAGTTAAAGCTATATTGAATACATTAGGCCTGTCTATAGCATTTTTCAGCCGAATAATATACTCTTTGTGTCTTTCAAAATCATCAACAGGTGATAATAAGGAAATCTGTTTTTCACTTGTATTCTCTAATTTCCAGCGGTTTATCTTACGACCAAAATTAACGGATAATCTGCGAATGTTTTTACGATAAGTCTTTTGTACTTTATCCTTGCATTTTTTGAGGGTTGATAAAACCAAGCTCTTACAATTGCAGAATAGTTTGCAACCAGAACAGACAAGTGCCATTCCTAAGAACACAGACATTACTGTTGAATTCCAATTAAAATATAATCCAACAGCAGTAATGATTATCAAGAATACCGTGAGTAGTGAAAAGAGTATATTCATGTTATTATATTTTCCTTCCTCTTCCATATTCCATCCTTGCCTGTCTCAAAACATCTTGGCGGAATTTTGTCAGAGGGCTTTTGTCTATATCATTCCTGTTCAAAGAGATGCCAAGCCATTGGTTCAACAACTTTTCTCTATCCTCAGCAGGTATGCAAGTAAGCATGTTGTGGTAGTAGGTTTCATTATACGCCTTGTCATAAATTTCTTGCACGATGTCCTTATGCCTACCGTATTGTTCTTCCAAATGCAAGTCTTCCTGTAGTTCGTCGATACCTTGTCTGCTTGCATTTCGTTCTATCTTGATGTCAATCTTATCTGCCCCCATCTTTCCACTTCTCAACTGAAAAGAATCCACAACCTTGAAATGAAATTCATCAGAGATAGCCCTGAAATATGGATTGTATCTTAAATCCAATTGAGTTGTCCTTTTTTGATGGTTGCAGGAAGGACAGGACGGTATCAAGTTATATAGCGACATACTGAAGTACGGATAATCAGATTTGTCATAAAAATGATCGAACTGAAACAACCCTTTCATCTTTGTCTTGCCAAGAACATCTATGTACAAGGTGAAATGATGATTACAGTAAGGACACACCTTTATATTAAGCATACGAGACAACTCCACTAATTTGCTTTCACGATAGTTTTCGTACCCCATTGCTTGCAACAAACCTTTGGCAAAAGCATGTTTTCTCCTTTTTCCTTTAGACGAATTTGGCTTATAAACTTTCTTTGAAGCTATCTTGATATAATTTGAATGAAGTGAGTCAATGAATGCTTTCAACTTGGGAGGAGTGCCTATCAGCAGTAAAGGAAGGTTTGAAATCAACTTCTTGACGAAATCCTTTTGTCCTTTGAGTTGGGAATTATACGCCAATCCCTCCAATCTCTTTCTTATGACATCTTGAAATGTGGTCAAATACCATTGGTGAATATACTCGCGAGTATATTCTTTTCCGTCAACTCCTAAACGTGGAAACTCTATTTTATTCATTCTTATGCCTCCTCAAATCTTCAATTTTAGCTTGATAATAAGCTATCTGTTCTTCATTTGAGAGTCTATCTATAATGCAGTCAAGTTTATTCTGCAAGTACCCCTTAATGAATATATCGCCAATGTAATCAATTTCTTTCTGTATAGTTTCCATTTCAATACGAGAATGACATTGCTCTATCCTTGCTTTTAGGACCTCAATCTTGTTGGATGCGAACTCGCCTATAAGTCCGTCTTCCATGAAAAATGACCTACGATACAGGTTGAATATATTTTCCGCAAACGTTTCGGCTTGCTCATCCCTGTTGTTTACGACATATCCATACTCTTCTTTCAGAAAATTTGTGCAACATTTAGGTACATCCGAAAGAATGATAGGGGAATGTGAAGTCAGTATGATTTGGAAATCATGCCCTGCTGGAACTAAAAGCAATTGGATAAACTTACATAGTCGATTTACATATTGACGTTGCCATTCTGGGTGGAAACCAATTTCCGCTTCATCAAGCAACAATAATGAAGGAACATGCAGGTTGTCAAACTTTTTCGGGCCCACAACTACTGCGTAATATAATCTTGAAAAGAGGTTCAGTAATTCTTGCTCACCTGAACTTAATACAGTTATATCTGATAAAGAATGGCTATATGACATATCAAAGAATTTGGCTGTTAGATAGATACGATTAGCAAGTAAATGCTCCACTAAGTTATAAAGGCTTCCGTCTTCATTCCTAATATCTATATAATAACCGATATTTTCGTCAAAAGAACATATTTCATCCACTATCTGCAAGCACCAATCTATATCATTCAGAAATGTCCTTAGCGTCTCATTCATTTGTTCGTTAGCCACATATTCTCGATAGAAATTTAGAATGTCATGGGTATCTTCTTTATAGGTATCACACCATTTTACAAGGAAATCATACGCTTCTGTTCTGATAAAATCTTGGTCAGCAACAGTATTAACCAAATTGAAATATATTAGATTTGCCAGAATATTATCTTTAAAACTGTTTCTGATTCTTTTAAAGTTTGGTATCTGATAACCATTAAATTTCCCAGCATAGTTTACTTCTATAGCTTTTAATCCAGAGGTGTTGGCACTGACAATTATGTACTTAGGAAAATTAAGGTCGTCCAAACACTCTCTGACATGCTGTTGGCTCAACAAATAACAAATTCGATAATTGTTTTGGGCTTGAAACGCAAACAAATGAGATTGGAGATTGTTTGACAAGTGCATGGTATCAACATTTGAATAATCCTGCAAGTCTTTAACAAGCCTGAAACTATCCGTTGCATTATACATTCCTGTCAATTCAACAGTTCTCACATCATTGTAGTCAAACAAGGCTGAAAAATGTCCACTATAGAAAAATGTATTAATACTTTCTCGCCCTGTTTCAACGATATTGACATCCTCATCTCCAACGACATTCAAATCACAATTGTGTGTACATTTGTACAAAGTCCCGCCTCTTTCGAACACAATACACCCTTGTAAATCTTGGTCTGTGGCTCCTTCAACAACCGCATCAAGAATGAATCTCAAAATAGTACTCTTACCAACACCGTTTTCACCAACGATGGCAGACAAAGAATAGATTCCGTTGCCCCAAAAATTCTTGGAAATAGAGGTTTTTCTTCCAATCTTCAAATATCTCTCTTGGAGGTTAAGTTTAAACTGGTAATGAGTGTCTATAACAACACCAACTTGCTGTAGTCGTTTGTAAGACTCAATATATACGTAACAAAGATGTGTCATAACTTTTTTGTTATTTATTCAACTTACTCGCCCTCTCAATATCCCTTGTCTCTTCCTTTGCCTCAGTTATCGCCATCTTGATAACCAAGAACAAGCCCGAAAACAAAGCAATACATACGATACCAATGTATTGCAACCACTCTTTCACATTGTTTAGTCGTTTGTCCATAGAATGTGTTATTTGAATTTCGCACCGATAAACTGCGGCACTTTCCACATCATCTTCTCCAATTTTGTCAATGTCGGATTCATGCCGTGCGACTGGTACATTCTGATGTCTTCCTTCCACATTTGCTTACGCTTTTTGCTATCGGTGCTCAGTCCCCCCATGCGCATACGCACAATATACTCGTGAAGATATGTCACGCTCAATTCTCCGCCAAGCAGATAACGGAACAGAAAATCCGAGTCGGCGGCAATCTTGTAGCTCTCATTGTAAAGTCCCTTTTTCTCGATCACACTGCGCTTGATGTAGCAAGTAGGATGCAAAGGCAACCAACCATGACGCACCTTCCACAGGCGGTAGTCACCACCAATCCAATTGCGAACCACCTTGTCCGTGTTTTCGGAATTCACAAACAATCCGTCGCCATACAAGAAATCGGCATGAGTTTCCTCAAACCGTTTTACGATATTGGATATAGTATGAGAAGAATACAGAAAATCATCTGAATGTACCAAGCCAATTATATCGCCTGTTGCAGCACGTATGCCCTTATTGATTGCCTCATACATGCCGTAGTCTGGCTCAGATATAATTTTACTGATTTTATCTTTGTATTCATTAATGATTGAGAGCGAGCCATCGGTAGAAGCTCCATCAACAACTATGTACTCAATATCAGGATAGTCTTGCGCCAACACACTCTCTATACAACCGCGTATAGTCTTCTCACGGTTGTAACTTGATGTTATAATCGAAACTTTCATATAGTTGTCTGCTTATTTAATATAAGTATCTATGAGATATTCCTTTATCTTTTCCTTGTCAAATCCGAAGCGTTTCTTCAGTTCGAAAATCTTGGCATCCACAAGGATGCGGTAGGAGAAGCCCTGGAGGAAATGCCAGATGAAACCCTCCTTGCCGTCGAGGAAACCAGCCTTCAACACATAACGGATCATGAAATTGATGAACGGGCGCATAAATAGCGGTGCCTTGATGTATTTCACCTTCAGCCAGCGCTTGCGCTGTTCCTCTGTTCCGAAGAACTTCGGCACTACTTCCTGTGCCGACGCATCCAGTCCATATTCCATCATCAGCATGTCTGCCATCTCTCGCGTGGCATAGCCGTTGTGCTTGTCCATCCACCATGTCAGATTGTTGAGATTAGCATCTACCTGGTCGCCTTGCTCTACGGTGACGGCACGTCCGTCAAAGATGCGGACATGCTCGTCCATCCAGCGGTTCTCACACTCGCCGTGACCTCTGCGCCATACCTTCAAATGATAGCTCGGATACCATCCTCCGTGCATCAGCGGATGACCCATGAAGTCGATACGCTTACGAACATAAATACCGTTCACGTCGTCTCCACACTCGCTTATAGCCTTCTTTACGTTTTGTCCAAGACCTTTGTCCAAAAACTCGTCAGCATCAATACGCCATACCCAGTCGGCAGTTATCGGACAATAGTGTAATCCCCAATTAAACTGCGTGGCATAGTTTTTCCACTGATGCTCATACACCTTGGCACCTAATGATTCGGCAATCGCTTTCGTGTTGTCCTTGCTGTAGCAGTCAATCACGAACACCTCCTCACATACTCCCTGCAGCGACCTTATGCACCGCTCTATATGCTTCTCCTCATCCTTTGTCAGGATGATAGCAGCTATTGTATTTCCCATAAAAGTTATATCTTTATTTTGTTTTCCCGAGTTGCAGGAAAACGACATTAGAATTTCTGTTTCAGCGTGATACCTATTCTTCGTGGTATCAAGCAAATTATATCTTTTGGAGCCAGCCAGAAGAACTTTACGCAATGGCGCAACGCTCTTGTGGCAGTCTCCATGCTTTTCTTTTTCCCTTCCGTATGGTTTCTGTAAGCCTTTCTGCCGAAGTTTCCACTCTCCATGACGGCAGCCATGAGCTTGTCGGCATACCGTTTGTCGCAACGGTTATATACAAAGAAGTTGTCAAACCAGTCCAATCCAAGATACCGCATCATCATAGCGAGCATGGCTCGGAATGCTTTCATATAGCCGATGCCGTCCAGGGTGGTCATCAGCCGTGCCACATTGATCTTGTCCCTATAAGAAGTCAGGAGCACTGCCAGGTCCAGGGTCTGGCGCAAGCCAACACCCTCCACGAGCAGATGGTTAAACCAATGCTTAAAAACCACGATTAGATCTTCTGTCGGCGGCAATACGCTGACCTCGGTTTCATTGCCGTCGGAGTCGCATACCGTGAACGAATCCGTATGCTCCGTCATAGCCTCATCTATCATCCTGTCGAAGCAGAGCTGATGTCGATGGCTGCCGAAGGTCTCTATCTGATAGTGCATTTCGAAGCGGATGCCCTGCCAGTCAAAACTGTAGTGTTTGTCAACATCCTCCTTGTCCATCACCACATGCAGCCCACGCTCTATCACCTCCACCGCCCGCAGGAAATCCCTCTGCGGAACATAGAAGTCCACGTCGCCCATCGTCCTTACAAACGGTTCGGGATAATATCTCGCCACAGCCAGTCCCTTGAACACCACATAGGCGATGCCGTTCTCCTTCATCAGTCGGGCGAAGCGCCCCACGGCATCCTCAAACCTACGCTGGTTCTGTCTGTGCGCCATGGTCTGCTGCATAAGCCTCATCACAGCCACCCCTCTGCCTTCCGCCACACCTCCGGCAATCACAATCCGGTTCCTCATTGCGGCATTAGCCACCAGTCCTGTAACGGCATGTTCTCTGGCGAGGCGCATAACGGCATTCAGTCCGGCAACAGACAATTCCATCTTCTCCGTCCCGTCCTGCCCCGTTACCTCTCTCCTCAATATCTCCAGCAGAGCATTCTCCACCTTGTCAATACAAGAGTCCATCAATTTTAAAACGCTAAAATAAGCAATAAGACGAATTATACTTTAAACAGTTTCTTTACCACCATATCTTCCTTGCCAAAGATTTGGGAGAAACCTTGTGCAAGTACTTTCAGCACATACGCAACACCAAATATCATTAGATACATCACTGGAATATTAAGTGGAAACATGAAATTCATCCTGTCTGTAAACAAGGCATACTGCACGAGATAAATCTCTAATGTTAAGGAAGAAATGAAATACACCACGTTTCCAAATAACGCCTTGTCGAACACTTTTATCATCTTCTCACAACTACAGAATATGAAGAAGAAGTATATCGCTAACAGCAATGGTATTAGAGAAACCATTTGAAAATGACAGTACAAAGGACCGAGCTTGTATGCTGCCATGCAGGCATAATACAAAATAATGGAGATACAAAACAAAGAAAAAGAACGCGAAACGTTCAATTCCTCTCTCATAACTCCTAATTTCCCTTTATTTTTACCCCCCCCAACGCACATTCTACGCAATCCGCCAAATATCATTTCATTATCGGGCTTGCGAAGGTCGAGGGCAGTTATTGCACCCAAGAGCATGAACATAAAATAATATATCCTCATGAACGAGACCTGCGCATACATCACAGACCGCTCCATATCAAGAACAAAGAAACTCAACGCGGTTATTATCAACAAAGAACCAACAAACACCGCCTTCATATACTTCATCAGATACCTGCGAATTACATAGAATATGGCATAATACACCATTATGCAAGGGATAAACCAATACTTGGGAGTGGTTATCAAGTCCGTCACATACCATGTCCAACCGAACACCATAGCCGACAGCAAGGCCCACATGATGATGGAAGGATAAATGCGGCTTACCCTACGCTTATACCAGTTCAAGAAACCGCCGTCCCTACCAAGAAACAGCGTAAAACCCGAACAGAAGAAAAACAGTCCGTCACCAATCGCACCACCAGTCACCAAACCACCAAATTTAGGGAATAACAGTCCCATATGCGAATAGGTAATTAGTAAAGCTGCAAAAAACTTGAACAGCACTATCGCCTTGTTTCTCCCCTCTAAATCATAAATCTTATTCATTTTTCAATTCTCTCTTCTTAATAACCTTCGCAGGATTGCCCCCCACGACAGTCCAAGGTTCAACATTCTTGTATACCGACGCCGTGGCACCAACCACGGCATTCTCACCAATCTCCACTCCCATGCCGATGAACGCACGGCTACCGATCCACGCCCCACGGCGCAATACAATAGGAGACGTAATGAGACCGCTGTCGGCAGTATTGGCATGGTTGATGTCATGTCCTGCCGTACAAAGATATGAATACTGCGATACGATGGCATCATCCTCCAGCACCACTATGTCCTGATTATAGCAGATTACATCAGGTCCGAGACATGCCCCGTGTCCCATCCGCAGCATCCACGGTGCCCAAATCTTCACCGAGGCATACACATTAGCATCCCACGCTATCTGTGCCCCAAACATCCGCAACACAAGGATGCGCCACTTGCGGAACACAGGTGTTATGAAAGGGCGGAACAACACCGCACTGGTGATGTTCCATAATGCCCTCTTAATTTTCACGCCCCGGGACACCCGTCCCGGAGCATGACGTTCTGTTGTTATATCTTGATTTTTCATTCTCGCTTTTGCAATATATATCCATCGTTGAAAGCTGCCTCCATCAGCGTCTGCTTCACACGCTTGAATTCATCCTCATCAAAGATAAACTCTCGCAGAGCGGAGACCACTCTCACATAGGTACTTAGGCTAAAATCGCCTATACCTTTTTAATTTTAATTACTCGCTGGTTCTGTACCATGCACTCGGCAAGGAAATCGCCAACCTTGATACCATGAGCATCCAAGACATTCTTCAAAACTGCTCCAAAAAGACTGTTGTCAGCCTCAAATTTGTTGTTAAACATAAAATAAATCTTAAAATGTTTGAATTGTAATAAAACTACGTCCCGATATTTCCCATATATGGGAAATGCGTTTCGTTAGATTTTCCGTACTTTCGTCACCGAGAATTATTCAATCTGCAGAATCTAAATGGAATTGAAACGTCACAATCATCCGTTTGAGTTCCGTATAAATTCCGATGATTATTAACTATCAAATGAATAACTATATGAACGTAAGCATTTTTCAAAACATGACCTGCAAGCAGCCCTCTGTCGGTTCACTTGACGGTATCGCCAATCTCATGCGCAATGACCAAAAGTTGGCTGCCTTCACCCTGTCGTATCGCCAGACGGGCAGCAAGACTTTCAAGAGCGAGTGTCCGCTCTTTGCCGTGGCGTGCCTCTTCGAGGGCGGTAAGGGCAAGGAGAACGTCACGGGACTGACGGGACTCTCGCTGGTAGACTTCGACCATATTTCTCCCACAGATCACACAGATGGCACGGATTATTCCCAAGCACTTCGTGAGTTTAAGGCGAAGATTATTGCTGACCCGCATACGCTGATGTGCTATACCACCATCAGTGGCAACGGTCTGCGTATCATCTTCAAGTATGAAGGTCTCCCACAGATTACACAGATTGGCACAGATAAAGTTTCTGACGAAACTACTGGACAACTCAGGGCTGTTGCCTCGCAACAGCAAAATCTGTGTACATCTGTGCAATCTGTGGGAGAAAATAAATATCCTTCTGCGAGAGTCATAGATTTTCAATCCGTGAGCGCATACTATCAGCAAGCCTTCTATGCCGGCAACGCCTACTACGAGAAGTTGCTCGGAGTGAAGGCGGATATGCAGTGCAAGAACTTGACAAGATTGAGCGGTCTTGCCCACGACCCCGAAGTGTTCCTTCGCCCTGAATCCGAAGTCGTGCCTTTCACGGCGGAAGAAATCTCCACCGCTGCTGCCGTCCATGCCAAGCAGAGCAAGGAGGACAAGCAGATGCAGCGCATACAGACTTACTTCGACACTCTCATTGCGCCCCAATTGGCGAAAGCCAATATCAAGTTTCAGAGTGGAAGTCATAACGAATATGTGATGCGAGTGGGCTACCGTCTCGCCGAACGTCGGTTCTCCCGAAAAATCGCCATCAAATGGGCGATGCAAAAGTTCGGAAATGACTATCCTGACACGGAGCAAGTCATCAACTCCTGCTTCGACAACGCCTCTCCACACGGAAAAGGTGGAGGAGGTGGTGGAGGCAGAGGCGACAGCAAAACCGCTTCGGTCGAGGAAATCAAATCGTTTCTGGATGGTCATGTCTCACTGAGATTTAACGAAATAACTTCTCGTGTGGAATATTTGTCTCACACGGATTCCACGGATCTCACGGATGAGGGAGTTTGGCTTCCCATCAACGACCGCAAAGTAAATTCTCTGTGGTCTAAGATGTCGGAAGTGACGAGAGTCAATAAGCAAGACTTATACAGTATCATAGAGTCTGATTATGTCACAATTTTCAACCCTTTCACAGAGTACTTGAATAATCTGTGTAAATCTGTGGAATCCGTGGGAGAAAATAAATATCCATCAGTGGGAGAACGAGATTATATCCGTGAGCTTGCCGCTACCGTCCGTGTGAAGGGCGGCGAGCAGGAGCAAATTCTGTGGTATCATTATTTGAAGAAGTGGCTTGTGGCGATGGTGACTTCTTGGCTCAGCGACGACGTGGTGAACAATGTCATCCTCGTGCTCATCGGCGAACAGGGATCCTTCAAGACCACGTGGTTTAACTATCTCCTTCCACCCGAACTGAAGCAATACTTCTATACCAAGACCAATGCCAACCGCATGTCGAAGGATGACCTCCTCACCCTTGCCCAGTACGCCCTCGTCTGCTGCGAGGAGTTGGACACCATGCGTCCTGCCGAACTGAACCAGTTGAAGGCAGCCGTCACCATGCCGAGCATCGACGAACGAGCGGCATACGCCCATTATCATGAGCACCGCAAACATATCGCATCGTTCTGTGGAACAGGCAACAACACCCAGTTCCTCTCTGACCCCACAGGCAACCGTCGTTGGCTTCCGTTCGAGGTGGAGAGCATCGTCTCCCCAAGAGACCATCCTTTCCACTACGAAGGCATCTACAGCCAAGCCCTTGCCCTCTACAAGAGCGGCTTCCAATACTGGTTTGCGAAGGAAGAAATCCAGGAGTTGAACCGTCACAACAAGCAGTTTGAGACACCACGTCTCGAACACGAGTTGGTGGACCTGTATTTCCGCAAGCCTACCGACACAGAACTGGGCGAGTTCATGTCCGTGGCACGTGCCCTGCAAATCATCAGCAACGGCATCAGCCAGAAGCTCAGTGCCGTCAATGTGGGCAGAGCATTCAGCGACCTGGGCTTCAAGCGAGTGCGCACCAACAGCAGCCGTGGCTTTATCGTAGTCTGCCGCACGGCGGAGGAAATCAAGGCGTACCAACACCGTCTCTCGGCTGACGCTCAGCCAGATACGACGGACGACTTGCCTTTCTAAATGGCACAGCAGCGAGTGACAGATGACACTTGTGACACCTGTTTTCTTAAAATCCCTCACGCGCAGGCAGGAAAACATAATATTTAAATTATAATTAAAAATAGAATATTAATAATTATAGAAAATGACTGTCATGTCTGTCATCTGTCACAAACATTCCCACACGGATAACACGGATTTCACGGATGGCGATAAGGCATCGCAAACAGCTTGGTTAGCCACCATAAATGGCTTGGTTAGGAGGTCTAAATAGCTTAGATACATGTCGAAAGTAACATCGTTAGAAACAGAATCCGTGAAATCCGTGAGATCCGTGTGCCAAAGAAATATTCATCATCAAACGAAATCATTATGAAAATCCGTAGTTACAGCAAACAAGAGCTTGCCATGCTCTACTTTCCCGACAGCGACCCTCGCACCGCAACTTGTCATCTAATGCGTTGGATCAACCGTAATGCTTCTCTCCATAAAGAGTTGAGTGCCACCGGCTACTACCGCCACAGCAAGTTTTTCACCAGCCGTCAGGTCTGTGCCATCTTCGATTACCTCGGAGAACCATAACTCTCTCCCTCTGATTATTTTTTTCTCCCACAGATCTCACAGATTTTCACAGATTATTTTTCTTCCATACAAATATTTATTTTCTCACACGGATCTCACGGATCTCACGGATTTTTTCCACCTTCACAACAAGATCTGTGTTAATCCGTGTAATCTGTGGGAGACTTAAAATATTCGTGTTATTCGTGCGATTCGTGTAATTCGTGTTCAAAAAAAATCCGTGTTCATCCGTGTAATCTGTGGGAGAATAATTAATCTGTGGGAGGCCAACCATGGAAGACTAATTAATCCGTGGGAGACAAGAAAAAGCATCAATAAATGCAAGAAAGTCCACACAGATGCATGAAAGTGCCAATTGCCCGTCCCCGATGTCGTATCTTTGCATCGTGATTCAGAAGAACCACATACGGTAAGCGCTGCCGAAGGAAACATTTTTTATTAACCTCTTAACACACAACAACATGATTAAAGTTTCTCTCTACCAGAACCAAAATTCTACTAACGAAAGTTGCTACAAAAAATGGTATCCACGCGTCGTCTCAGAGGAGACTATCGGTCTTGATGAACTCGCCGAACACATGGCTCACCACAACACCCCGTTCTCGAAAGGTGCCATCAAGGGAATCCTCACCGATGCCGTCAGCTGTACCAAGGAGCTGCTCCTACTTGGCAAGAACGTAAAATACCCCGACCTCGCCATCTTCTCCATCGGTCTGAAGGTTAAGGGCGGTGCCAACTCAAAGGAGGAGTTCAGCGTCATCAAGAACATCTCTGGACTGAAGCTCCGTGCCAGAGCTACCGGTGAACTGATTTCCGCTAACCTCGACACCAGTGTCAGATGTATCGACAGTGTGTCGAAGACGACCCCGGATTCTTCCGATCAGAATGACGAACCGTCTGGCGAGTAACAGATAGCATGAATGCTGGGTAGGATGCAGTCCGGGGTATTCCGATGGCACCACAGATAATGATGAATTCCTTAATCACGAATTATCCATTATGAATTATGATCTGCCATGCACGGGTACTTGCTCATCCTACCCAATTTAAGATTGAAAAATTGAAAGATTGAAAAAGACTGAAAAAATCAGTAATTTCAGAATTGTAAGAATTTAAACTATTGAACTTTAAAACCACTAAATTATGAATAAATCCAAATGGTCAACACTAATCCAGTTCGTCATCACCGTTCTCACCGCCATCGCCTCGGCATTTTGTGTACAGAGCTGTAGATGATATTTTAAGTCTCCCACAGATTACACAGATCACGCAGATATTCAAAAGCCATTGACTTTTCGGATTATACCGTCATTTATACAATCAGCATTAAAATTGACAATAATACCGACACGTTTCTTGGCTATACGCAAATAAGTTAGAAGTTGCTTGTGATGAACTGGTTTCAGTTCTTCAACTGACTTCAATTCTATTATCACAGATTTCTCGACAAGAATGTCGAGTCTAAAGTCTACAGGAAGTACAACACCATCATACACGACATCAAGCTTTACTTGACTCTCTACAGTCAAGCCCTCCTTGCGCAACTGATGACATAAAGCCGCTTCATATACAGATTCAAGCAGACCAGGTCCGAAAGTATTATAAACTTTATATATTGCACCACGTATCTTATATGTTATATCATTGTCTGTCATATATATAGCTCTTTAAAAAGACCGTGAGGTCTAAAATCTGTGTAAATACCCCATCAAAGAAACATAGTATAGAGTAACAAATAATATATCTGTGTCTTCTGTGAAATCTGTGGGAGATTAAAATTTCTATCTGCGTGCAAAAATAAACAAAAAATATCTTCCAAAAGAAAATCACAAGAAAATCATGAGAAAAATAGACCTTATCATCATCCACTGCTCTGCCACCAGAGCCAACCGCAATTTCTCCGTTGAAGACCTTGAAGCCTGTCATAAGGCTCGTGGTTTCAAGACCATCGGCTACCACTATTACATCACCAAAGACGGCACCATCTACCCCTGTCGCCCCGAAGGGATGATCGGTGCCCACGCCAAACACTACAATGCCCACAGTATCGGCATCTGTTACGAGGGCGGCTTGGATGCCAAAGGCAATCCTGCCGACACCCGCACCGAAGCACAGAAACGCAGTATGACAGAACTCTTAAAGAGTCTCTGTCTCGACTACCCCGATGCCGAAGTCATCGGTCATCGCGACCTCCCCTGGGTCAAGAAAGCCTGTCCTTGTTTTGATGTAGAAAGGTGGCTGAAACAAGTGAACTTCCACATTTAGTACTGAATCAGTTTAAAATCCGTCTAAATTTTGCGGATTATCTCTTTCCCAATCCGTAAGCCAATCAACTTACAGATTGGGATTTTTCTTAACTTCTTTCACCAAGCTTTTGATATAAGCATCAGAAACATTCTCCATTTCACCTTTATCAAAAATTGAAAGAAGAGTGACAATAATCATATTTGGCGCAGTTTTCTTAACGTTATAAGTCAAGACTCGAACGCCACCACTTTTTCCTTTGCCTTTTGCAACTATCGCCATGCGGGTCTTGTAAACTCCCATTCCAAGAGATATACCTTGATACGGATCTTTCTCAAGAGAATCAAGAAAATCGTCATAGTCCTTGACAAAAGACTTATATTTCTTAGCCAAAGCCTTAGCACGTTTTTCAAACTCAGGCAGATACTTGAAGTCAACGTTCATAGTCAAACCTATTTGAAAAGATTGCGAGCATCAGGTAGCTCCACGCCATTCTTCTCAGCATCAGCCAATTCCTTAAATGCCTGTGTTAAACTTTGTTTTACAACAAGTTGTTGACGTGTAGTTTCAGCTTCAACATCTTCTTGCAACAATCTCTTCACGAAAGCCTTTCTTACATTTTTCGGTTGACTTTCAAATAATGCCCATAAAGCATCCAAAGGACGTATCTCAGGGCGTTGCAATGTCATTGTTTTCATAATCTTCTCCTTTTAAACGTTCAAAATGAATTCAAACGCAAAAATACATTTTTTCCCTCATACCGCCAAGTTTATTGTTTTATTTTAACGCAAACTTTCCGTAACCTGAGCGTAAACCTCCATCATCTCCTTTGCCATCACCTTGGCTGAATATTTCGTCTCTATAAGCTTGCGACCGTTGTGTCCCATCCGCTCCAACTCTTCGTCCGTCATCGCCAAGAACTTCCGCATGGCTTCCACCAGCGGCTGCATTCCTATTTCTATCCATGCCCCGGAATGGGAAGTATTGAGGTCGCTCCACGGAGTACCCACGGTAGTAATCACAGGCGTTCCCGAAGCAAGACTCTCGGCAATGGCAAGTCCGAAATTCTCGGAATGTGTAGGCAACACGAAAAAATCAGAAGTCTGGAAAAGTCGCCACTTCTCGTCGCCATACACACCACCGATGAGCTGCACTATATCCTGCAGACCCTTATAGACAATCTGCTGTTTGAGGGCGGAGACATAATCCGCATCGCCCTCGCCTGCCACAAGAATTTTATAGCCCTGCAACTCGTCTTTCAATGCCTCTGCCGCCTCTATCAGGAAGTTGATGCCCTTCTTTACGTGTACCCTAGAAAGGAACAATATTTGGTGAGTCTTCTTCCAAGACTCCTTCATCTTGATGCCATCGGCATCTATGCCGAGCTTCACTACACTTATGCGGTCGTTGTAACCCAAGTGCAGAAGATTGTCGTACTCGCTCTCCGCCGTAGCCTGCAAGCAATCCGCCTTCCGTATTGCCGTCTTCTGATAGAACAGCAAAGCCGGAAACTTACGAGTCCAGTAGTGCCGCCTTATAATCCACGGCTCCAGCATCCCGTGCGGAGTGAGCACCACCTTATAGCCACGCTTCTGCGCTATCCGTTGCACGGCAGCGCATGCTGGCATCCAGCAGCAGTTTACGTGAACTATGTCTGGCTTCACCTCGTCTATCAAGTTCGTTACGAGCCGTTTCCATGACCGCTTGAACGGATTGTATTCCGGCACATAATGCACGGTGCAGTTCTCTATCGGCAGCGAATTCTCCGAATCATGAGTAATAATATGCACCTCCGCCAATTCGCCCAATCCTTTGGCAAGCACCTGCATATAGGTAGAAGTACCGCCCGCCGTGCGGTCGATACTCGGTATATAGTGAATAATTTTCATACTGTTTATTTTTTCTCCCACAGATAACACAAATTTATCTATCCACGTTGTAGCAAAGCTAATAACAAAAAACTGTGTTAATCTGTGTCTATCCGTGTGACAATAATATCCGTGGAATCCTAATCCGTCATCTTCCTCCCGTGCAAGTCCGATACACTTTCGGCAGATACCTCCGGAACGCCATCCCAACAAACACTGCACACACCATGAATATCCAAGGCGACAACAGATAAGAAGTCAAATATCCAATCTCATTCTTCCCCAACACCGCTACAATCAACTTGCGCACGATGTTTAGCGTAGGCTCATGAAAGATATAAATGAAGAAAGTGAAGTGGCAAGCTGTAGCAAGCCATCGATGACCATTCAACATGAAATACTTATCTACAACCATATCGTATGCCTTCCACAAAGTGCCTATCCCCATTATGATTATCGGTATGCGGAACGACTCCCAACTTACAGCATCGGGCAAGAATAATTGAATGAATGAGAGTGAAACAAAAGCGGAACAAACAAAAATGAAAATTAATTTTTCATGCCTTAATTCTTCATTTCCAACTCCCGATTCTTCATTCTTCACTCTTAATTCTTCATTCCAACTTACCCCCCCCGAAACGATTTCCGTTCCACTCAGCTGTCCGCCAAGAACGAACCAAAACAATGCATAAAACGGAACATGAGGTATCTGTAAATATGTCAAGCCAAACACCACAGCAACAAATATCCATTTCAGATATTTCAAGCAAAAATACCACAACGGAGACGTGGCAACGATAATAATCAAATCGCGCAGAAACCAAAGTTGGAAAGCGCAAGGCGAACCGTTACCCGCATCATAGAATATAGAACAGAGTATATATCCCAACGGCTGTTGGAATAACGGCATAACCGAACTGTTCATATACTTCGACACCCCGGCAACACCGCCATCAAGACACCGAAGCCCACAAAAAACAAGCAACCAATGATATACGGAACAACCAGCGTCTTCACCCTCTTCCTCATCTTGCCATAAATGGATTTCATCCCCTCCGGCACTTTCAGAAAAAACAGATACCCAGAAATCACATAGAACAGTGGCACAGCACACCGCCCCATCATTCCCGACACAAACGTTTGCACCCTGTCGTTAAGCACCATCCCCTCTATCTCATCTGTATGGAAGCCGGAGTGGATATATAATACCAAAATAATGGAAACGAGCGAGAGCACTCGTAGTTTGTCGCTAAGATATTGAGTCATAATAATTTAGTCTCTCCTAAATATATCCCTCGTATACACCTTATCCTTCACATCATCAAGACAAGCATCGTAACGGTTAGCAATAATAGCATGGCTCTGCGACTTAAATTCAGGAAGGTCATTCACCACCTTACTACCGAAGAACGTACTACCGTTTTCGAGTGTCGGCTCATAGATAATCACCTCTGCCCCCTTTGCTTTGATACGTTTCATGATACCCTGTATAGCACTCTGGCGGAAGTTATCACTATTCGACTTCATTGTCAAGCGATACACACCGATAACACACGACTTTACATCTGCTCCAAACTGATTATTCTCAGAATATCCATACCAACCAGCCTTCTTCAATACTGCATCGGCGATGTAGTCCTTGCGAGTACGATTACTCTCCACAATAGCTTCTATCAAGTTCTCAGGCACATCAGCATAGTTAGCCAAGAGCTGCTTTGTATCTTTCGGCAAACAATAACCACCATAGCCGAAGCTTGGATTGTTATAATGAGTTCCGATACGTGGGTCAAGCCCTACTCCATCTATAATAGCCTTTGTGTCAAGTCCTTTAACCTCAGCGTATGTATCAAGCTCATTGAAATAGCTTACTCGTAATGCCAGATATGTGTTTGCAAAGAGTTTCACAGCCTCGGCTTCCTTCATGCCCATGAAAAGAACAGGAATGTTCTTTTCCAATGAAGAATGAAGAGTGAAAAGTGAAGAATCCAATTGTTTTGTATCACCATGATGACCAATTGCACCCTCAAGCAATAATGCAGCGAAAGTCTTAGCAGCTTCCTTCATCATATCAACATCCGTTACAGATTTGATTGCTTTGTTTTCCTCTTCGAACTCCGGACGTTCAATAATCTTTGGATAGCCCACGATGATACGGCTTGGATATAGGTTATCATAAAGAGCCTTGCTCTCACGAAGGAACTCCGGCGAGAACAACAGATTAAACTGCTTTACCCCTTTCTTGGCATACTTCAAGTAGAGGCTACGGGTATACCCCACAGGGATAGTACTTTTTATAACCATCACCGCATCAGGGTTCACCTCCAACACTAAGTCTATTACTTCCTCCACATGACTTGTATCGAAGTAGTTTTTTACCGGGTCGTAGTTTGTAGGTGCAGCAATAACCACAAAGTCAGTATCACGATATGCAGCCTTACCGTCGAGAGTAGCAGTAAGGTTCAGCTCCTTCTCTGCAAGGTATTTCTCTATATACTCATCCTGTATCGGCGAGATACGTTTATTCAGCTTCTCCACCTTTTCCGGGATTACATCCACAGCACTCACATGATGATGCTGCGACAGCAGGGTTGCTATACTCAGTCCTACGTAGCCAGTGCCAGCTACGGCTATTTTTATGTCTTTAAAATCTTTCATCGCAAAATCAGTTTATTTTGTTTCACACACTTTTTCTATAACACTCATTGCATTATCCACCATCTGCTCAATCATTAGATGCTCAGCAACATATTCTCTGGCATTATTACCAAGACGCTTTATTTCATCAGCAGAAAGTTCCTCCACACTTTTTATGCAATCATCGATATCATGAAAAGTCATACCATTCTCGCCATGCCGGATATACGAATATTCCACACATTGCAAAGTCTCTTTACTTCGTTCAAAAGTAAAAATAGGCTTTCCGTATGCCATAGCCTCAACTATTGAGAGACCTACCCATCCTGGCTGAAAATAAATATCAGATAATGCAAACAGTTCACGTTTTACAGCCGTATCATAAACAGCTCCGAAGTCATATACATTATCATACGGAGTAAAGTCCGGTTTTGATGCGCCAGCCCCAATAATAACAAAGCCATATTTTTGCGCATCCAGTCGCTTAATTGCCTCCAAGAGTAAATCAACGCGGCGGTCGGCAGTAAATCTGGCACAAAAGATAAAAATCACCTCTTGCTTAATACCATATTTTTCTTTCAATTCATCAACAGAAACAGCAGGCTGATACTTCACCATTTCATCGACTCCAGAGAGCGTATTGTGTAGGGCAACCATCGGTTTCTTCGGAAATAGTTTCTGCCATTGTTCCTTCTCTTTATCCATATAAAGCCACACACCATCAGCCAATGCCATCATCCACTTTAGTTTCCAATCCGGTTCATTCTCTTCTTTAAGGTATCGACGAACGGAAATGCCCTGTCCCCAGAGGATAATCTTCTTTCGATGCAAAGACTTTGTCAGGAGCAGAAGCCATGTTGTAATATGAGTAAAGTTCAGCATCAAAACAAGTATATCATAATCCTTTTTCAGCAACTTAAAAGGATTATACAGCAAAACCCCACCCCTAAACATTTTGGCAGGCATTTGCTTATACTTTACATTATCAACAATATTGAAAGAAGATTTCTTGGCATCCTTAATATTCTCATAAATGAAAATATACTGTCTTGTTCGTCTACCAAGAAGTGAGAAAAATTCCTCACGATAATGAGGAATTATTGGTTGTAGGTGTACTATAGATTTCATATAATATTCACTGAAGTGGCATATTTCATACAATCATCAACCCCAACAATTATTCGTTTAAACAAATTTTCAGGAAATCTTCCAGTTGGTTATCCCTTACATAATCATCGGGCACTGGTATTCTTTTAAAATCGATTATAGCCTTATATAGGGCCGCCGCCGTTACTTCGTTAATCTGATACCCCAACCTGTAACGGCTAATAAGATTGCCAAGTAGTCCTCGAGCAGGACCTATCACAGGTTTGCCGAACTGCGCGGCATACCCTATCGCACCACTACTTTGACAAGTATTTTTGTAAGGAACGAGCATTCCGTCGCACGAGGCACAAAGCGAATTAAGAAATTCGAAAGACACAAACTCGTCTTTCACATAGATATGCGCCCCTCTATCCACAAGCACATTAAATTTTTCGTAGAAGGCATTGCTTATATCCCCAACCACTTTACCGGCAAAAAAGAAATGTCTATGGGCAAGTTCATCGTCCGTCATCATCCCTATGGCATCAAAAATTTCCAGCGTGCCTTTTCTGCCGGAAAGCTGTCCAATCTGAATTAAAAGGATATCTGAATTTTTAAGCGACAAATCTTTTCTAATGTCCGTCAATTCACCCTCAAGCGGAGTGTACGGGTCTGGCAAGCGAAGGAACTTGTAAGTAGAGAATTTCTTGTTAAAATTATCTGCAGACTTCTCATCGTTGAGAAGCAACACCTTACTTACACTCTGCGATTTTGCCATCAGCCAATATCTCATCCATTCAAACATTTTCCTTAGTCGGCTTTGCTTCAAGATATCCTCCCAAAGAAAGGAGCGATAAACAATGCCCGAGACAGTAACTTTTGGAGGCAAATAGAAAATCAAGATGGGCATATAAAGCATTAAGAAAATCAGAAACACATGCTTAATGTCATACTCTTTTACAAGATTCCTTATAATTTTTGCTTTCCTGCATGAAAGCAGCAATAGATTTCCATTAGTTAGATAATCAACTTGCTGTTGCGACAATATCACAACTTTTATATTGTCTGTATGCTTCCATCCCTTTATTCTTTCGTCTTCTGTAATACAAAACACAAAAGTCTCGTTTTTCCTTTCGGTACAAGAATAATATAGATTTCGAAGATATTCGTATCGATGACCCTCTAATGAGGTTTCAAAAAATAACATTTTCATAAAATTTGTATCTTAGAATTTATATTTTTTTCATCATTTCATTTTTTGATATAATAACACCTAATAAGAGCCAAAAGAGAAAACACAAATTATACCCTGGAGTATATAAATATCCTTCAAAGAAAGAATGAATACATAAGAACAGAAATTCTGCAGAATATAGCAATAGATATCCTTCTCTATAAGATTTCCTTTTTCTTATAATTGCAGATTTCAAAATAAGACATAAGAATATGAAACCCAATAGACCTGTTTGCGACATTACAGTAAGCCAGCCACTACCCGTTTCCATTCTACCAACTATTTTGTTTTGTGTTCCTGAAGTTGCAAAGCCAACGCCAAAGAAAGGAGAATCTTCTATTTCTTCAAATCTTTCTTTCCATAAAAAATCCCTTGAAGTTTCCTTAGAAGCCATCTGTGCCTCCATTTTATTAGACATTCGCTCTGAATCAAAGTATGGGATACAGGCCAAAGCTAAGAAAACAACTATAATCATTCGTTTTATAAAAACAATCTTACTACTTGATCTTATATATAAAATAAAGACACAACCCACAATAGAAGCAAGCAAAGCACTCCTTGAAGCAGCAGAAACACCAGTAAATAAAGACAATACTAATAAAACCAACCAAAGGAGTTTACTTTTTTTGTTTTGACAAATAAGAAAAAAAAAGAAACATGTAATTGTGGAAATGCCACATATTGGTGAAAGCCACATTGGATGGACTGTAATTCCCTTAAAATCCAAAGGATTGACATTCTCATCTAATAAAACAGGCCCATTGTATCCTATGACATAACAACAAAAGCATATTATTGAAACTAAAACGAACGTAAATAATGTATACCTCAACACTTTTTCTTTAAATTCTACGATGAACTTATTGTAGAAAAAAGGCATTGTTACAAGAAAGAGCAACAAAAATAAAAAATAGCGAGAATCAAATATCATATTTACAGAATTCGTCATAAAAATACTAATTAAATATAAGACTAAATATGGTATAACTTTTGTACCTATGAGTTTACCATACGCAATACACTTATAAAGTTTTAAAGTGTAAAGGACTAAAGCTACTCCATATAATATTGTATTGTTTGTAACAATTGACAAAGACGTTGATATTAGACCTAAAGCAATTAAAGGTTCATATATGGATAAATTTATATAATATTTTAAACTTCTCATTACACTTACCTCCCTTCATTACAATTCATCAACATCACTACAGACAATACCATTGTAACCAGCGACCATCTGATACTGCCCACCATCTGATTCAAATACATTCCCATAGGAACTCCAATTAATGAGAGAGAAGCCCCGAGTGGGTATAAAATTTTATTTTTTATCATCAATATAATTTTTCTATAATACCAAAAGATTATTCAGAGTTTGCGGTTTCGTAACATACTTCCCTATCAGCGCCTCAATATCAAACCATGATGCATTCTCCCTCGCATTTGTATTCAGATACGGAATAAGTCCATTATAGATATTCGCCAGATTCCCCCTGAACACATCACTCCTCCAAAAATCTATATACCGCGTTTTCAGCCCAAGATCAAGGTCAAACCCATTGCCTAAAACTAATACTCTGCTCATTGAATTTTTAACCAAAACATTTTTTTAAAGTATCCTTATTTATTTCCAACGTATTTATAAGCATAAAAGCTATACGCCAAAATGTTTTTTTAAAAGGATTTCCAAATCTGTAAAACATAACATATTTTTTCATGTATTCACAACGTACTGCTTTATCCTTAACATCTAACAGTGAGCTAACCAATTGCCGTCCTTTTACGTTAAAGATTTTTTTATATCCTTTAATTTCAGTCTTAGTTAAACTAAATCTCGTATAAATAAGATTTGGGAAGTTCAAATAAGCATAATAATTTGAATAAGAGATCCTACCTCCTTCATAATTTGTCAATCTAAAAGATCTTAGTATCATTGGTACATTGTCGTTTTTCATTGCAAACATGGGGGCTATTAATTGAGAAAAACTTGTTGAAGCATAAAATATTAACTCTCCGATATAAGGGTATAAATATTTCATATTGTACACATTGTTGCTCATGAAAACAAATTCGCCCCAACCATGTCCAGCCTCGGCACTGCATTTTTCAAATAATTCCGCTAAATCAGAAATTTTTTCATCTTCAAAAGCCTTGAACCCGCCTTCTATAGAATATTTCAACCAACAAACATCCTGGTACTTTTCTATGTCAGCCAAGACAGTTTCCAATGAACTTGGTGTTGTTACATCGTCATCAGAAAGTAGCCACATCCATGGCGTATCAACATCCTGAAAAGACAAAGCGATGTTGCAGTCACCGCCTACATTATACTTTCTGTTTTTTACTGTTACTATCTCCATGAAATCTGGTGACAAGGCTTCACGCAAGGCTTCTTCGACATTATAGTTAGACTTGTTATTGAAGACTATGATAGCATATTGGTCATAATGCCCCTGACATTCAAGACTCTTCAACTGTGTAATCAGATATTCTCTGCGGTTGTAAGTTGTTATCGCTACTGTTAGTTTCTTTTCCATATTTATTTACTTTAGCCAAATACCCTTGGCTGTTTGATTAAGAATTTTCTTGATTTGTATATAAGCAGGTATAGCACCTATCAAATTCATACCTCCGACACTCATCACGACACCCAAAGCACCGAAATATTTACCCAACCACAAAGCAAGAGGAATATTAACAACGGTCATGATAACAGAGCCGTATAACTGTATGCATATTCTTCCTGTTCCGTTCAGCACTACTGAATTCAAGCTGCAAAAAGACATAATTGCAACATAGAACGACACAGCAACTACCATTGACAGATGTATGCTAACTTTATCACCAAGCCACAATTTAAAGGCTATAGGATAAAGAATTGCCAATAAAATTATGCCCAGCAAACAGAATCCATACATCTTCAAGAGTTTAGAATAAAGCCTTTTCATCCAACTAAAGTCCTTGAGAGTATATGCGTCTGTGTATGCACTCCAGAATGGGGAAAGGACGATACCAAGCAATATCATTGGAATTGAGATATACTTGTACACAACATTATATTCCGTAACATACTCCGGACTTGAGACATTGGAAATAATAACATTCATAGTTCCGTAAAGGACGAGGCACGCTATTTGTATAATAAAGAACTTTATACCTAACCCCAATATATCACGTATGAACCCTTTTCGTACCAATGAGAACTTTGGACACAAAAACTTGTATTTGCCATTGAAAAGGATTAAAGTCGCAATTAAATATACTATTAACGGACAAAGTGTAAGTGTCAATGCCAAATACAACAAAGAACCCTTCGTGCAAATCGTCAGTATAGAAATTACAACTAAAACAAGCAACTGTCCTAATGTATCCAGCAATGACGACAATGCATTATATTGCAGGGCTGCAAGCACTGTGGAAATAGTTTTCAGTATAAAATTGGCGCATGTAAAAAATATTACTATTCTTACTGTTTTTAAAATATCGTCATTCAGGTCGGGTGAAACATTGAGAAGACTGGACCAGTTTACAAATCCGCAACCACACACACATATTACTGAAACCGGAAGAAAAATCGCCATCATACAGAAATAAGTAGTACTCACATACTGCTGACACTTTTCCTTGTATCCTAAAGCTATGTTTTCTGTCAGCTTATTGCGTAACCCATTGCCAAAGCCAATATCTAATAGTCCAATCCAACTCAACACTGACGCAAGGGCGAGCCAAACGCCATAAAGTTGGCTTGACACGTAACCTATTGTCATCGAGACAAGAACAAAAGATGTGAGCATGCTAACGCCCCTCAGTCCAAAGGTGCCTGCAATGTTCTTCTTTATCAGTTTGCTCCGTTCACTTCCGGAACGGAACAAAGCCTTAATATCAAAATTCATCTGGTAAATTAAGCGTTATAGACACATTCCTTTTGTAAATCCTCATCCATGAAAGGAGCCATTTTCTCCAACGGGGCAGAACTCATCTTGCCAGTTTCCTTATCCATGAAAGAAGCAGATTTTGGAAAAAGGGTTTGCATCGGATGCATTTTGATTTCGCATACCACAGGCCCATCCAATGTCAATACTTTATTTATAGTTTCTTTTAACACTTTGTTGTCTGATACACGGAAGAATGGGATTCCGTATGCCTCGCTAATTTTCTCCATATCCGGACAAATGACACCGCTCGACGGATTAGAACCGGTGAAGTTTCCATGGAAGAAAGATTTCTGAGTTGTCTTTATGGCAAGATAACTCTCATTTTCAAGGACAAACACCTTGAGAGGCAATTTGTATGTAACCAAAGTCTGTAGTTCCTGTATGTTCATTTGTATCGAACCATCACCTGTTACACAGATTGTCTTTCCATTGCTATTGCTTACACATGCTCCAATAGACGCAGGCAAGCCATATCCCATAGAAGCACAACCTTGGTTGGCAAAGACTCTCACTCCTTGTTTTACCTTCATTGCCTGGAATGTGGAAGTATAGGCTGTTCCGTTTCCTGTCACGACAACATCCCCTTCATTCAACTGCTTGAAAAGTTCATCGGCAAATTTATAAGAGTTTGCATAACCAGCCATATCAGGATTATCATCATATAATGTAGGTAGCTTCTTCTCAATAGTTCTACCCCAAATTCTCCATTTCTCAAAACCTGGAGTTTGGAATGTAGACAGTTTGTTAGCCAACTTATCCAAGAACTCTGATAGATTTGCATGGATGCGCAGATTAATATTCAAAGTTGGCTTCACCATTTCCGCTGCATCAACATCAACCATTACTTTGAATGCTTTCGGAGCGAAAAGGTAATAAGCATAACTTACCTGACGTATGGACAGACGTGTACCTAAGACTATCAACAAGTCTGAATTCTGAACCATGATATTGCCAATTCTGTCGCCACAGATACCAGGCTTACCATAACACAACGGATGGTCATACCAAATGATGTCAGAACCACTAATGGCTGTAACTACCGGGATTTGCAGTTGCTCGGCAATCTTGATAAATTCATTTTCACGCTTAGCCAAACGAACACCATTGCCAACATAGATAACAGGTGATTTTGCATTTTCTATTTTTGCAAGAAGTTCATCAATTTGCTTATCTATTAAAACGTGATCTATGTTGTCATAAATATCAGATGAGTCGAACTCCCGCATAGTTGTCTCATCCACCATTGCCCCTTGAATGTCCAAAGGGACATCAACCCAAACTGGACCAGGACGACCATTCAACGCTATATAGATAGCTTTGTCCAATTCGTATTTTATATCCTTCACATCGGTAATGGTAACACAATACTTCGTAATGGATTGAACCATAGACTTGATGTCTGCCTCCTGGTCGCCCAACTGACGAAGGTTCAACTCCGGGCATGCGGCAATGGTAGTCGGCTGTTTTACCTGACCAGAAATATAGAGGCCGGGAATAGAGTCAAGCCACTGTCCCAAAACACCTGTAATAGCATTGGTTCCGCCAGGACCGGTAGTTACACAAGTTACAGCAAGATGTCCACTTGCACGATAATATCCTTCATTAGCCATAGCTGAAGCCTGCTCATGATGGTTACAGATATACTTCAAGCCATCGGTATGTCCAATGGAATCATTTAGGTGCATAGCACCACCGCCTGTCACCAAAAAGCAATGGTGAATACCATGCTTCTGCACCAAGTGCTTAAAAATAAAATCAGATACTTTAATCATTGTTAGTAAAAAACAGTTTAAATTTATCTGCAATTTGTTTCATTATTACAGAAATAAATAGAATTATACAAAACGTAAATATTAAGTTAACAAAGACAGAAAAATTATGTCTATTAAAATAATGTATAAAAGGAGCCATAATTGTAACTTGCACCAAGTAAACCTCCAAACTATACTTTCCTAGCCAACGCAATATTTTCAGAACGACTTTTGAAGTATTCAAGTTTAAGAAACTCAACATACCCCTTATTATAACAGGTGTAAGCAATACAAAAGAATAATACGTGTTCATCGTTTTATTACCTCCAAGATTATCATCAATATAAAATGGAATCAAAGTCAACAAACCGACTAAGCCCAATACCATCATTGCCTTCTTAGAGAACATCCATATTTGCCCCCCCCATAACTATGCTTGCTCCCATAACAAAAATAGGAATTCTTGTTATAAAGCAAGTATATTGATTACTTTCTGCATGACCTTTTACTATAAAAGGAACAAACAATATGAGAGATACAACTATAGATAACCAAAACAAGGCCTTAGTCCATTTACAAAGACATTGATAAAGATAAGGAAACAGCCAATACGCAACAATGATAAAACCAATATACCAGTAACAACCAAACCAATACAAGGGATTTAGCATATAATAGCTCAAGCCTTTGTAATTAACAATCAAGTTCAAACAGACTATCAGGAAAATTGAAGGCCACAATCTTTGAAATCTATGAAAATAAAACTCTTGTTTTGTATTTTTCTTCATAGAAAAGATTAATCCAAAACCAGAGAGGAACAAAAAAATATCTACTCCACAATATCCTAAGGTAAATATATTCTGAAAAAGTCCATAATCAACAATTCCCTGACCATAAAAGACCGAATGTCCCAACAAAATCATAAGAGTTGCAACTCCCATTAACTCTGTTCTAAATTTGCTTATGCTATTTACAACGCTATCCATGGATCAAAGATTCTATTGTTCTTTTAAAGCCATCTTCAAGAGTTATCTTAGGTTGCCACCCTAAAGACTCTATTCTTGAGCAATCGGGAATTGCCCTAGCCAAAGGGCTCTTCATTTTCGATGCTTCTGTTTGGGAGTGAAGATTTCGGACAACTTTTAAATGCTTTTCTGGATATAATCCAACTAGCATCTTTGCCAGTTCGTAGATAGAACTTTCTCCTTTAAGGTTTGCGACATTATAAGCTTGTGCTTCTTCACCATCCAAAAGTACCTTGATGTAGGCGACAATGGCATCTGCCACATAGCAAAACAAACGAACGGCAGAACCATCACTATACATAACGATGTCTTCGCTGTTTACAATATTCTTACAGAAATCGCCAAAGACTCGCCCATCATCCATCGTCATACCTGGTCCAAAAGTATGGAAAATTCTAATGATTTTAGTTGGCACCTCGTATTGTTGATGATAGGCAACACAAAGATTCTCACCCATACGCTTGCTCTCGGCATAGCAACTTCTCACATTGAGCACATCAATGTATCCGTAATCACTCTCTTTGAAAGGAAATTTATCTAGAGAAACAACACCATTTACATCTCCTGAAGAGAAATAAAGATACCCTTTTACACGATTACTTTTAGCCAACTCCAAAGTATTGATTGTACCCAAGACATTGGCATTGATTGTACCAACAGGATCAACACCATAATATTTCGGACTAGCTTGACTAGCCGCATGGATAATATAATCCAAATGGGCATCTATCGAAATGGGATTTGAAACATCTTGTACTATCAGATGTAAATGCTTATCATTCAACGCATCCTTGAAAATATTCTCTGCTTTTTGGCGATTCCTCACCAAAGCGTAAACATTCACATTCTTACCTCTCACATTTAGTTCTAAAAAAGTAAACACCAAATAGGAAGGCAACATACCATTGGCTCCTGTTATCAACACATTAGAATTCTTGAATCGGCTCCAATCTATTATCTCATTGTTTAATATTTCTTGAATATCACTTTGTATTATCTTATTCATAGTCATTCGTTTTTGCGAATGAGCTATAAATACTATTTCATGCTTTCTATCTCTTGAAGAAGAGCTTGGTCGAAATCTGTATTTGGGAAAATCCCAAAAGTCTTTTCAAACTTGTCTGTACACCCTGACATCAACATCACTTGGTTCTTGCGATAAGGCAAAGCACCAAACTTGATATCAATATCAGAATGGGTCAATGCTTTGATTTTCAAAAGAACGTCCCTAATGGTATGCTCATTTTGTGGTTGGCTCACATTATATATGCCAGACTTACCCTTAACACCAACGACATTCATAAAAGCCTTGGCAAAATCTTTTGCATAAAGGAAAGAATAAACTTGTTCACCTTTTGTCGTTTCAAGTACGCTATCACCCGATAAACATTTATTGATGGCAAAAGGAATAACACCCACTCGAAGACCTGCTCCGAATATGGTGAAAATTCTCATCCACTGCCATTCTATTCCTCGTTGCTCACAAAATGTTTTCAACCATTGGCAAGTTTTAATCTTAGTCTTTCCATAAAGAGTCTGCGGATTTAGCTCGTCTTCCTCCGTAACACGTTTTGTGTAATAACCATATTCTGCCTGACTGCCCATAGAGATGATTTGCTTATAAGGATAAAGTTCGAACAAACGCTTAGAAAACACGAAATTAGTATTTTGTGCACATTCGTCATTTCTATGCTCTACGTTTACCCCCCCCAGCAAAAATGGGCCAAAACATCAGGTTTATAAGAAGTTATATTTTTCTTTAGGTTATCATCAGCTAAGACCCATGTGATGGTTTTCTCCTCTTCCATAGAAAATGGACTAATAGATGTTGGTCTCTTCAACGCCAATATCTGGTGGCCACTTTCTATAGCTTCTCTACAAACAGCTGAACCAACAAGTCCCGTTGCACCAGTTACAAAAATTCTCATCAGCCTACATATTTATTTATCTGTTCCACACAAAGATTGTAAACATCCTCTGTCTGATATCGCTTATACCAATCGGCAACCATTGACATGCACTGGTTGATATTCATGCGAGGCTCCCAACCTAACTTAAAATGAGCCTTGTTGATATCAAGCATCAACAGCTTTGCCTCATGAAGGGCATTTGGATCTGAGACATCTTTCAGTTCACCCTTACCATAATTACGGATAAGTTTGGATGCCACATCCCATACATTGGCGATAGACTCAGTACGAGGACCGAAGTTCCAACCTTCACAATATTGCGTTGGCTCATTCCACATTTTTGAGGCAAGAAGCATATAACCTCCTAATGGCTCTAACACATGTTGCCATGGACGAATTGCCTTTGGAGAACGGATTTCTATGGCTTTGTCAGCTTCGATAGCTCTGATGCAATCTGGAATTATTCTGTCCTTTGCCCAGTCACCGCCACCAATAACGTTACCGGCTCTAACGCTTGCAAGCGCAACATGATGTTTCTTACCATAGTCTGCAGGATTGAAGAAACTTCTGCGCCACGAACTGATGGCTATTTCTGCTGCACCTTTTGAAGAAGAATACGGGTCGTAGCCTCCCATCGGCTCATTCTCACGATACCCCCATATCTGCTCCTTGTTCTCATAACACTTGTCTGTAGTTATCATAACACCAACTTTTACAGACTCGGTAGCACGTATTGCTTCCATAACATGGATGGTACCCATCACATTCGCTTCGTACGTCTCTACAGGTATTTCATAACTGAGGCGAACCAATGGTTGTGCGGCAAGATGAAAAACTATCTCTGGCTGATATTCTGCAAAGATTTGTTTCATCTTCTCACCATCACGGATATCGGCTCTGATGTCTGCCTTTATCTTCTTTCCAATACCAGACAAAACATAATTGTCTTTGTCTGAATATGGATCTAATGCAACGCCCGCAACTTCAGCTCCAAGCTCATGGAGCCAAATGGAAAGCCAACTGCCCTTAAAACCGGTATGACCAGTAACAAGGATACGCTTCCCCTTATAGAAATTATTGAATAAATCCAAGGCCATAGTTATATCTCTTTAGGTACTTCACGCTCCCATCTCTTCCAAGGAGCATTGTTCGTTGCAAGCAATTTCTCAAGCATTGCTTTCTCTCGCACATTATCCATACATTGCCAGAAACCTTCATGTATGTATGACATAAGCTGCCCCTCCTTCACCAAAGTTTCTAAGGGTTCTTTCTCAAATACGGTAGAATCTCCTTCTATGTAATCGAACACCTTAGGTTCCAAAACCATATAACCAGCATTAATCGGAGCACCGTCCGTAATGTTTTTCTCTCGGAAAGACTTCACGGCATTGTCTCCACCTATGTTCAACACCCCCTTGTCTTGTTTCATTTTAACAGCTGTCAAGGTTGCAAGTTTGCCATGACTTTTATGAAATTCCAACAACTTGTTGATATCAACATCACAGACTCCATCGCCGTATGTCATAAAGAAAGGTTCATCGCCTACATATTTCTGTATACGTTTGATTCGTCCGCCAGTCATTGTATTATAACCAGTATCAACGACTGTCACCTTCCAAGGTTCCAACTCACTATGATGAATAGTAACTTCATTGGTACCTTTGCGCCAATCAAAACTTACATCACTGTTGTGTAAGAAGTAGTTGGCGAACCACTCCTTGATATATTCCTGTTTATAGCCGGCACAAATAATGAATTCGTTGTGACCATAAAATGAATACTCTTTCATTATATGCCACAATATAGGCATACCGCCAATTTCTATCATTGGCTTTGGTTTGAATTGGCTCTCCTCACTGATGCGTGAACCAAAGCCACCTGCAAGTAATACTACTTTCATAATTCAAAAAAAATGTAATTGGTTAGTATTCTCTGCTACTTTACTTTGTTGCAACAAAAGCCTTTATGGTATCTATCATATACTGTAACTTTTCCTTTGTCATGCCAGGATAAACTCCTATCCAGAAACAATCGTTCATGATACTGTCGGTAACAGGCAGCGCATCACCTACCACACGATAATCCTTGTTCAATACATACTGTTCGAAAGCTGGATGCTTCAGGAGATTGCCGGCAAAGAGGTTACGGGTCTGTACTTTGTGATCCTCCAAGTATTTAGTCAACTCTGTACGGGTATAACCTGCATTTGGCAATACCGTAATGAAGAAACCGAACCAACTTGGCTTACTGTTCTTCTGTGGCTCTGGTAAGAGAAGACCCTTTACACCTTCCAGTCCTTTGTGGAGATAATCAAAGTTCTCGCGACGACGAGCTACGATGTCATCCAGTTTCTCCAACTGGGCACAACCTATAGCTGCCTGCAAATCTGTTGCTTTCAAATTATATCCCATGTGGCTATATACATACTTATGGTCATAGCCCAAAGGTAGCTGTCCGAACTGTTTTGTAAAGCGACAGCCACATGTGTTATCAACACCACCTACACACCAGCAGTCACGTCCCCAATCGCGGAAGCTGTTTACATATTTGTGTAGATCTGGATTGTTAGTATATACGGCACCGCCCTCTCCCATCGTCATGTGATGAGGAGGATAGAATGATGATGTACCGATATCACCGATAGTTCCTGTCTTCTTCCATTCGCCATCGATGAAGTATTCTGAACCGAGAGCGTCACAGTTGTCCTCTACCAACCACAGGTTATGCTTGCGACAGAAGTCTACAACAGCCTGAAGATTGAACGGATTTCCCAAAGAGTGGGCTATCATCACTGCCTTAGTTTTTGGAGAGAGAGCTGCTTCCAACTGTGTGGTATCGATATTACTCTCCTCTATGCTCATATCAACAAATACAGGCACGGCATTATACTGTAGGATTGCTGATACCGTAGTCGGGAAACCGGCAGCTACAGTTATCACTTCATCGCCGCGCTTGATGGCACGGTCGCCAAGTTCCGGAGCGGTAAGTGCACTAAAGGCAAGGAGGTTAGCTGAAGAGCCAGAGTTACATAGTGAGCAATACTTCACGCCCAGCCACTTGGCGAAACGTGTTTCAAACTTGTGAGCCCAAGGACCGGCTGTAAGCCAAAAGTCCAAAGAGGCATCTACCAGGTTCACCATTTCCTCATCGTCGAAATAGCGACCGCCATAATTCACTTTGGTCCTGCCAGGAATGAACTCCTGCTTCTGACCATGTACTTCTCGATAATATTCTCGTGTAAGATCGAGAATCTGTTTCTTCAATTCTTCTTTTTTAGACATATTTTTTTGTATTTATAATCGTTTATATGAATTACTATTAAAATCGACATGACACCATGTATGCAAAGAAATTTAATCATGCAATTAGAATTCAAATTGTCAGTATTCAAATCTTAGCACTCACCATTTATATGCACTTTTACAAGTACCAATATATCGAGTTATTAAATTTAAATGTGTTTATAAAGCGAAGTCATGCTGTAAGTTGTTTTTTCAAATGGTATTCCGTTATACAATTATGCTTTTTATCAATAAGATTCTCTTCAGTCAAATTCTCCAAAATGTTATATTTTGCAAGCAATCTTCGTAATTTTGGGAAAGAAAAGCTATTATAAAAAACAAGGAAAAGTTCAGACATTGACATCTGAGCCTGAACGAACTGGCATAAATCGAAATATCTTTTTGATATTGACATTCTTTCGTTCTCATCTTTTACATTATCAAGTTCTTCTTTCTCACTTTGTTCAACAAAATAAAGAATACGATACAAATGACGAAAATAATTTCCACAATCTTCGTGTATGTTGAAAAACTTTGCATAAATAAATTTCACCTGTTCAAAAATCGAAAGTGTTTTATAGCTTTCGTAATCATCTTTCGTAATTTTATATCTTTCGTTGAAAAATTTATAGTTTGAAGTTTTTACTATATCTTCGAATCTCAAGCTATGTATATTATTTTCACTATCAGTATAATAAGTTTCACTCTCTCCATTTAAAACCAACATCCAATCTTCTATCTCGGTCTGATTATACGAGGAATGGTATTGACCGGACTCCATAGACTCAAATAGCTTTCGCAAGACATACTCACTCATCTTGAAAAAATTCAGTCCACCCAATTTTGCCTTTTGAAGTTTTCTCGGATCATCTACACAAACACCTATATAAGTCGTAACCAAAGAACGTTGAATTTCACGTTGCTCTTCCAGTAGTTGGAAGAAGGTCGTTTTAAACTGATCTCTGCGCATCAATTTAGACTGTTCAGAATTAAATTTCAGCTGTTCATTTAGAGTCCTTGCAAGTAGATAAATACTTACAATGCCGATAACAGGTGCTGTTATTCCTCCAATAGTATCGCCAATCTGACCGGTTTGCATGAAAGAAAAGCAATTACATAAACAATCTCGTGTCAAGATGTATGGAGAAATAATGATGAAGAGAACACTTAGAATTAAAAATATTTTTAAATTCTTACTCATTATTATCTATTTTAATCTTGCAAACAACATTATGGTGTTTCTCAAAACAAATCATGATATTCGTAAAATTCGTGTTCAGAGCATATAATAATTTTTATTGAACACGAATAGCTAGAATCTCACGAATAAGATTCAATTCCGTAAAATCGGTGAGATCCGAGTGAAACTTATTTCACGATTCCTTTCTCCAAATATTCTGCAAGGTTCGTGCGAACTTTCATGCTGGCATCCTCAGCTGCAACCTTTGCCATGTCGCTATCTACCATGATCTTCACCAAGTCTTCAAAGGAGGTGGTGTTTGGATTCCAACCGAGTTTTGCCTTTGCCTTGGTTGGGTCGCCCCAAAGGTTTACTACGTCGGTTGGACGATAGAAGTCTGGAGATACCTCTACGAGGGTCTTGCCGATGAGGTCGTCTGGTCCTGATACGCAGATACCCTTCTCATTCTCGTCCTTGCCTTCCCATTTCAGTTCGATGCCTACATAGTGGAAGGCTAACTGGGCGAACTCACGAACGGAGTGCTGCTTGCCGGTGGCGATGACGAAGTCCTCTGGCTTCTCTGCCTGGAGGATGAGCCACATGCACTCCACGTAATCCTTGGCATAGCCCCAGTCACGGAGGGAGTCGAGGTTGCCGAGGTAGAGCTTGTCTTGCTTGCCCTGCTTGATGCGAGCGGCTGCCAAGGTAATCTTGCGGGTTACGAAGGTCTCGCCACGGCGCTCTGACTCGTGGTTGAAGAGGATGCCTGAGCAGCAGAACATATTGTATGCCTCACGATACTCCTTCACAATCCAGAAGCCATACTGCTTGGCTACGGCGTATGGGGAATATGGGTGGAATGGAGTGTTTTCGTTCTGAGGAACCTCCTCCACCTTGCCATAAAGCTCGGAGGTGGATGCCTGGTACATGCGGCAAGTCTCTGTCAGACCGCACTGGCGGATAGCCTCCAAGATACGGAGCACGCCTGTGGCATCCACATCGGCTGTGAACTCTGGAGAGTCGAAGCTCACCTGTACGTGGCTCTGTGCTGCGAGGTTGTAAACTTCGGTTGGTTTCACATTGTTCATCACCTGAATGATGCTCATCGAGTCGCCGAGGTCAGCATAGTGCAAGTGAAAATGTGGCTTACCCTCCAAGTGAGCGATACGCTCACGGAAGTCTGTAGAGGAACGGCGTATTGTGCCGTGTACATCATAACCTTTTTCCAACAACAACTCAGCTAAATAAGAGCCATCCTGCCCTGTAATACCTGTGATAAGTGCAATGTTTTTTCTTTCCATAAATAAGTCTATTGTGTATTTTGTTTTGTTATATCTTTGAAGTTTTGAAATTTCTTATTCCCCCATTATCCTCTTCATCGCAACCATCATGCGAAGCTGCTTTGCAGTAGGTCCTTTCAGACCTTTCTCAGCCAAATCAAGATAGAACTTATAGTTGCTTGACAAAGCCTCACGCAGTTCATCGGGCATGAGCATGTGCCATTCCTGCTTTTCCTCATCGCAATAGGTTGCGACCAAGTATAGTTTCTGAAGTTTGTACTGGGTCTTGCGCATCTTGCGAACAACATAAGTGTTGGCTCCGCCTTTGACAAACTCGTCAATGATTTGCAGTTCTTGCTTGTTGAGATTGCTCAATATCTCGATAGGGTTGTCAAGCAGTTCCTGTGCCACTCGGCGTGCCGTCTCGTCTTTCTTCAAGTTCGGACTGACATACAAGTCGAGTTTGTCGCACACTTTCAGCATATTCGCTTTGGTCACTCCTCCTACGAGTTGCACCAAGCGTATACTGGAATCAAAGGTTGTGGTATCTGGTAAAACTATCATTATTCTTTAAGCTTATCGCTGTCATGCAATCGGTTTTTAATTCCCTTCAGGGTCATATCAGCCCATTGCTTATGATTCTCTTTCATCTCCTCCTTTTCTTTATTGCTCAGATTCTGATGTGAAATATACTCTTCCATACATTTCACTGCCATATCCTTTACTTTGTCTAAGTTGGAACTTAGCACTTTGCCACGAATCAAGCACTCCGTCACCTTGGCTTGTATATAACCTTCAAGGTAGGCTCTGCATAAATCTTGCACTTCTAACATAATCAGCGTATATTATAAAATGGGATATTCAAAACAGTTCTTATAAAATATCTTGAACAATCTGTTTTACACTATAGTTCATAGTATATCAAATATGAGATATTCCTATTTTGTCAAAGAATGCTGCATTTCGTTCTTTCGCAGAATTGAGTAATTGATCAAACGAGATTATTTCAAAGTAGATTTTCAATTCTGTTTTGTAGCCAAAGTAACCTAAGCTATCATACGTCTTCCTAAAATCATGCTTCTTGCAAACAGACTGCATGCTAGGTGTAAGGTCGCATATTACATAACAATAGGCTGGGATTTCTTCAGACACATTTATTGGTCGCCCACTTTTTGTGGTAGTTTTTCCTTCTCTTATTTTCTCCACGTAATCTATGCATTGGTCTATTGGATTCTTTGTGCTATCTTCGGCCTCCATGTTGTCGCGCATCGGCCTTTTGAACTCTACTATTCTTAGTGTCACAAATGGAGGCGTATCTTTTTCTGAAACAAACAAAGGATTGTCATAAATGTTATCAATGAGAATGTCCGGCCTTCGATTAGACTCACAATCAGTAACTTCCATTGATTTGAATGTTTTGTCCGAAGCCAAATAGTGGTGAAAGACCAAACGCTCATCTATAATCCAAAGATTATTGTCTTGGAACTTGGCATCATCACTTGTTGTCCGCATTGGCATGATTATTTCATGTACTCTGTCTTCTTTGCAATAACGTCCGTCATCATCTCTTTGCAATGCTGACTCCAATAATTCCAAGATATATTTACGGTGTAAAACATACCGTGCAAGGTCTGTTTGTTTTAATTGTTGAGCACTATAAAAATACTTGTCAACTCTTTCCTTGTAATCCTCTTCTGATTCTCCAGTCCTGACCTTTAGTATATCATGTCCTTCCTCTATAAGTTGATGCTCTTTCTCTACAAGTTTATTATGCAGATATAAATCGATGGACTTTTCTGTTGAGGTCGGATTTACAACTTTCTCGTCATCAGAAAGACCTGCAAAAAGCGGCTTATAATATGGTGCCTTGGCATCTATATACTGTGATAACCTGTCTTTTCCTGCCAATATGTTCTCACCAAGATATGGCGATAAAAACTCTTTCACCTTATCCAGTACATGCTCCCTAATATCATCAAAGTAAACCTGTTCTAATCCCTCAATCTGAGTGTTTTGTTCAGCTCTGTCTGGTATAAGGAAGGCATATCTATCGGGGGCAACATGCTCGTCAAAATATGAAGATGTAACAAAGCATTTGTAATAAAACGAGCCATCTTGTGTTTCTATCGCAGAATCGTATAATCCTACAACATCTTTTATTTTTTCGTTTTTTACAATTCGGTTACCTGCGCAATAGGAAATCAGATTATTGCTTTCTGATTTTTGCAATCTAACGTGAAGAATATCAAAAGTCTCTCCTGCAATTTGAAATGAAACTTGATTGTTGTCGTTGTCATACAAATAGCTGTCGTATATTTCAGAAAGATTAGTAACATCACATCCATCAATAATTCTAATATCGGGACATGAACCTTCACGGAGGAAGAACCATAAGCAATGCTCAAACAATGATTTTGCTATAGTTTCTTGTCCATACTTACTAATTGCCTTTTTGTAGGCATTCATGGGACCTTTGAGTATAACTTTTGTACCGATGCACCTTTCTTCAGTGCTTGTTTCTGGCAAATCTGAAATACCCTCTGGTGTAAAAGCAAAATGCCTATTTTCCGTAGTTCCATCATCTGATTGATAGAAACTCTCGATTTCAACACTCGCAAAACACTTTAGCCATAGCAATCTACCTATACCCTTACAGCCTCTGCTTGCTCGGTACATAGAATCCAACTCACAAAAAGAATTGTAATTATTGTCGTCAAATCCTATGCCGTTATCCTCTATTGTTATCGTAGACAGTTCTGCTTTTCCACCGAACAAGTCGCCTTCAGAAGAACGGTTTAATGTTACGCGTATTCTGCCATCTGTCGAATTGAACGAATCCTCAGAAACAATTCGATCATCTATTGCGTAAATAGAATTAACGACTGCTTCAAAAAGAGGAAATAGGCATTTGGAAACAGGCAAATCTGTATTCCTTAGTCGCCCCCTAAGATTAGAACCTAAATTCCGGACCATGATTATTTCTTGTTAGGAATAATTGTTTGTATTTCATAAGGTTGTATTATATCACCTCACTCACGCTCACCTCATCCTTAATCTTTCGCCACAATTCCTTGTTCATGGCATTATATCAGAACAGGTACTCGTAATGCGACAATATCTCCTGATAGTCAGTTTCGTATCTGGTCTTGTCGTTCGGACTGATATGCGGACTTGCGATAATCCGTTC
>ERZ808270.152-NODE-152-length-42759-cov-6.082147_pt1 | contig 42759 bp, 17 predicted proteins | sample MGYA00521082_ERZ808270 | MGnify/ENA primary metagenome ERZ808270 (study PRJEB31516, sample SAMN03275594) | gut metagenome | biome: mammalia-associated habitat; material: feces | host: Papio cynocephalus | place: Kenya | collected 2012-07-27 ... | reverse complement strand
CACGGAGGCGGAGCTCGACCGGGCCGAATCCGCCGCGCAGGAATCCGCCGAGAAGACCGAGGCGCTTTCGTCCGCGGAGACCCCACGCAGTCTACTCGACGAATACAACGAGCTCTTCAAGGGCCTCTGACGCGGCGGGGTTAGAAGATGCGTTTGCGGGAAAGGATCACGAACAAGGCGCCGATGGCCAACGTCAGCGTGCCCGAAATCGCCATGACGATGCCGAAGGCGTGGGGGTTCTGCTGGAACGGCAGGCCGATGTTCATGCCGTAGAGCGAGGCAATGAGCGTCGGGGCCGCAAGCATGATCGTCGCGGCCGTCAGATACTTCATCACGTTGTTCAAGTTGTTGTTGATCAGCGAAGCGAACGTGTCGAGCGTGCCGTTCAGGATGTTCGCGTGGATCGTCGCCGTCTCCAACGCCTGCTGGTACTCGACCATGGCGTCCTCGAGCTGGTCGCGGTCGTCTTCCGTCAACTGCAGCTGCCGCGCCGTGTTGGCGCGCGCCAACGCAATCGTATCCGCCTTGAGCGAGGTCGTGAAATAGACGAACGTCTTCTCGATCGTCAGCAGGCGCAGGAGCACTTCGTTCGAAATGGACTGGTGCAGTTCCTCCTCCAGGTCGTTCGTGCGCTGGTGGATGTCGTAGAGGTAGCGCAGAAAGAGGACGCCGCCGTGCCACAGAAGGCGGAAGGCGAAACGGTAGCGGTCGGAGGGCGGGCACACGCGGCGGATCTGGTCCAGGAACGCGGTCGTCACCGGCGTGTGCGCGCTGCAGACCGTTATGACGGACTGTCCGAACAGGATGATGCCGAGTGGGACCGTGCGGTAGGGGACGATGGAGTCGTCCTCCGTCGGGCACGGCACGTGCACGATCAGCATGGAGGCTTCGTCGTCATAATCGAAACGCGGCCTTTCGTCGGCGTCGAGCGGGTCCGTCAGGAAGTCGCGCGGCACTTTGGAAAACGTCAGCACGCGTTCGAGTTCCGTCGTCGTGGGTTCGACCAGGTTGATCCAACAGGAGGGCGAAAACTCAAGGGTTTCCTTGAGGCCGCCGTTCTCCCACCTGTAAATCGTCATCATGGCGCTTCTCCTCGTGGCGGCCGTGTGCTCAGGCGAACTGCGACAGGAAGCGGATGTCGTTCTCGTAGAGCCAGCGGATGTCCGGGATGCCGTACTTGATCATCGCGATGCGCTCCACGCCGAAGCCGAAGGCGTAGCCCGAGACGGTTTCGGGGTCGTAGCCGACGTGCTTGAAGACGCGCGGGTCGACCATGCCGGCGCCGGCGACCTCGATCCAGCCGGACTGCTTGCACACGGCGCAGCCCTTGCCCTTGCAGACGTGGCAGGAGAAGTCGACTTCGACGGAGGGTTCGGTGAAGGGGAAGAAGTGTGGACGGAAGCGCACCGTCACGCTCTCGCCCATCATGGCGCGCGCGAAGTAGGCGAGCACGCTCTTGAGGTCCGCGAGCGACACGGGCTTCGTGTCCACGTAGAGGCCCTCGATCTGGTGGAAATTGGCGCTGTGCGTCGCGTCCGTCGTGTCGCGGCGGTAGGTGCGACCCGGGCAGATGACGCGCACAGGCGGCTTGTTGGCCATCATGGTGCGGATCTGGACGGGCGAGGTCTGGGTGCGCAGGAGACAGTCCTCGCCGAACCAGAACGTGTCGCTCCGGTCCATGGAGGGATGGTGCGGCGGGGTGTTGAGGGCGGTGAAGTTGTTGAAGCGGTTCTCGAGCTCGGGACCGTCGGCGACCGTGAAGCCGAGGCGGCCGAAAATCGCCGCGGTCTCCTCGATGACGCGCGAAAGCGGATGCTTCACGCCGAGGTTCCACCAGCGTCCGGGCAGGGTCAGATCGACGTCCGCGGCGGATTCGTCCGCGGCGTTCGCCACCTTCGCCGCGAGGGCGGCTTCCACCGCGGCCCGCCAAGCCTGCACGGCCTTGCCGAAGGCCGGGCGCTCTTCCTTGGGCACGTCCTTCAGGCCCTTGATGAGCGCGGGGATAAGGCCGTTGCGCCCCACGTACTTCACGCGGAGGGCCTCCGCCGCGGCCGGTTCCGCCGCCGCGGCGATCTCTTCCAGGCTCTGGGCCTGCGCTGTCTCGAGTTCTGCAATCGTCATCTGTCACCTCTACTCTGTTTCGGTTATTATACCATAATTCGGCGTCCGGCGGAACAGGCGTCCGCGCCGTCTACAAAAATCGTCCCGTGACGGACCGCGGGCAGGCGCGGATCGCCGCGATCGGGCCTTCCGCGACGAGTTCGCCGCCGCCCGCGCCGCCGTTCGGCCCGAGGTCGATGATCCAGTCCGCGCAGCGCATGACGTCCACGTTGTGCTCGATCACGACGATGGTGTTGCCCTGGTCGCGCAGGCGCAGCAGGAGGCGCATCAGCTTGGCGACGTCGTCGAAGTGGAGTCCGGTCGTCGGTTCGTCCAGAAGATACAGGGTGCGGCCCGTCGCGCGGCGCGAGAGTTCCGTCGCGAGCTTGATGCGCTGGGCTTCGCCGCCGGAGAGCGTGGTCGCGCTCTGGCCGAGCGCCACGTAGCCGAGGCCGACGTCGACGAGCGTGCCCAGCTTGCGGGCGAGGCTCGGGACCTTGGCGAAGAATTCGTGCGCCTCGGCGACGGTCATGTCGAGGACGTCGGCGATGTTCTTGCCGCCGTAGGTGACCTCGAGCGTCTCGGCGTTGAAGCGCCGCCCGCCGCACTGTTCGCACGTGACGTACGCGTCCGGCAGAAAGCTCATCTCGAGCTTGCGCACGCCGTCGCCGCCGCACGCCTCGCAGCGTCCGCCCTTCACGTTGAAGGAGAAGCGTCCGGCCGTGTAGCCGCGGGCGCGCGCCGCCTCGGTCTGCGCGAAAAGCTCGCGTATTTCGGAGAAGAACCCGACGTAGGTCGCCGGGTTCGAGCGCGGCGTGCGGCCGATGGGCGACTGGTCGATTTCGATGACCTTGTCGAAGTTTTCCGTGCCGGTCAGCCGGCGGTACGCGCCCGGCTGCGCCTTCGCGCCGTAGAACTTCTTCATGAGCGCGCGCTTGAGCGTCTCGTCGACGAGCGTGGACTTGCCCGAGCCGGAGACGCCGGTCACCACGGTGAACGAGCCGATGGGGATGCGCGCGGTGACGTTCTTGAGGTTGTGCTCGGTGCAGCCGGAAATCGTCAGGAACTTCGGGTTCGGCGGGAGCGGGCGCGGCACGCCGGGCGGCACGACCTGGCGGCGCCCGGTCAGATAGTCCGCCGTCAGGCTCTTCGCCTCGAGGAGCCCCGCGTAATCGCCGCAGTACATGAGCCGGCCGCCCTCGCGCCCGGCGCCGGGGCCGAGGTCGACGATGCAGTCCGCCGCCTTCATCATCTCGGCGTCGTGCTCGACGACGACGACCGTGTTGCCGCGGTCGCGCAGGCTCTTCAGCGTGCCGATCAGCCGCTCGTTGTCCCGCGGGTGCAGGCCGATGGTGGGTTCGTCGAGGACGTAGAGGACGCCCGTCAGGCCGGAGCCGATCTGCGTCGCCAGGCGGATGCGCTGCATTTCGCCGCCGGAAAGCGTGGAGGCGGCGCGGTCGAGCGTGAGGTAGTCGAGCCCGACATCGAGCAGGAAGGTCAGCCGCCGCGTGATTTCCGCCAGGATCTCGACGATGGGCTTGGGGAAGCGGAGGTTCTCGGCGGCGACGCGCGTGAAGTGGGCGCAGGCGACGTCCACCGTCATCGCGAGCACGTCGACGATCGTCTTGTCCGCCACGGTGGCCGCGCGCGATTCGGGGCGCAGGCGCGAGCCGTGGCAGTCGGGGCAGACGCGGTAGCTCTGGTAGGCTTCGTATTTGGCGCGCGTCTCGTCGTCCTCCGCCTCCGCGAGGCGCTTGGCGAGCGTCGCCAGCACGCCTTCGAAGGGACGGTCCTCGCGGCGCCAGGGCAGGACGAGATTGTCCTTGAAGCCGTGCATGAGATCGTGGCGGAACTTCGCGGGCAGGTCCTTGTAGGGCGTCGAGAGGCTCACCTTGTACTGCTTGGCGATCTGCTCGAGGAGCGCGTTGTAGTACATGATGGCGTTGTGGCCGGCGCGCCGCCAGGGGTGGATGCACTCGCCCAGCGGGAGCGTCTTGTCGGGCACGACGAGGTTCTCGTCGAAATAGTAGATCCGGCCCAGTCCGCCGCACGTCGGGCAGGCGCCGAAGGGCGAGTTGAACGAGAAGGAGCGCGGCTTCAGTTCGGGGAACGAGATGCCGCAGTGCGTGCAGGCGTTGAGTTCCGAATAGGTCTTCGTCTCGCCGCCGACCTGCTCCACCTCGAGAAGGCCCTTGCCTTCGCGGAGCGCGAGCTCGACGGAGTCCGTCAGGCGCGCCCGGTCGCAGGGGAGGACGAGGCGGTCGACGACGATCTCGATCGTGTGGTTGCGCTTCTTGTCCAACGCGGGCAGTTCGTCCGTCGTGTAGATCGCCCCGTCGATGCGCACGCGGGCGAAGCCGTTGCGCTTGGCCGCGGCCAGGACGTCGTCGTGGCCGCCCTTCTTGCCGCGCACGGCGGGAGCGTAGAGGATGATCTTGCCGGCCGGGAGCGCCTGGATGGCCTCGACGATCTGCTCGGCCGTCTGGCGGTGGACTTCGCGTCCGCAGACGGGGCAGTGGGGCACGGCGATGGAGCCGTACAGGAGGCGCAAGTAGTCGTGGATTTCGGTGACCGTCGCGACGATCGAGCGCGGATTGCCCGAGGTCGTGTGCTGCTCGATGGAGATCGCGGGCGAGAGACCCTCGATCTTCTCCACGTCCGGCTTGCGCAGACGGTCCAGGAACTGCCGCGCGTAGGCGGAAAGCGACTCGACGTAGCGCCGCTGGCCCTCTGCGTAAAGCGTGTCGAAGGCGAGCGAGGACTTGCCGCTGCCCGAGAGGCCCGTGACGACCGTCAGGGCGTCACGGGGTATCGTCACGTCCACGCCGCGCAGGTTGTGTTCGCGCGCGCCCTTGATGACTATGTCGCCGGCCATGGGCGCCTCACCGCTGCAGGTTGCGCAGGTCGAGCGCGAGCAGGAATTCGGGATTGGACTTCGTCTTCTTCAGCGAATTCAGGACGCTCTTCATCGCGTTCTCGGGACCGACTTCGGACAGGACGCGGCGGATGCCCCACGTCTTCTCGCGCTCCATCTCCTCGAGGAGGAGGTCTTCGCGGCGCGTGCCCGATTTGACGATGTCGATCGCCGGGAAGATGCGCTTGTCCGCGAGGCCGCGGTCGAGGACGAGTTCCATGTTGCCCGTGCCCTTGAACTCTTCGAAGATGACGTCGTCCATGCGCGAGCCGGTATCCACGAGGGCGGTCGCGATGATCGTCAGCGAGCCGCCGTTCTCGATGTTGCGCGCCGCGCCGAAGAAGCGCTTGGGACGGTGGAGCGCCATTGCGTCCACGCCGCCCGTGAGGACCTTTCCGGAGTGGGGCTGGATGGTGTTGTAGGCGCGCGCGAGACGGGTGATGGAGTCCAGCAGGATGATGACGTCCTTACCGTTCTCGACCTGGCGCTTGGACATCTCGATGACCATCTCGGCCACGTTCACGTGGTGCTGCGGCTCTTCGTCGAAGGTCGAGGAAAGCACCATCGCCTTCGTGTTGCGCTGCATGTCGGTCACTTCCTCCGGACGCTCGTCGATCAGGAGGACGATGAGGATCGCCTCGGGGTGGTTCTTCGTGATGGCGTTGGCCATCTTCTGGAGGAGGACCGTTTTGCCCACGCGCGGGGGCGCCACGATGATGCCGCGCTGGCCGAAGCCGATTGGGGTGAACATGTCCACGACGCGCGTCGAAAACTCCGTGGGCGTCGTCTCGAGGACGATGCGCCGCGTGGGGAAAGTCGGCGTCAGGCTCTCGAAGTGCACCACGCGCGCCGCCGCGCCCGGTTCCTTGCCGTTCACGGTCGCGACGTTGCCCAGACAGAAGAAGCGGTCGCGGTCGCGCGGATCGCGAATCGGGCCCTCGATTACGTCGCCCGTGCGCAAAGCATGGCGGCGAATCTGCTGCTGGGTCACGAACACGTCCTCGGGGAAGGCCAGGAAGTTGTTCTTGGCGGACCGCAGGAACCCGTGCCCTTCGCGCATGATTTCCAGGCAGCCCGAGGCGATCACCGCGCCGCCGCGCGCCAGATAGTGACGAATCGCGGCGAAAATAAGCTCGTGCTTGCGGTAGGAGCCCAGCTCTTCGGGGGCCGCGCCGGGCATCATGCGCTCGACCACGAGCGGCGCCGGCCATGTCTGGATGTCGGCCAGGTGGTATTCGGGCAATTCGGGATTGCGCCGCGGATTCACCACCGCATCTTCCGCCTCGTCGTCCTCCGGCATGGGGAGCGGCGCGTTCAGGAGCGGATTCACCGACTCCGCTCCGTTCGAGCCGCGGATGGGCGAATTGTTCGCCTTCTTGCCGTAGGGCTTCCAGTTCGCCGCGTTCGCGGCGCGTGGTTTGGCCGGCGCGCGCGAAAAGGCCTTCTTGCGCGGGGCGGGCTCGCGCTTCGCAGGCGCCGCCGGCTCGGCGGGCTTGGGCGCGGGCTCGGGTGCCGGCGTCGCGGCCGGCTTTTCGGCCGCCGGCTTCTCGGGCTTCGCAAATACGTCTAATTCATCGCTCATTTGATTCTCTCTTTCAACCACGCGGCAAAACGCGCAGCTTCTTGTTCCAGTTCTTGCGCCGTCCCGTTGTTCGGGATGACGTAGTGGGATTTTCGGGCCTTCTCGGCGACATCCATCTGCGCGGAAAGTCGTGCCTCGGCCTCGTCGCGGGTGTAGCCGCGCGTCTGCATCATCCGCGCGATCTGCTTCGCGCGATCGGAGATGACGCAACATATTATATCATATTCCGCGTCCCATTTACACTCAAAAAGCAAAGGAATTATCGCCAAGCGCGGCACTCCGGGTTTCGCCGCGGACGTGAACGCTTCCAGCCGCGCCTTCACGAGGGGATGGATGCGCGACTCGAGTTCCTTTCGCGCGGAGGGATTGTTGAAAACGAGGGGCGCGAGGCGGCGGCGTTCTTCCGCCGGGATCAGCTCGTGCACGATATCGTCCGCATCCAGCGTCTCGATACCCCGCTCGCGCAGATAACGAGAAAGGAGGGACTTGCCGCAGGCAATCCCTCCCGTAAGACAAAGTTTGGGCATCGTCTTACTTCGCGGCCTTCGGGGCCGGCTTCACGTTCGCGTTCTTGTCCTCGATGGCCCCGAGCGCGACTTCACGCCCCTGAACGTCGACGAGACGCGTCGTCACGAAGATGAGCAGGTTGCGCTTGCTCGTCTGCTCCGAATGGCTGCGGAAGAACCGTCCGATGAACGGGATGTCCCCGAGGAACGGCACCTTGTCGTCCATCGCCTTGCGCGCCTCCGTGATGAGACCGCCCATCACGATTGTCGCGCCCGGGTAGACCGACACGTTCGAGTCGATCGAGCGCACGTGGAAGAACGGCTGTTCCATTGGCGCATCATAGTAGGTGATGTTGTCGGAACCCGACTGGGTCAGGTTCTCGAGGGCGGACGTCGCCGCATCCGTCGCGCTTTGGGCGAACATCTGTTTCATGCCATCGGTCAGTCCTGTGCCAAGCTGCGTAAACACTTCCGACAGCCCGGAGAAAATACTGCCAATACCTTCGAAACTCTGAAGAGAACTGGCATTGCCCGTGAACGGTATGCGCATGCCATAGTTTCTCCACGTCGGTTCGTCCACGACCTGCGTGTTGAGCTTGAGGTCGATGAGATTGCCGTCGTCCGTCAGGGTCGGGGTGACGTCGAGGATGACGCCCACCTCGCGCATCGTGAAGCTCTGCGGCTCGACTACCGCGAGAATCGCGCTCTGCGACGAACCCGAGGAGCCCGAAGAGCCCGAGGAACTCGACTGCAGCTGCACGTCGTAGTCGGTCGGGTAGATATATTCCGTCACGACCTTGATGACCGCCTCTTCGCCCGGGCGCGTCAGCACCTTCGGCGCGGAAAGAAGATCCGTGTCGCTGCGCTGCGCAAGCATGTGGAGAATCATCGAGAGATCGGCGCTGCCCAGGAAGGCGTTCACCTTCATGAAGCGGTCGTTCGTCGACTTGCTTTCACCCGAAATGTGGTTGCCTTCCGTCGAGAGATAACGGTTGCCGTTCGAGTAGTCCGTTCCATCGCCAAAGGAATTGATGCCGACATTGCGCTTCGCGCCGTCCGCCGTATTGCGGGACCACCCTGTCGACGCCCCGCCCGACGTGCCGCCGTTGACGAAATCGCCCGTTATTTTTTCGCTGACATCGGTCAGTGTTGAACCGCCGCCAGTCGTGGAATTATTATGATCGCCGAGAGAGGGGCGTCCGGACGGATTAGAAGAATTACCGGAGGACGTAGATCCCGCGCCAAACGTGCCCGGATTGATGCCGAGCGCCTTGCCGAGGTGGCGGTTGAGACCGAGTGCGTAGTCGCCGTTCAAGATCCATTCAAAGCCAAGGGAGTTGAGGTCCTCCTGGCAGACTTCGACGAAGCGCGCTTCGATTTCGATGAGCTTCGGGTCGGCGTTCATTTCGGTCAAAGCCTGCTCGAGTTCCGCCAGATTCTCGTAGGTGTTCTTGACGCGCAACTTGCCGATCGTCTTGATGTACATGATGGACGAACCTTCGGGCCACTGCACGCCGAGGAGCGAGAAGAATTCCTTCCAGTCCTTCTCCTGATTGCCTTCCGATTCCTCATCGCCGCCAAGACGGGACGAGCCGCCGCCGAAGCCGGACGACTTCATTTCCTTCATGTCGCTCGACGCGCTCGTCATGCGGTCCATGAAGGACGACAGCACCGGGTACGAGCGGGTCACCATTTCGTCCGTCGACGCGTTCTTGTGCATGACGATGATGATGGAACCTTGCACCTTGAACTTGTAGCCCACCAGTTCGCAGACCTGCTTCAAGGCGTCGTAGAAGGAGATGTTGCTCACGGCGATCATCGGGATGACGGGGACGCCCGCCGGACCGCTCGCGGACTGGGAGCTTTCCTCATCCGAACCGAAGCCCGAATCTTCTTCCATGGATTGATCTTCCGCCGCAGTCGATTGAAGCGTTGTCGGGGTCTTCAGGACGAAGTTGAATCCGCGCTGTTCGACCGGGATATCGGGGCGGTCATAGTCCTTGGAAGCCGTGCGGAAGAACTCCACCGCGTCGATGATCGTCGCCGGCGGCTTGAAGGAAATGGACGGCAGTCGCATCTCTTTCATGCGTTTGATTATGGACTGCTCGACGGAGCGCTCCGAATCCTCGCCGGTCTGGGACTTCAATGTTTGCGCCGTCGCATCGGCGATTTCACGCGCGTCCACCGCATAGACCGGACGCCAAGCCTCGTCCACATCGGCGATCATCCCTTCGCGCGTGGCCGCGCGTTCCTGCTTCAGAATCGTGCGGCGTTTTTTCTGGATCGCATTGCGCACGCGGATGGCTTCTTGGTTGTAGGGGTCGGATACGAGCACGAGTTCGCACTCGTCGAGCGCCTTGTCCAGTTCACGCGTAGCGAGGTACTGGCGCGCCCGTTTCAGATGGCGTAGGGTCTTTTCGCGCTTGTCCTTGAAGTCCGCGTCGTTGCGACGATGCGAAATGGCGGCCACATCGACCACTTCCTTCAAGGGGTCGCCTTCCTTCACCCACTCTTCGTACTGGCTGCGTGCGCGCGGATGGCGCATGTCAATAGCCTTTTCCATCAACTTGAGGGCACGCGCACGGCGTCCGGTGCGGTCTTCTTGAAGAGCGGCGCGGTAGAGACCTTCCGCCACGCCCTGTTCGCATTCGCGACGCAGGCCCGCGGAAACCGTACGTTCATTCAACAGCTTAACGGCGTTGCCGTAGTGGCGCACGGCGGCCGCGTAATCTTCTTCGGACATGGCACGGCGCGCTTCGTCGATCTCGCGATGCGCCTGCGCATCGTACGCCTGGCGACGGAGTTTTTCCGTTGCGCGGATGTTGGCCAAGAGTTCCGCGTCCGGGTTAGCCGGTGCCGCCGCGGCTGGCATTTTCGCCTGCGCGACATCTGCCGTCGCCGAGGTTGGCTCTACATTGTCTTCCGCGGCCAGTTCGTCCAAGAGGTTGAGGACGGAATCCACCTTCGTCACCACAGGCTTTTCGACTTCCGCCGCGGCTGCCTGTTCCGTCTTTTTCGCCGGCTCGCCGTCCGCCGCGGCCGTTGCCGGCCGAAGGGCTTCCGTCACGGTCGACGGTGCCGGCGCGGTGTTTTCCGCCACGGACTCCTTAATCGTCTCGACCGGCTTTTGCTCGGCGACTGCCGGCTTCTCTTCCGCCGGCGCCGCGGCAGGTGCCGCAGAGGTTGCCGCCTCAGACTGAGGTTCTTCTGTTGATGCCGGAACTTCCTCCGGCGTCTCTGCTTTCGGCATTGTCGTCGTTTCGACAGCATCCGATTCAAGATCTTTCAACAAATCATCTAGGTCGTCCTGGGCGAACGCGGAGCCGCTGAACGCGATGAACGCGATCAACGAGGTCAGCACCAACAGATTTTCGATCTTAGCCATTATTTTCCTCTCAGACTTTTGTAAATTCAATTATAACGGATACCTGCCGACTATTCAAGCGTTTCTTTCAGAACGCGCGTCTCCTTCGTTTGTTTGTTCTCGACGCCGACCTGGATGACAGATCCAAGTTTCTCAAGACTCTTTATTGTATAGATTGTTCCGTTCAGATCAATCTCGCTTCCGCGCACGACGGTAAAGGTCTTGCCCTCTCCACGCGCATACGCGAGCGTGGCCTGCGTCTCGACGGGGACATGACGCGCACCCAACACCAGCACGATGCGCTTGCCGTCGCGCGCGCGTTCCACAACCGCCTCGGAGACATCCACTTCGCGGGACACATTGCTCCCCTTGATCGGCACTTTTTTGAGTTTGTGGTCGTACTTCTTGAGCACATAACCCGTCTTGCCCACGGGGTCGCCGACGAGCACGGAATAAATGCCGCGGTCGTACTCGTTGGACCGCGAAGGATCCTTGAAGTCCAGTTTCATGCCGGCCGGAATCTTGCGCGCACCTACGAAATGGAACGGCAAAAACGTCTGTTTCAACGGCGGCTGAATCTTAAGGAAGTTAAGATAGTCCGGGTGCGAGGCGGAATCGACGGGATTTGTCCCCGCTTCGTATTCCTCCAAGTCGGAGAAACCATCGCCATCCGTGTCCTTTTGGGCGTTGGACGGGTCTTTCGGGTCTAGACCGTACTTGATCTCCCAATCGTCCGGCATGCCGTCGCCATCCGAATCCAGCGCGGGCTTTTCTTCCTTGGGCTGCAACACGCCGCAAAATGGGCATCTCTCCACGCCAAAGGGAATGGGGAGTCCGCAAGCGACGCGTTTATCCGTGGGATCGCCCTGCTGGCAAAAGACGCGCGTTTCCGACACGAGGAAACTCCCTTTTTCCGCCGGCGGTTCAACTATTTTCCCGGGGGAGAAATATATTTTCCCCGCGGACAAATAGGGGGCCTTGTCTATCGCGACGACACCCGTTTTCGCGCGCGCCGGCGATTTCAGTGCCAAGGCCGCATTCTCCGCGTTTTCGCTCTCTCCGCCAAGGAACAGGACAATGGCGACAGCCAACGCGGCGAAACCCAAGCCTGCCGCAAGCCAATCCCAGTGTGCCGCGAAACCTTTTTTGTTGCTCGCCGTGTTCATTTCGACGCCTCCTCTACAGCCGGGCGCGACTTCGTCCCGAAATCGACCGTCGCAATACGCAGGGTCACGACGAACGGCTCCGTCGTCGCCGGATCCGTCACAAGTCCCTTGCGGGGGGACTCCGTCCCCTCCTTGGCCGCCTCTTCCGCAAATGACGCGCGCCGACGATTCCGCCTCCTGCGCCCGGCATTCTCCTGGGTCTCTTTCTTGGACTCCCCTATGCGACTGGCGATTTCATCGCTCGGGCGCGCGAAACTCACCGCATTGACAATCATGAAGCGCTTATTCGCCGCGCATGCGTTGAGCACCCTCACAAGCGAAACGGGAGAAGCGCGAAACTTGAACATGTAAGGACGTTGCGTAATTGGCGAGGCGGACGCTTCCGCCTTTTTCTTTGCGCGAGGCGGAGAGCGCCGACCCGCGCGCGCCGGCGATTCTTCAGTCTTGGGCGCCTCTGGAGACAATGCCGAGACTTCAAGAAGTTCGTTCGCGCCCGCCGCGCCCAAAAGATTCACGAACGTGACGATATCGGACCAACGGATCTGGAGTTCGGACAATTCCGCCGTCGTGGGCATTTTGCCGCCTGTAATAAAGTCCGTATAGCCAAAGCCAAAGTTCTCTTTGACAAGCTTTCCCGCAACGCCGCCCGGCAACCCCGAGAGTAGACGCGCATCTTCTATCATCTTGCTCTTGAACGCCGCCTCGGACAATCCTGCATCGACCGCGCGGTCACCCGCCGAAACAACCGCGCGCGTCACTTCCACCCAGTTCGCCAGTTCAAGGCGATTCGTTTCTATTTGCCGGAGCGCGGCACGCGTGGGGGCGATTTTGGCGCCCACCAGCTTGCGCGCCTTCATCTCCTGCATGTCTAGATCTTCTAGCAACTCCGCCTTGACGGAAAATGCATCGAAAAGCATCCATCCGACTATCAAGGCGCCCAGAAGCGCAAGCCCTCCAAGGGATGCAAGTATAATTTGCGTCTTTTTCATTTGAACGACATCTCCACCACGAATTGCTCAAGGACATCCCCTTTACCCAGCACCGTCATATCTGCCACCTTGACCGATTCGGGCTTGACGCCGGAAGAATCCTTTAATTGCGCCACAACCACTTCGGCCGCCGTGCGTTTTTTTCCGCCGTTGCGCGCGGCCGCCCGGGTCACGAATTTCTCTATGCGATCCTTCCAGCCGCGGAGCGTGACGCGCGTTGCGGTCGGTCCATCCTCCCATTTGTCGATCCATAGATCGTCACCGAGCGTCTTGCGAACCGTCTCGAAACGCTCGGCAATGGCATCGCGTCTGTCTATGAGGGAAACCAGTTCGTCCGCCTCTTTTTGGACGGCGTCCGTCGCCTCCTGCGCGTTCTTTATTTTTTTGGACATCGCATCCAAAATATCTGTTTCGTGCTTTACCGATTCCAGACGCGATTCCAGCGCCGCATTTGACTGCTTGATCGTCATAAGCCCCAGGACAAGCGCCGCGACAAATGCGAGAGCGCCCGCCGCCACGAAGGGAATGCGCGCCGCTTCGATACGTTCGGCGACAAGCACGGGCGGTATGAGATCGATCTGCAAAGCGGCGTGTTTGGCCTGATGAAGCGCGATTCCCGTCGTCGACGCGAGCAAAACCGCATCCGCCTCGAGCGCCGCGGTATCCAGTGCGGGAGACACGGCCACGACCTCGAACGGATTCAGATATTCCACTTCAATGTTGAGCGATTCGCTGAAAAATCTGTCGATTTGCGGCAACAACGAACCCGCCCCCGCCAAATACAGGCGAACTGGCGTCGAACCTCCCTGTTGACTGCGGTAGAAATTGACAGAACGGGAGATTTCCGCCGTCAGACGCGTCAAAACCGCGCGGCAGACTTTCGACACGCGGTCGCGCGTCGCGTCCGGATCCTCCACCGCTCCCCCCGCCGCCACATAGGCGTTTGCGCGCTTGTAGGCTTCCGCCTCCGCCAGGGAGCACTCGAGCGCACTCGCTATCTCTTTCGTAAGCGCAAGTCCGGCAAACGGAATGGAGCGCGTGTAGAGTTTGTCGCCTTCCGAAATAATGAAAGAGGTGGTCTTGGCGCCGATATCCAACAAAAGCACGCACGAGGAATCGTCTTTGGCCACCGCCTTGACGACATTCAGGAGCGCGAAGGGTTCCGTGTCCACGAGAACGGGAGTAAACCCCGTCGAGGCAACAGCCGTCGCCACGGACTCAATCTGATCGGCCTTCGCGGCCGCTATCATAACCGAGACATCGCCCGTGGGCGTTTCCCCGAGAACCTGGTAGTCGCAGATCATCTCTTCCATCGGGAAGGGAATGTTCTGTTCCATCTCGAAGCGCACCATTTGATCTAGCTTCTCAGGGCTTCCCGCGGAAGGAATGGTCGCAAAACGCTGGAAAACCATCTGCCCAGGTATCGCAAAGGCCACCTTGCCCGGACGAATGCCCTTTTCGCGCACGATGCTCAGCAATGCGGGGGGGATCAGCGTCGATGCATTTTCAGCTTCAAGCGGCATGTCGAACGTTGCCGACCCGTAGGCGGACAACGTCAGAGTTCCTTTCCCTCCAACCGTATATTCGGCGAGCGTCAGCCCCGACGTGCCGATATTCAAAGTCCGAAACTTAGTCGCCATCACTGCACCACCATTTCGTAGTCATTCGGATTGACCAGCGCCCAGATCGTCTTTGAACGGTCTTGCAGACCCTGGCGACGCTCGATCACGGGTTCGCCATTTTTATCCTGCGCGTTCATGATATCGTTCTTGTTCCAAAACGCATCTTCCAACGCCTTCGGGTGCGATTTGATCCCCTTGATCTCGCTTTCGCAATCGCCCGCCAGAATTACGCCTTCCTTATTGGCAATAACAAGACCGATTGCCTTCGGTTCGCCATAGCGCTCCAGATAGGACGGATGCAAACAGACACTCGCGGCATGCGTGCCTTTGGGAATGTTGGCATACGTGACGGTTGTGGAAAAATAAGAGTACGGCGCAATCTTGTCGTTGCGGTCTTTTTCCGTTGCGCTCTTTGTTTCCAGCAAGACATGCCAGGTAAACGTCAACTGGTCTTGCCAACGCGCGAAAGTCGAATATTTAGCCTCTAGGACAATCCATTTGCGGGGTTTCGTGTAGCATTGTCCAATAATCGAGGCGCCCTGGAGCGAAGGCGCGGACAAGGTCGACGCGCGGCCGGTTTTCGGAAATTGGTCTATCGTGATCTTCGCGTCCTTGCCTGTTGCAGACGCTTCGTCTTCCGTCTCGGGTGCGCGTGCATTCCGGTCTCTGTTGCGCTGGGGCGCCGCAGAAGCCATCATCGCGAGGGAAAGGGCAACCGTCGTTGCAAAAATAAGTTTCATGTCCATTTGTTCATCCTTTCTTTATAGCACCTTCATCTTGGGCAAATCTTGTATGTCGACCAAGCCGACCACATGCCCCTGCGCATCGCAGACGGGAAGATCGTCGATATGTCGATTTTCGAATGTTTTCAGCAATTCCGACGCGTATGTCTCGCTAGACGCATATTGCGGGTGGCTGGTCATGTGCCGGTCGACCGTCTCTTTCAGCAAAACGGCGACGTCGTCCCCGGCCTGCGCGGCGGCCCGACGAAAATCGCCGTCTGTGAAAATGCCTAGAAGCCGGTTTTCCGCGTCTGCAATGACGGCCGAACCGCTTTTGGCGCGCGTCATCGCGAGCAAGGCGTCCATGACCGTAGCCGAGGGCGGCACCTTTGCCAGACGCTCGCCCGTGCGCATGACATCGCTTGCCTTCAGCACGAGAGCACGCCCGATGGCCCCCGCGGGATGGTTCATTGCATAGCTCGAAATGTCGAACTGCAGCGCGTCTATCATCACCATCGCAAGCGCATCCCCCATCGCCATCGTGGCGGTGGTGGAATTGGTCGGCGCCATTCCGAAGGGACACGCCTCGGGACCGCACGGAATCTCCAAGTGGATGTCGCTCATGCGCGCAAGGGTCGAGTCCGGCTTGCCCGTCAACGAGATGACTTTCAAGCCATGCCGGCGGACGGCGGGGACGAGCTTCAGGATTTCGTCCGACTCGCCGGAAAACGAAAGCGCGATGAGAATGTCCCGCGGCGCCACCATTCCGAGATCCCCATGCATGGCCTGCACGGGATTGAGCACAATCGACCGCGTCCCAGTCGAGGCGAAGATGGCGCTCATCTTCTCGGCAATCGCCAGATTCTTGCCGACCCCCGTAACAACAACAATGCCCTCGTTCTTCACGCACGATAGCATGAGCGCAATCGCCTGCGTGAAACTTTTCCCAAGCGATTGGCGCACGCGGGCGAGGCCCTCGATCTCGATATCGAAGACCTCGCGTGCGCGTTCAAGTTGTTGCTCGTCCGTCATCCTGTTATTTCTTCGCTGCTGATTGCAATAGCGTCACGCAAATCGTACCGACGATGTCTTCGGCGCTGCATCCGCGCGACAAATCATTCATGGCCTTCGCAAGCCCCTGGAGGTTCGGTCCGATGGCCACGGCCTCCCCCAAGCGTTGCGCGATCTTGTAACCGATGTTCCCAGCTTGAAGATCTGGGAAAATAAACACGTTGGCTGTCCCCTGGATTTCGCCGTGCGGATTCTTCAGTTCGCCCACGCTCGGTACAAGGGCAGCGTCAAACTGCATTTCCCCGTCCACCTTGATGCCGCGCGCGGCGAATTGCGGACGCGCCAGTTCCACGGCCTTCTGAACCTTTTCCACGAGCGGACCGGCCGCCGAACCCTTGGTGGAATAGCTCAAATACGCCACGCGCGGTTCATAGCCCGTCAAACTCTTATACGTTTCTGCCGTCGCAAGCCCGATATCCACAAGTTGCTCGGCCGTCGGGTCGGGAATCACCGCACAGTCGCCAAAGGCGAGAACGGAATCCCCCGAGGGCGTGGGCCGTTTGAGATCGAGCAAGAAACACGAACTTGCCGTCTTGACGCCCTTCTGCGTGCCCAACGTATGAAACGCGGCGCGCAACATATCTCCCGTAGAGGCGATGGAGCCCGCGACAAGCCCATCCACGCGACCGAGCCGGACCATCATGCCGCCAAAGTAGATGCGCTTCGTCTTTATCGTCTTTTCAGCCGCGGCCAAGTCGATCATCTTCTGCTTCTCGACCGGCTTGCGCGCTTCTTTGGCGTTCCATGCCTCAAAGTAGGCTTGCGCGAGTTCGGGGTCGCCTAGCGTATAATCGATCGTCTTGATGCCCTTGTCTGCGAGCCGCAGTCCCGCGGCGATTTCAGCCGCGGCGATTTCGGCCGCGGTCCCAAGGACTATCGGCGTACAGATGCGCCGGCTCACGCAGGCGCACGCGGCCGTTATGACGCGCGGATCCATGCCCTCCGGCAGGACAACCATGCCATCCAACTTCGAGGCTTTCTCTATTATCGCTTGTATAGCATTCATTTTACAGCATTATTATACTCAAATTATCTCTACTTGGCAAGTACCCTTACCGTGTCGCGCGCAATCATCAATTCTTCGTTTGTAGGCAGCACGACGACGGGAATCTTCGAATCCCTTGTCGACAAGACCGCGACGACGCCACGCGTCTTGGCGTTTGCCCGCTTATTGAGCTTTATGCCAAGTGCTCCCAGGCGCGAGATGATGCGCTCCCGCGCTTCGGACGAATTTTCGCCGATGCCGCCCGTCATGATGATGGCGTCCGCGCCGCCGACGATCGTATTGTACGCCCCGATATAGAGCGCCGTGCGGTACGCCATCATTTCGAGAGCGAGTTCGCACCGCGCGTCGCCGGCGTCGGCCCGGCTGCAGATGTCGCGGCAATCGCCGCCCGCGACGCCCGAGACGGCCTGCAAACCGGACTTCTTGTTAAGCAGCGTATCCGTCTCGTCGATCGTCAGATGCTCTTCCTTCATCATGAACAGCACCGCCGCGGGATCGATGTCGCCGCAGCGCGTCCCCATCACCAGTCCCGCAAGCGGCGTAAGCCCCATGGTCGTATCGACCACTTCGCCATGCTTGATGGCCGCGAGCGAACTGCCATTCCCGAGGTGACACGTCACGAGATTGACCTTCGCGAGCGGCTTGCCCAGATATTTCGCCGCGGCCATCGTCACGAACTTGTGGCTCGTGCCGTGGAAGCCATACTTACGGACCCCGTATTTTGTATAGAACTTGGGGTCGATCGCATACAGAGCCGCGCACTCCGGCATCGTCTGGTGGAACGCCGTATCGAAAACCGCGACGTTCGGGACGCCCTTGAAGATCTTCTCGCACGCCTCGATGCCGCCGAGATTCGCCGGCATGTGCAGAGGCCCGAACTTGACGAGCCTCTGCATCTTCGCGAGATTCGTCTTGTTCGCCACGACCGAATCCTTGAAAATCTCGCCGCCGTGCAGGACGCGGTGCCCGATGGCATCGATGTCCGTCGGATGCCCCAGATCCTCGACCACCTGCCGGAGCGCCTCGGCGTGGTTTTTCGGACCACCCGCGCCGATGCGCTCCACGAGACCTTTCGCGAGACGCGTTTCTGTCTTCATATCGAAGAGCTGGTATTTGAGCGAACTCGACCCCGAGTTTACAACCAGAACTTTACGGATTGTTTTCTTCATTTAGTTTTGAGCCTTTTCAACCGTCACCTTGTAGAAGCCGCTTGTCAGATCCTGCCCCTTCGGGAGATCACTTCTGATTTGTTTCTTACTGACCTCGCCGAACAAAACGGGTACGCCGCTACCGACAGGCTCCCACGTCTCATCCGAAAGCGAATCCTTCCGCCACAAAACGACATTCACCTCGTCCGTCTTGTCGAACACGTAGAGCCGCGAAGCCAAAGTCGAGCCGGCAGACTTCAGGTCGGTCGTCACGTCCAGAACGACCTGGTTGCTTGCCGCGTCAATCGCAATGCCCGTGATCGCGATCCTGCTTGCCTGCGCATCCAATCCCACGGACAGCGATGCCAGCGCGTTCGTCATGGTATCCAGATTATCGCCCTGCACATTGAGCAGCATTGCCGCCACATACGGGCTCTCGAGCGACGCCTGCAGCATGGTGGACAAGCCGCCCGGTAGCGTACCCGCCGCCGTAATGCTCCTTGAAAGCGCCGTCTTCATTGCGAAGCCGCCCGGCAGAACCTGATCGAGGCTCGATGTTGTGAGGTCCTTGAGATTGCCCTTCGTCTGCATTTCCCATGCATCCGGCAGGTTGTCGTGATCCGTGTCGCAATCCTCGATGTAAAGCGGCAATGCCGGCGAAGTACCCACGTGCGACCCAATGACCACCGGTTTCGGCACATAGATTTTCGCGAGTTTATCGTCGCGGTTGCACACAAGCCCCCACGATTTCCACGCGGCGAACCGGCCGTCATACTTGTCGGCGCCTGCCGGCTTCGTGTCGATGAAAGCACGCACATAGTAGGTGCCCTCCTCTAACCCGATAATCCGCGCGTTTGCCACCATGGCCTTGTTTGTCGAGGCGATGTCGTCCGTATTGTAGACGTACCCTTCCGCCACGGGATCGCCCGTGAAATCGGCGGACGTGAACGCCTGCACGCGGATCTTGCCATTTTGCGCGACGACATCCGGACCGAAGTAGCGTATCGCAAGATTGATCTGCCCGTAGTCCGTGCTGTTCGTCATGACATTCATGAGAAATGTGGCCGGTTCGGACGGATTGCGCGTCATCTTCTTGTTGTATTCCGGATTGAACTTCGCATTGTAGACTTCGAGTTTCCACTGGTAGTTCTTGCCGTTTTCGAAGACGCCCGAACCGTCCGGCAGAAGTGCGCCCGCATAGAGCGGCGGCCGCCACGTATAGGCGTGGCACTTGAGCTCGAAATCGTACACGCGCGGCGGCATCGGCTGATAGTCCGAGTCCCACACCAGCGTCTGGCCGTCGGCCGCGTAGACCCAGGCACGGAACGCGGTGTAGGTATTGAGGCCGTCCGTCTGAAGCCGCCACTTGAACACCGGCTGCGGCGTCTTCACGTCGCCCGAGATCAAGATGACCGGCTTCGCCAGCTTGTAGCCATAGGCACTGTCGAAGTTGCGCGAAATGAGAACGGACATCACGTTGTTCGAAGCCAATGCGGCCGTTGCGAGATTCTCGTTGCCCATCACCACGCGATACCACACGCTCGTCACCTCGAGTGCGGACAAATCGCTTTTCGCGGCAATGTCCTGCGCGAGGCACTCCCAGTCGAGATCGAGCGCGTTCTTCAGAATGTCCGCCTCCGTAATGTACTTTTCGGCGGACTTCGAGACCATCTTGTCGAGCACCGTCCGCTCTTCCTCACGATAAAGCCTCCTGCCGTCGATCGCGGTGCGCACCACACGGATGCGCTCCTTTTCGCCGCCCGCGGGCGTACCCTCTTTGAATCCGTAGTCCGCCGCCGTGATATTGGAGTCCTCCTTGCCATAAATGACCGTACGGTCGTTGGTGCCGCGGTCGTCCCCGATGACCTTCAGACGCGCGAACACGGGGTGGGTATCCGTCAGCACAATCGTGAGCGGCGTCGTGTTCCAGCCGACCTGGACATCCTTCACGGTTCCGTACGGTTCGCCCGCCGTATATTCGCCGTCGTCGTTGAGGTCGTAGAACGCAATGAACGTGTTCCGCCCTTCCTTGACGTGACCCTGCGAGTTGTTTTCCGTGCTGCGTTGGTCGGCCGTACCCAGATAATAGGTCGTCTTGCCGCTTTCCACGAGCGGCGAGGCCTTCCAATTGATACGGAAGTTCGACTTGGCAAGGTCGTAGGAGGTCACATATGTTACATAGTTCAGCTCTTCCCCGCTCTTTGGCCAAGCTCCGGTAAGATCCGAAACAAAATCGGCGACTTCCTGTATCTTCGAGAAGTCGACAACCGTCTCGCCGGTGTAGTAGTCGATCGAACCGACAACGGTTTCCGTCACATTCGACGTGAGAGCCGAAGTCGTGCGACGGACGAGGTCGCCCGTCTGCTCGCTGGCGGCGTGAACGCGGTCGTAAATCACAACCGTCCACTGCGCATCGTTCGGATTCACCAGAACCGTGTTTTCCTTGACATAACCGCCGTTGCAACGCCACACCTGCAGCCCCAGGTCTTTCGCGCTGATCGTAACCGAACCCGGATTGATCTTGCCCGGAGGCAGACGGAATGTCCGCAACACGCCCGGATTGTAGCCCAGATACTTGGTGTCCACAACCAGGTTGGTGCTGTTGCCGCCGATCGTCCACTGCGCATCGGCGATGGTCTCCAGATTGGGATCGCTGAACGCCTTGACAACGAGTGCATGATCCTGCACGTTCTTCTTGCCGTCATAGACGAAGTTCGCCTCGATCGTCGGCACCGGGTATTCCGGTACGCGTTCGCCGTCGATATTGCGCACCGAGACGACTTCGGGGTCGGTGCCCGCAAGGAACTCGGCATAGTTCGACCAGCCGTCGCCGTCCTTGTCCTCGTCCGCATCATAGGCGTAGCGGGAGGCGAATTCTGTCGCATAGCCATCCTCCCACACGTCGGAAATACGGTCGTGGTCGGTGAAGATCTCGCCCACGTACATCTGACCGAGACGATAGAAGTAGTCGCTCACGTTCGGATTGACGCTGCACGCGACCGTCGGATCGAAGGTCAGCCCGAGGTCGAAGACCTCCGAGAGCAGGTATTCCACGTAATTGGACAGCCCGTCGCCGTCATCATCGGCATTGGCGTTGCCCGTGAGACCGTAGAGATCCTTCCACCAATCGACAAGTCCGTCGCCGTCGGCGTCCGCGGTCTGGATGTAGCCATTGTCGACTGTGCCGTCCGGCTGCATGCCCTTGGCGAGATCGCGCAGATAAGCCTGCCAGGCCGGGATCATTTTCCCATGGTAATTTACTTCTGTGTCCCAGGACAAACCGGTCGTGTTCCCGCAGTACATCTTTTCCCACCAGTCGGGGAGACCGTCCGCGTCGGTATCGGCTCCGGTGTCTTCCCAAGGCGCGGAAGCACCGGAACCGTCCCACATATTTGCGCACGCTTTCGCGAACGCTCCGCCATGCGGGACGAGGTCGCCCGTCGCGGAGAATCCGCTGCGCATCTCATACATGTAGCGCCGCGCGACATCGTCCACAATCTCGCTTTGGGGCAGTTGCTGCCGCAGATGGTCGAGTTTGAAGAGACGCATGGCGCGGTCTATCACGCTGACATCGCGGTACCCGTACGGATTGGCCGTATTCCGGAATGTATGCGTGGTCGTGCCCGCTTCACTGGCGAGGAGCGTATAGCCACCCAGATACTTCGAGTAGACGAAGGTATCGGACGAACTGCCGTCCAAAACCGGCAAATGGCTGACCGTGTTCGGGATCCATGTCGCAAAATACGGGTTCGTATAGACCGAACTCGGTGTATTGACGCCCCCCTTCCAGCCAACCTCGCCTGAAGGTGCGGCAGTCGCGACACCCGACGCCGCGGAGCCGGCGATCTGGTCCACCACGTTCGCCATGAAGCCGATAGGCGCGGTTATCACATCCGCCGCGTTTTTCGCGCTCGGCAACGCGGCAAAGTTGTAATGCTGCAGCAACTCGGGCGCGAGACTCTTCTTGTCGACATTGTCGTTGCGGCTCGCGTCCGCGTTCGCGCTGAGAAGGTGCGTATACACTTCTTCGCGGTTTGTCGCCACATCGTCGAATGTGAACGCTTTCATGTAGTTGTCCTTGATTTCCTGGGCCGAACGGGCGCCATCCCACACACGGACTTCATCTATCCAGCCCTTGAAGAACTCGGTCGTCTGGGACTGGAGCGACACGTTGCCGTCCACCAGTTTTTCGCGCGCACCGATGAAGAATGTGCTCGGATAGGAACTATAAGCTTCAACGCCATCCAAGGTTGCGTTCTGTTTAATTTGGAACACGCCTGTCGCTGGAATCAGCGTGGTTGTCGCGTAATTCGCAGACTCTCCGTTCACGTAGAGCTCAAGCGTTTTGCCCGTGTACGTCAAGGCCAGATGCGTCCACTTATTTGTTTCGAGCGCCCCTTTACCCTGGACACGCTGGCAACTGGTCGGTTCGCCCGTTCCCGACTCTATCGGATTCGAATTGTCGAAGAGACCGTAGGGCCTGCCGTCCTTGATGCCGATCCGGAACGTCGAGCGTAGGGCATGAAGATCCTTGTTCTCTGAGCTCGCCGGCTGATAGACGATACGGTCGACAATCGTCTGGTCGGCCGTGGATTCCGGATAGACCCACGCCTCGACCGTGAACTGCTTCAACAGATCGGCCGCCGCGGTCTTGCGCAGGCCCGCTTCGTAGGACGCGACGTACGAGTTCTTGCCGTCCAGGTAGAGCGCCTGGCGGCGTGCCGGATCCGCCGGGTTCAGAGGATCCGTCGCCTGCCGGACGGTACGCGTCAATTCATAGGCGTCACCCTTCAAGTCGTTATCGGTGTCGTAGCCCTCGCTCGTTTCGAACGAGAAGGCGAAAATGCTCCCAAGCTCAGAGTCGAGCGGATGCGCCGCCTCATAGTAGCCCGCGTCGATAGACGTGCCCTGCGCAACGGTCCAGAATGAAGCCGTCGACGCATAGTGCGACCGCTTGTAGTAAAGGGAGGCAAAGCTCTCTTCCGAAGTCGGATCCGTATACCACGCAGGGGTCGGGTCCGTATGGTAATTGAGCGGCGAAGCTAGGTTTGCAAGCGCCTTTTCTTCGTCGTTGCGGAGGCCGTCGCCGTCCGCATCCGCTTTAGGCAGCCCCATCGCCCACGGATAGCGCGAGGGATCGTAGAGCCACTTCGGCTCATCCGCCGCCGGGCTGTTTTCGCCGCCCTTGTGCGCCGCTGTCCACGCGTTCTTTGCATACGTCGGAACCGACTCCGCTTGCGAACCGGCATACGCTTCCGCGATAATGTCCTTCGCGCCCAAAATTGGATTCAACCCGTGATAGAGTTCCCAGTAGTCGTCCATGCCGTCTTCGTCGGAGTCATGCTTGCGCGGATCCGTCGAGACATAACGGCGTTCCCGACGCAGATTCTCGAGTTCGGCGCGATTGCCCGGCGTGCTCTCGACCGTCGGCGCGAGCAGGATGTAGGAGGCCGATGTATCCCAGTTGGCGTGGAGTGGCGGGGCCCAGTAGCCCAGCGAACGCCAAACTTCCGCCGTCATCTTGAAATCATCCGAACCGTTCGCCAGGAGTTCCTTCAAGGTTGTACCGTTAACGACCTTGTTCGTGTTGAGGACCTCCAGACTCAAGTTCATCGGCACGCACTTCTCGATGGCGCGCAAGGTCGCGTTCGTACGGTATCCCTTGTACTGGACTTTACCTTCCGCATCCAGTACCGTGCGCGTCGTGCTCGTATCGGTGCCGACAAGCGCATATTTCATGAGCGGCGTCACATCGTCGTCATAGCGGAAGTGGCGCACCTGCTGGACGAGATACTCTTGTCCGTTTGCAAGACCGTCGTGGTCGAAGTCCAGATCCCGCACGCGCTCGAGCAAGTCGTCATTGGCGCTCGCCTTCGAATCGCCGGGCCACGTCGGATCCATGCCGCCGGCAATATAGACCACGTTGGAAACGCCATTCGTCAGCATAAGGCCGTCCGCGCGCAGTTGCGCAAGCTTGACCTCGATCCTGTCCGTCGTGTTCGAGACCAGGAACTCCTTTGAAAGCGCGTTAAACGGCAGGCCGGCGAACTGGCGCTCCCAGCCATCCGGCAGGCCGTCGCGGTCCGTATCCACCGCGCACGGGTTCATGCCGCCGCCGCGGATGCAGCGCGAACCGTCGTCGACAGGCTTGCCGTAGATGCTCCTGAAGGTCATGCCCGCATGGGTCTCCCCTTCATAGGGGAAGTCCGCAAGCCAATCGGCCCCTTCTTTTCCATCCGAGACGCCATCGCCGTCAGTATCGGGATTGGACGGGTCTGTCGGGAAGAACTTGTTGTACCAACCCTTCTTGATGCCCGGGTGGTTCGCATAGATCGTTTCGCAAGTCTTGTACGCATTGCACGAATCGGTTCCGGCAAACTCCTCGACGAAGGACAAGCCGTCCCCGTCCTCCTTTCCGGCGCTGCTACCGCTGCAGGGGTTCTCGCCTACATAGAGCGTCCACCCGTCCGGCACACCGTTCCCGCTTGTATCCGCGCCATGCACGCTCATGAGCTGCTTGCGGTTCGTGACTTCCGCGTTGTTAAGAGCGTCCTTGTAACCCTCGACAAGATCCGACGATGTGGTCGAATCGACGCTGACGGTCACATTTGTGACCAGCACGACCGACGGGCAGGTCGTCCATTGGGCAAAGCGCTCGAATTCGCTCTCGACCTCCTTCGTGATCTTCTGCGCTTCCGGTATGGTCTGCATATCCTGGCGATATCGGCGCAAGAGATACTCGTCGTAGTCGGTGTAGGGCACCGTGTTGACAGACTTGCCCGCTTCGTCCCCCGCTTTCTCCCAACGGCCGGAGACATACCCCTCGCCGGCCCACGCGGTGCGCGGATCAAAACCGAACGCCTCGTAGACCTGACTGTGGATAAGGATGATTTCCTTTTGGCCGTCAAGCGTTTTGAAGCCGTCTTGCGCTTCCGCCGCCGCATAGGTCACGTTCGTGCGCCAACCCGTCGCGGGCTTCTCCACCATCTGCCGCGCCCAGACCCTTGTCTCGATATTTGTGTCGGCCAAACGTCCATAGAGGTAGGGCGTGGTACCGTCCGCTTCGAACTTGGGCTGGACGACGAGCAGGTTGCGGTGGATTTTCGCCTCCTCATCGTCGACACTGTCCTCGAGCTTGATAAAATAGAGACCATCCTTTTCGAAGTATTCGCGACCCTTCGCGCTGAAGAAGGCCATGTAGTCGCCGTCGGCGTTCTCCTTGCGGTTGTCCATCGAAGCGTTCGTGCCCATCAGGATTTCCCAGCCGTCGGACATATGGTCGCCGTCCGTATCCCAATGGCACGGATTTGTCCCCAGCGCCAGCTCTTCGAGATCGGCGAGACCGTCGCCGTCAAAGTCGGCGAGACCATCGTTGGATTTTTGGATCGGATCGAAGTGCTGGACGACCTCCTCGAACGGAATAGCCGTTCCTTCGACGATATTGCTCGGGTTGAAGCGCTCAAAGACGAACGTCTGGCCCGCGCGCGGCAAACCGAACGCCGTGAATGTCGACTTGTTCTTCAACGCATCCGGGGCGACCGCCGCCGCATATCCCGCGGCAGGAGCCCACACCTTCGCCTGGTACCAGAAGAAGTACTCCCAGCCGTCCGGGAAGTTGTCCGCGTCGGTATCCGTAAGCGTCAGATCCATGCGCGAGGTCGGTTCCGGCGACCAGACCGCGAGATCGTAGCCGTCCGCCTCCTGCCACTTGTAGGCATCGTTCCCGAAGCCGTCCGCCGCGGTCCATTCGCGCCCTTTGTCCGCCTCGAACTTGTTCTTGTAGAACGCCGCCTGGTACGCATACTTCTCCTCTAGGCCGAAATCGGCCTCGCCGTTGGCGTATTCCGTATCGTTCAGACCCGCATGGAAGCCGCGCAGCTTCGTGAAGGCCGTGAACTTGTTCACTGTGCTCACACTGCCCGGCGCATAGTTGCAGGTCGATTCGCTCCACTGTGCATAGATCATCGGCAGATAGTCGCCCTCTACCCAGTAGCTGGCGAGCGATTTGAGATCGGTCGAAGCATCCGCGAGCGCCTCGCCCGACTTCCACTTGCGCACAGCGTAGATGTCAGGGATACCGTCCTGGTTGATGTCGCCGAGGTTGTCTTTCGCCCGGTATTCCTTCGCGAAGACCGCCTCGTATTGCGTCTCGAAATAGCCCTTCTTGTCGTCTGTCATCTTAGTCGGGAGCGTGATGGAAATGGTCGACGCGCCCTTCTTCGTCTCCGGCGCAATCAGCGAGGACGATGCCTGCGCATTCTGCCCGCTGTTGCCGCCACTCGAGTCGACCGCAATCGGCAACCAGCGGTAGAAGAATGAATCCTTCTCCGTGTCTTTATATTCATAGTAGTTGCCCGCTCCTGCGGCGGGCATGCCGCCGCTCGCGCTGATTGCGCAGTCCACGCCGCCGTTCAGGGAGCCATTGTCGACCGCGCCGACCTTGTAGCCGAACGCATAGGCGTCGCGTGTCGTATCGGAACTGCAGTTCCATTTGAGGCGGAACGCCGTCGCGCCCGCAAGCGTGGACCCCGCATAGACATGGCCTTCGCCGCGGCCGCCCGCACTCGCGTACTTGGTCGAGTCCTCATTGTTCGCCGTGGCGCCCGCCGGGCCGCCCGCAATGAGCGTCAGGTACTTGGACGGGGCAATCGTATACTTGTAGGTCATCGTCACCGGCGGCGTGGCGTCGCTGTCCTTGTCCTCGATCGTGACCGTCACCGTGCGGTCGCCCTGCGCCGAACCGAAATCGGGCACGAACTTCCTCGAGGTCGCCTCCGTCACATACCACGACCCTCCATTGTCGCAGCCCGTGATCGTGACGCGCACGCCCGCCTCCGGCCAGTTCTCGGTCGTCGTGCCGAAGTCGGCGTCCACGTCGCTCCGGACCGTCCAGGTGATCGGATAGCTGCTGGCGAGACCGCCCGAAACCTCCCAGGCGTTCGTATTGGCTTCCGCCGGCTGGAACGAGCAGCTCGGCGCCACGTTCTCGACATAGACGCGCTGCGTCTTGGCCTTGGTGTAGTAGTCGTTTGCCGGCTGACCGCTCGTCGGGAGCGTTGTCGTGGACGTCACCTTCGCGTCGATCGTAAATCCGTCCACCGAGGACACCATCGTACCGTCCATTTCGCTGATGGCGAGTTCTACCGGCGCGGTGCTCGTCAGACGGACCTTCACCGTCGTCGTACGCGTGTCGTCGTCGTAGCTGTACGAGCCCGTGACGATGTCGTTGTTCGCGGAATCGATCTTCAGAAGACCGGGGTTGACTTTAAGTTCCGGTACGGTCGTCTTGGGCGCAATCGTCACCTCGACTTCCAGCGGCTCGTCCTGTTGCTCGTCCCAGTAGCTGAGACCAATGGCAATCTTGCCGCCGCGCTCGGTTTCATAGTAGGTCTCCGACGAAGGTGTGATTTCCACAGTCGGGTTGTTCAGAACCTCGACCTGCACCGTGTAATTTGTCGTCGACCAGTCGTTCATGTCCTTGTCCTTCACCTGGGCTATGATCTCCCACGTGCCGGACTGGTTGAACGTATATTCGAACGTTTTCGCCGACGAGTTCGGATTTCCGTAGATGACCTTTGGATCCCCGACGACAATGTTATTGCGGCGCGTCGTCCATTTCGTCTGGAACTGGTAGTCTTCCGCCGGTTCGTTGGCGTTCGTCAAGTCGTAGGTTCCTTTGTCCTCGACAATCGCCTGGAATCTGCGCGCCATGCCTTTCGGGATGCGGTTGGGATACTTGTAGCCGCTGCCTTCGGCTGCAACGCCATTCATTTCAAGGCGCGTGATGGTCGGCTCGACGTTGAAGACGCTGAACCCGGCTTCGTCGGACGTATAGCCGCTTACCTCGTCTTCCGAGGTCGTCCCGTCCCAATTGGCCTTCGTCGAGAGCACGACCTCGAAGGCCAGGCTGAGCCCGCCTTCCGCTTCGGAGAGACCGTCCAGCAACTGCACCGTGCCGGAGACCGTCTTCTTGTTGGCGCGGATGGGCCAGCCGCGGCGGCTGCCGACGACATTGCCGGAGCCATCCTTGCCGATGACGGGATTGTAGCCGTTTCCTCCTTTGAACTTCGTGACATCCTCATCCGGATTGCTCGGCCTCAGATAGGCATACAGGGTGCTGCCGGTCTCGTTTTCCGCGCTCAGCTCGACTTCGAACTTGGCGATATCGCCTTCCTGATAAGTATCCTTGTCGGTCGTCACCGTAATAGTACGCGCCGCCTGGACCACCGCCTTGAACGCATAAAGCTTGCTGCTGAGCTGGCCGCTGACGGGCGAAACGACGTAAATGAACGCATCCTGGCTGTCCACCGCCTTGGGGAACTTCAGTTGCGGCTTGTTCAGCGTTTCCGTTCCGTTGGCTCCGAGCGCATAGAGATTGTTGCCCTGCCCCACGTAATACGTGCCGGCGAGCTGGGTGAACGAACTGCCCGTCGCCCCCGGATACTTGACCCAGATCTCATAGCCTTTCGTGCGGTCCTTCATGTCGGCGTACGCGTCCTTAACCGTAATCTCCACGTCCGTCGGATCGCCGGCCACCGCATTGAAGGGACTGTCGACCGACACCACGGGCGTGCTCGTCACCTTGACTTTCGCCGGGTTCTTGCTGGTGAAATAAGTATTCGCCGCGGCATCGGCCACCCCCGGTGTGAATGTGATGCCTTCCGTGACGGACGTCGTGTGCGTATCGGCGCGCAGGAAGTAGGCGTAGACGGGCGCCGTCTCCGTCTCCCCAGCCGACAGTTTTACAGTAATTGCCGAAGGCAGGGACGCCACGTCCGCCACCTGGTTCTGCGTCGAGAACTTCACGTACTCGCCGACGCCAGCCGCCCCGATGACCGCGGGCGTAATCGTGATCTCGACATCATTCGTATAGGCCTGCGAAGCCTCGACCCAGATCGAAGCCTTCGAGACGGAGAAATTCTCGTCCGCCGTGACGTTCTCGTCGCTCGTCTTCACCGTCAAGGTCGGCGGCAAGGGTTCGCCCACCGTGACGGGGACCGTCAGATAATCCACAACACGACTCCCTGTTCCCGAAGAGATAGTGTAATAGGGCGTGGAACTCAAAACGAGATTCGCCTTCTGACCTTCATTGCCGACCGCTTTCAGCGTAAAATCGCCGGTCATCTGGCCGCCGTAGATCGTCACCTGGCCGATATGCGTGGACATGGAACCGTTTTCGTTGTCAAGCGGGAGATTCGCCGCCGCACCGCCGTCGACGGTGATGATCGAATCGTCTTCGGACCACACATACAGCGTAACCGCCTGGGAAACCGCCGCAATTGCCGTCAAGCTCGGAGCGATGCCGTTCTTGGGCGTCGTGGAATTCTTGTGGATCGTGCGCCAGACAGGATTATTCTCCGTCTGGGCGACCTGCCAATTGGCGTCAAAGTCGATTGTCTTGACATAGAAACCGCAGTTTGAAAGGGTCACATCTGACTGGCGCTTGTCGACCTCTGGATTCTCTACTCCTCGGTCGGGGGTCCACTGCCAAAAGTTGCAGGTAGCGCCGTTTTCCGTATTAATCGACCACGACTTGGCCGTCAACGGATTGAGATAGAAGGCTGTCGACGGATCCTTGTCCGTTATCGGGCTGGTCGCGTCCGCCGCGAGCCGAATCGGCAAAGCGAATTCGCCCGGCTGGACCGTGTAGCTGAAAATAAGATCCGTATAGTAGGTTCCGAGGATCTGCTGCGGGACCGGATCATTGACGAGCGTGGCCCAGCGAATGGGACCCGTACCCGAGCTATCCGGCGTATCCGTCACATACAAACCAATCTGCAACCGGTACAGCTCCGCTGTGCCGGTCCCCTTATACTTGACCTGCCAAGCGTCGTTCGGATCCGCATCCGAACGCCCGATGAGGCGCATACGGAAGTAGAACGTCTCGCCGCTTTTAAGCGGATTGTCGATTGTGCGCGGCTTAATCGTCTCGCCTTGCGCGTTACACGGGCGGATTTCGTAGACGTCGCCGTTGTCCGCGTGCGCAAACAGACCTGCCGCGAGGCCCAATGCGCATACCAATGTTTTGAGCAGTTTCTTCATGATTTAGTTTCCCTTGCTAGAAATGTCGTTCGCGTTGTTTTCGCGCACCTTGCGCGCTTCGATCGCCGCATTCTCACGCAAAATGCGCGCCCGGACAAGCTGTTCCGTCTGCGCCTGGTTCGCGTCGTACTCCTTGCGCAGGCCCTCGCGCCGGCCGCGGAGCGCCACCGATTCTTCGGAGTCCGGGTCTTTCGACTCGGCCGTCTTGATGGCGTTCTCGAGCGCCTCTATACGCTTGAAGATCTCGTCGCGTTTCGCCATGCGCGCATGCAAGGCATCCGTGTACGCCTTGTCTTCCATGCGCGAAAGCGGTTTGTCGAACGGGTCGGCCGCCGTCTCAGGCGCTTCCTTCGAACAGCCCGCGGTCAACAAACCGAACACCAGCGCCGCACGCGCGGCTCCGTCCAGGATAAATCTGTCTTTATGTCTCTTCTTCATGGTGTTGTCTTAGCCCAATCATAGTAGTTTGTCTGTTTGAGGGGTTCCACGGCCACGGGCTTGATGCGCGTGTCCAGCGACCAGAAATAAAACGCCGGATTCTTGTCCTTCGGCCAATTCGCCCAGCTGTCACCGCCGTACGAGGTCGGCGAACTGGGCGAGAACGGATCCATCACCTCGATGCGGCTGACGTGGTTGGAATCGAAAGAATCCGCCCCGAACACGAACCAGCGCAACGGCACCCAGCACGTGTAATTGCTGATTGACGAATGCCCGTTGTTGAGGAAGCCCGTCACCTTGAAGGTCGCGCTCGTCCAGTTCTTGTTGATCCACGCCGGATCCGTCGCGTAATTGAGCGAATGCGACCCGGGGACGAGCCCGCGCAGCACGTACGGGCTCCAGCTCGCCGCCGTCTGCGTGTTCGTCATGTAGAGTTTCACGCCCATGCGCAGATTGGTGAGGACGTTGCCCCCCCCCGAGGTGATTGGATGTTCGATCGGCTTCGCCGGCTCGGCCATACCGCCAACAAACCAAAGTCCATTCGTGGTCGGGTCCATGTCGAGCCAATACATCGTCGTCAAGGTTAGGTTCGTGACGAACGAGCCGTTCAGGCTGTGGAACTCGGCGAGATTAATCTCGCCGGAACCCGCGTTCGGCCACGGGTTGCCTTTGACATCCGTCCCCTTCTCGAGCCAGTCGATGATGGCGGGCGTGTAGGGGTTGCCCACACCAAGGCCCAGATCGCGCAGGCGTCCATCTACCTGCGCCGTCGCGACGACCGTCACGTTGTTCGAGGCGCCGCGTCCCACCGTCACGCTGTACTGGCGCGGGGTGCTGTTCGTCGTCACCGCGCTCGCCACGCCGTTCGTCGTCACGTCCCGCAGCTCGTACCAGTTGTCCACCTCGTAGGTGATGTTCGTGCCGCGCACGGAACCCTTCTTCATGTAGAGAATCCGGCTCGCGTTCGTGAAATCGCCCGCGTCGCCGATGCGTTGGCGGATATGTCCGGGCGTGAGGTTGAGTGTTGCGTCGATCCGGATGCTTTCGCCGTTCGGCGTGGGAATGGCGTCCGGATCGATCTGCTGGCCGTCGTTGACGCGGCCCGGCGTCGCCACGGCCGTGTTGACCCACTTGTTGGACGTCTCGCCATGGTCGTAAAGGACGCTCAGCGAAGCGCCCGAACCTTTGTATCCCGAACTCGTAACGCTCAAGATGGGCTTCTCGACCGCACGGTCCTTGTCGTCCGCGCCCACATAGAAGTAGCGCGCGCCCGGCTGAAACTTGTTCATCTGGTTCACAGCATTTGTCGGACTGTAAAAATGTCCCCAGTAGCCCATGCCGTCCCACTTGTTCGTGCCCAGCGCCACGAGTTCATGCTCCACGATGCCGCTCGAACGCACGAGCTGCAGCGCGAACGGCGCGGTCACCGAGATTTCGCCCGATGCGCCCAGGACGGTGGTCGACGCCCGCGGCTTCGCCCACACCGCATCTAGCGAACCGTTGTCGCGCGTCAAATAACTGTTTTTTTCCGCCGCGGGTGACCCCACCACCACAAACGTCATGTTCGACTGCACGTAGGCGAGGTTCTTCGAAGTCGGCGCGCCCGCGTAGCCGAATCGCACGAGCGTGTTCGTTATGACCGATTTGGACGAGGATTGCGGCTCGAGAAGACGCAACGCCCAATCCTGCAAATCGGCTCCCGATGGTACGGCGAGTTCGATGAACTGCGCCTGTGCGTCGTTGTTCTGCCAGGACGATGTATAGCCGCCAAAAACGTTAATCTCGTTGATCCACGCCCAGCCCGGCGCGACCTTGTCCAGAATCGTATAGGCCGCAAAGCCCTCCGGATACTGCGCGTTGAAATCGACCGGACGGTACCAGTCCGGCGTCTGCCAGTCCGCCGCGGTGAGAATGTTCGTCTGCGGGATTTTGGACGCGCCGGGATTCGTCTTGTCCTCCTTCTGGTACCAGACCGCCTCGAGCGCATACTGGACAACCGAACCCGACGTCGAGATGGGGTCGGCCACCGCGTCGGGCGCCGTCTCGTAGCTGGAACGGAACACGCGGTTGGAGTCCGCCGCGGGGGCGAGTTCCGCCGACCTCGTCTCCGCCCGGTCGCGCCAGTTCTCGAATCCCCACGGGCTGGCGCCCCGGTACCAGTAGAGCCGCACCTTGACCTCGCGGTTGAAGTCGATGTTCTCCGGGAGCTGCGCGCCGTAGACTTCGCACTGCACGCCCCACGACTCGCCGCACAGCGGCTGCTCCTCTGCGCTCGGCACGTTCGGGACGCGCTTCGTCCCCGAAAGGTCGCTGCGGAACGCCCCCACGTTGCGGAAGCCCATGCGCGGGCGCACCGCCTCGGACACGAACACCTCGTCCAGCAGCACGCGCACGGCGTCCGTGTAGTTCGTCGGTATCACGCCGCCGGGATCCTGGACGTCCTTCACGCCCGACACCTCCAGGCGGAACGCCGCGTAGACCTCGCCCGGATTCGTCACGTACTTGTAGGTCGCGTACGTGTCGTTCGAAACGACGAACGTCTGCAGCTCCGTCCAGACCGGGCTGTTGCCGTCCTTCGCGCCGCGCAGCACCACGCTCGCCGGTTGCGCGTAGAGCGCGTCGTTCGTCGGGTAGCCGTACTTGCGCGCCTTGAAGCTGATTTCGCCGATGTAGTTCGTCTGGAAGGTCGGCGTCTGCACGAAGGGGCGGTTCTGGGGGTAGGCCGCCTTGTCGTTCTCGACCGTATCCAGCGTGACGGAGTTGTTGAGCGCCAGGCTCTGTCCGAACACGCTATCGGACAGGAATATGCGCTGGCTGTCGTGTTCGGCCGCGTTCAGCGAGTTCGTGTTGTCGCTGACCATGCGCAAGTTCCACCCCCACCAGCTGCGGTCGTCCAGCGCCGGTTCGTCGTAGCACGAGATGCCGGTGATGGTGACCTCGCCGAACAGGTTGGGGTCCGTCTCCGCCGCGACCCGCGCGATGGTGTTCGTGTCCACGACGAGGCGCATGGCGCCCGCGACGCCGTGCAAACCGATATAGTAGCTCAACTGGCCGCTCTTGCGGTCCAGGTCGCTCATCCCCTCGAAGGAGAAGTTCGTCACCGTCGTCCAGCCCGAGAAGCTGTCCAGCATGGATTCGGTGTAGCCATTCGTCGCGATTTCAAGCCGCAGGTTTGCGTTCGTCTGGGCATCGCGGTAGCTGAAGGACAGCATGCCGAGCCCCAGACCGCGTCCCCCGCGCCCGTCCATCAAGGGCGCGCGGATCGAGGAGCACCCGGCCGGGGACGTGCGTTTCGCGCTCAGCAGGATGCCTGCGCGTTCACTCATGTTCGAGACGATCCACGCGTGCGTAAAGACGAAGTTCGTGTCGCCGCTGCGCGTGTAGCCAGGGATGTCCGCCGTGCTGTGATCCTCCCACGAGTTGCCGGCCCACTGGACCAGTTCGATCGTGTCCAGCACAATGTCCACGCGCGGATCGCCCTGCTTGCTTTCCACCCGGAACTGCACCTGGCAACGCTCGGTCGTATAGAGCGGAATCTCAAACGGCGAGTTGCCGAACGAGGCGAGATTCGTCGTCCAGAGCGGCGTCTCCGGCCACGCGGCGGCTTCGGGCGCCTTCACATAGACCGAGAGTTTCTGCGGCGCGACGGACGCCTTTACGAGCCTGTTCGTGTAGACGAGCGAACCGGGGCGGAGCGCCCAATCCCCTTTCTCCGGCGTCGCGTTGGAGAGCTTGGGGGACGGGGAGGGGAAAGCCACCGCGCCGCTTGCCCACGTCTCGTTGTCGCCCCCCATCTTGGTCGGCTCCTTGTGAAAGGCCATTTGCTTGAATTCCGCCTCGCAGTTCGCGGAAATGACGCCGTATTCGCCGCTGCGCAGACGGTCCGCCGACGTGTCCTTGTAGACGAAACCCTTCCAGTCGTCGGTTGTGCCGGTGAAACTACCGTTTCCACTGCTGTCGGCCATCTGCGTCTGGCGCGCGGCGACCTGCAGCCAGGTGGCGTCCGTGTCCGTGCGCGCGGAAATGAAGAGCGGCTGGCGGTCGCCCTTCTTCGAGAACGTCCAGCTCGTGTTGTTCGTCCACGCCTTCAGGAGCGTGGAAATCAATCCGCCGTTCACGTTGTCGGTGTTCCAGCGATAGAGCGACAGGATTTGCTTATTCGTCTCGACCTGCTCCCAGCGCGCCTCGTACGCACCCTCGTATTGCCGGTAGTAGGCGATGACCGAGATGGACGCGTCGCCGCGGAAGTTGTCGATGCCCTTCGGGTCGAACACGCCCGCCGCGAAGAACGTGTAGTTCGAAAGCGTCGACCCGTCGCGCACATGGGCGAAGTAGTCAGGGTCGACGATCTGCCCCAGCCGCGCGTTGAAGGAGAGCTTCTTGAGTCCACGCGGCGCGTACTCCTTCGACGCATAGGTAAGGTAGCCCTTGCCGCTACCCTGCATCTGGAGCGCGACGCCCGAATTCGGGTTCGCGTATTTCTTCGCGACCCACTTGCCCGGACCGGACACCCATTCGCCGAGCGTGGCTCTGTCGAACTCGCCAATCTGGATCATCTCCTCCACTTTGCCCGCGTTGTTGGTCACATAGTAGTCCGCGAACTGCCAGGCGTCGTCGGTCTCCGACATGGGCCGCCAGCGCGTGAAACGCTCCTCGTAGTAGCGCTTCTTGGAGGACGTGCCGACCTTGTAGTCGTTCGTCTCGGAGGTGCCCTTGAAATACGGTCCTGTCGCGTCCGTCCAGCCGTTGAAGTTCTGGTAGTCGGCGTGCGCCACCGTGACGGCCCGCGTGGAGGCGTCCATCTGGAACATGTACCCGCCTGTCGCGCCGTCCAGCGTGAGCGACGACCAGCTGTTCGTATCGCCTTCGCTCAACACGCCGCTGACCGGGAATTCCGCCGTGGCGCTCGCCACGTAGAGGATATTGGTGTTGGCGGACCACTCCGCGGCCTCGGGCGTCTGCTGGTCGCGCAGGACGAAGCGGTACTGCAGGGTCTTGCGCGCGAAATTCGTCGAAACCGGCACATACCCGCGCCAGAAACCAGAATCCGTCACGTAGAGCGACGCGAACTGCTCGTTCGTGTCCGCCCCGACACGGTACGCCACGGAAACCGACGCGTAGTCGCTTTGGCCTTCCCGTAGGCGGACGAACCAGTCCGTGCCGCGGCTGGCCAGGCGGACGGGCGAAGCGAGCGCATTCGTGACGCACGCGATCTCCTCCGTGAAGAGCTCGCCCAATTTGATGTTCAGCCCCGAATAGTCCACGTAGGAGTAGAACGGCGCGTTCAGGCGCGAAATATAGCGGAATTCCACATCGCCCGGCAACCTCTCGCCCGAAGGTGCGCGCAGATCGAGATCCTCCCGCGAATCGAGCGTCCCGACGTCCAGATAGACGTCCTTCCATTCGTTCGTGATCTGGTTGAGATACCGCCACCGGTACTGCATTTTGACGGACGACAGAAACGCCGCGGTGTCCGCCGGCGTACCCGGATTCGTCGTGTAGACGGCGCGCCCGCGCGCCTTGACCTCCGTGTCGAAGACGGACGGGAACGGCACGCTCCACGCGCCGCCCTGCCCGACTACGGACTTTCCTTCGAGCGTCTCGTCGAAGAAGCCGCACGGCTCGATATCCGCCCGCATCGCCGGATACGACACGAGAATGTTGTCCACCAGGATGAAGCCGCCATCGTCGTCGAAGTCCTTGTCTCCCGCGTACTCCGGGTGCGCAGACGCGTTGTCGATGGCCGTGCGGCGGATGCGGAAGCGGACAAGCCCCCGCTCGTTCACCTGCGCGCAAATGCGGTAGAAGTTGCGGTCCGACCCGCCGGTCGCGACCGTCAACGCCGCGACATTCGTTTCCGCCGGCCGCTCTGCCGGGAATGTGCCCCCGACGACCGGCAGGGACAGAAGCGGGACGCGCTCCCAGACGCGACCATCCTCCTCGGACACGCCGGCGAGCGCGTTGGTGCCGGCGAGCTTCTCCACGACGAGCCGGTAGCCGTTCGTCGCGTCCTGCGTAAAGCCGTTCACCGCGTCGAAATACACGACTCCGACGCCGTTTGAATAGCAAGGCGAGATAATGGACGCGTCCAAAACGTTCCGCACGACAAGATGCATGGCGCCGCCCGCATCATCCGCGCTTGTCTTTGAGAAAGGCAAGTAGTTGCGGGCGGGGGTCGGCCGGAGCGCCTTGTTGTACAGATTGCCGATGCGCACGTCGTTGAGCGTCCAGATTGTCTTGGATCCGCACAGGTCGGCGACCGCCTCGCGCGAGAGCAGGCGATGGTCAACGCCCTTCTTCAAGTAGACGTAGCCGTCCACCGCCTTGTCGCCTGAATGCTCCCAGTAGGTGTCAGACGCGGGGTTTGTCAGGTCATACGCTTGTCCAGTCACCTCCGGTGCGGCTCTGTCGTCGTTCGCCAAAAGCACGCGCCCGGCTTGTGTCGCGGAAGAGGCGGAACCCTTCAGGTCGCTGTACGGGCTGCGCGGCATTATGTTGGTCGTGAACGCGTCCGACACAAGCCCCATCCACGACTTGTAGTTGTCTTGACCCTCATCCACGAAGAACCGGATCGTGTAGGCGCCCGCCTTCTTGGGAGGCTGGTTCGTCAGCGTCTGGCCGCTGCTCGTCACCGTATAGTAGACTTCGCCGTAACGCGCCGGGGCCATATCCGCCGCGCTCGCGGCATGGTCGTCCCATTCCGGCTTGGAAAGCCACGTATTCCAGAACCGGGCGTCCTTGACGACGCGCGGCGTGGTCGTCACTTTCGCCGCGGACGCGGCGGTTGCCGCCGTGGTCGTACGGTCTGGAACCGGGAGTTTCTGGTCGTTTTCGTCCGCCAAAAGTCCCCAGCAGACGGAGCCGCCCGTTCTGCCCGTCGGCAGTTCGATCACAAGCCGCGTCGTGCCGGCGGAATCCCATGTCTCGACGCGGCACGGAATCTGCTTCCCGTTCGCGTCAATCACGCGGAAATCGTCGCCGTTCGCCTCTACCTGCGTGTAGCTGAAGCCCTCCGGCGAATCCTCGGCGAAATCCAAATAGACCGTGCCCGTGCCTGTGAACGGCAGCCGGTAGCCCAGATTCATCCCTTGCAATTCCGGAGCCTGCCAGATCTCAAACGGATTCGAAACAACGGTCACCGACCCGTCCTCGACAATGTACTCGTCCGTACCGACGATGGTCGCCTGGACATAATATCTGCGCGCACCTTCTTTTTCAAGTATGGACACCATCTCATCCCAAGCAACGGCTTTCGAGGGTTTCCATGGCCCACGGGGGCGCGTGGACCATTTGTAGGTCACGCTTAACTTATCTTGTTTGACATTGGCTTTGATGACAGGGGGGGCCACATAACCGCCGATCTGCCAGCCTTCTATCGTCAGGGACTCGACTTTCAAGCGAAGTTTTTCGATCTCCCAGGTGAATTCGACCGGCGTGTCCCTCGAACCGTCGGCCCAACAATAACCTGTGTTCAGCTCCACCGTTGCGGTGTACGTGCCTGGATCCGTCGCCGCGACCGTACTCTCTTCGCGAATCGTATACGCCGCGTTCGGCTCGATAATGGTGTGTTCCAATCCATCATACGGGATGACCGTGCCGGAAGCCGGCTTTTCGGGCATGACTTCCTGAAGACGGACGATGATGACGCCGTCACCACCTTTGCCGCCGGCTTTGTTCAGACTGCCGCCGCCGCCGCCGCCGCCGAGACCGTCCGTGCCCGGCTGGCCGTTTTCGCCATCGGAAGCACCCGCGCCGCCGCCCGCGCCGGCCTTGCCGCCTATGCCCGTACGCGAACCGCCGCCGCCGCCGCCGGCGTAGACAACGCTTGCGCCCGAAATATCGCTCTCACGTCCATCGCCGCCTTTGCCGCCGATACGGTTGCTGCCCACGCCGCTGCCCGCGGGGCTGCCGCCATCGCCGCCCGCGCCGCCGCCGCCCGCGCCCGCCGCCATCATGCTCCTGCCCGCGGAACCGCCGGCGCAGCCTTGCCCCTCCGTCCCGAAGCCGCCTTCCTGCATCGTTTCGCCACTGCTGCCGCCGCCGCCGCTGCCGCCGTCACGGCCGTCGGATTTGATGCCGCCGCCACCGCCGCCAAACGCTCTATGGAGTTCGGAGGAGCCAAAAACAAGAACCGAATCGCCGCCGTCCTTGCCTTCTGAAACTTCGGTGTCCGTGCCGGCCGCACCGCCGGCGCCGACCGTCAACGTATAATCGCCCGAGGCCAAGAGCACATCGTCCGCGGCAATCAGGCCGCCCGCGCCGCCGCCGCCTGCACCGCCGACCCGCGAGCCGGCTCCCGCCGGGCTCGCCCCCGCACCGCCGCCGGCGACGACGAGGAGACGCGCCTTCGTGTAGGCCGGAAGCTTCAGCGTGCCGGCCGTCTGCGTGTTCGTGTAGACGAGGACGAGCTCCCCGTCCACCCAGTTGGTCTCGGCGCCCGTATACGAAACCGTCCGCCCGCCGAAGGAGACGGCCGCGCCCTGCGCCGCGAAAGCGAGACCGGCACAGCAAAACGCGGCCACGCACGTGCCGCGGACAGCACGCGCCAGTCCGCGCCCTGCGGTGCGGATAATACGCTTCATGTTCAGACTCTTTACCATTTTCTTTCTCGTTCGGCTTGGGTGGAACGCGCCCTTCGCCGGGGCAAGGCGCAATACACCCATATTCAACTAGATACTATTATATCACAAACGATGTTCCTTGTGTAGACCCTTTTTTGCGCCCGCTTTGCCCCATCTCCTCGGCCCCGCAAACGGTAGGGGCGGCAGTCCCCTGCCGCCCGCGGGGTGCCAGGCGCTTCTCGCGTCCCTGCCCGCCCGCAAACGGTAGGGGCGGCAGTCCCCTGCCGCCCGCTCCGTGAATCGTCCGCATGACAACATTTCGCTTATATCGAACAAACATCACCTGTTATCCGGTTGTATGCAATCAGATATTTCCAATCCCCTTCTTTTTTCGCCAACCCGCGTGCCACCGGATTCCGGATGATATAATTCCACTTCTCCCGATAATGTTCGTCGTTGCGGATGCGCGTTTCAAAGAAACCTCTCTGGAACTTCACTCCTTTTTGCCTTGAAAGAAAATGTTTCCAGTCGCCAATCGTTTTACCAAGGGAGGAAGTATCCGAAACATGAACGAGCATATGCATATGATCCGGCATAATCAGAAAAAGCGATAGAAACCATTTCCTCGCCGTCTGATAATTTCCGGCCGCTTCAAGCAACTCTTCCGCGTGCTCGAGAAAATACGATCCGCCGCGCTCGGGGGCGCAGACAGTCACAAAATAAAATACGGAACGCGAGGCAGGCGTCCATACTCTCTTGTGATTCAGTTTCTTGCGCACAGGTTGTTCAAGTGGAGTCATAGACATTTATTGAGCGGGCCGCAGGGGACTGCGGCCCCTACCACGGAGGAGACCACAGGGAGGCGCTTGCAGGGAACCGGGAATAACCCCGTACACGACACCCCCACTCCAACGGTTGGGGCGGCAGTCCCCAGCCGCCCCAACCTGCCACGAGAGGGTGTTTGCATTAGACCACCTCTCCCAAACGGTACGGGCGGCAGTCCCCTGCCGCCCGTATTCGTGTGCTCAGCTTACCGCGTGACTTCCCGCGTGACTTCGATCACGTAGAACTTCGTCGATTCGGACGCCTTGCTGTCCTTCAGCTCGACCGTGCCCGAGCCGTCCGCGACAACCCAATCGCCAACCGGCGTTGCTTCCGCCATCTTCGTGACGTCCGTGGACGCCTTCAACACATAGGCGAGGCCGGGAATCGCCTTCACCTTCGCCGTCGCCGCGCCACTCGCCACCGCGAACGGCACAACCGTCTCCGTCGCCTCTTCAAGCTCCGGCTTGACCTTGATCGTCTTGCCGTTGACCTTAACCGAGCCATCCGGATCCAGCGCAATCGTCGTGGCCCCCTCAGTTGTGGTACTGTCAATCGTGAACGCGCCCGAGATATCCACCGTGCCGGACTTGACCGTCACGGTCCCGACCTTGCCGTTGATCGTCGTCACGTTCGCCGGGACTTCGATCGTGTAGCCGGACGCATTGCCCTCAATGGTCACCGTGCCATCATCCGCCGGAGCAGTGATCTTGATGGTCGAACCCTCAACCGTACCCGTACCGCCCGAAACCGTAGGCGTAGACGGCTCGGGCTCGCTGCCCGCGTCGACAAGTTCCCAGTGCGACTCAACTTCACCAAGTTTCTTGCCAGCGGGGACCCTTATTGTCGCATCATCGTCAGTTGTAGGCTCAACCGAGAACCTTCCGCCCGTAATCTCAAAATCTGGGGCATAAATCATATCCGCAGTGAGCACATTCGTCGTAGTCGTTCCCGAATCTTTGATCAGGAGCGTCTCGTTTCCGAAAAATCCCGCGCCTGTAATCGTCAGATTAAACCCGTTAAGGTCGAGAACCGCATTGGTCGGCGCCAAGCATACGCCATCGTCTTGCGACACCTCTGCTGCCGAGCAATCCGCAAGGAGCGTGATGACGACTGTGATATTTGTCGTGTCTCCTCCAGCTGCGTTCACACCTTCTGAAAGTTTGGCTACGGCCGTTTCGAAATCGCCGACATATTCCGTGACTCCATCTATCACTAGCTTGATGCCCGCACTCTTCACCTTGAATGTGATGGTCGTGACACCGTTTGCCTTCGTCACATCCGGTTCATCCGCGGTCTTGCCGGCCACGGCATTGAAAACGTACTCGAGCGTATCCGTCTCGTTGAAGCTTATCTCTTTACCATTCTCAATTGTCTTTTCCACGCCGTTGACCTTCACGACCGGCGACCCATCGTCGGGATCCCACTTGAAAACATATTTAACGGCTATAGGCGCCGGATCGTCGTTTGTCCACGTAATGTTGTCGATGGAGCCCTGCCCCTTGAAGCCGACAGAAGCCATTTTGGCCTTGTCGTTTCCCGTCGTCTTGAGGGAGGGAAATTCGTTCGCGCCGAGATCTTCTACCGACGAATACTCGTCGCCCTTCTTGACATCGACCTCAAGCGGCACACCATCCACCACAACCTTGAACACTACTCTTTTATCCAGAAGGCGTGTCTTGACGACGAGTCTGTGCCAGGCATTCGCGTCAAAATTTGTCGGCACCGCACAGACATAGTTCGTCGCCGTAGAGGCGTTATCCATATCATAGTACCCCGCCACGACGACGAAGTTAGTGGTAGCGGTGACCTTGCCGTTTTCATCATCCGATTCTTTGACCTGCAAGTAGACGAGGAGCTTGTCGCTCGCGTCCGCACCCACCGTCGTCTCCCCGTCGTAGGGCGTGAACTGGACATCGCCTTCGAAATAAAGACCATTGCCGACATTCAACGCCGTGCCGGCGTCCTGGACGTAGCGCTGGAGGGGTGCGCCCGTATCCACGGCGAGATACTTTGAGCCGCCGGCATTATTCGCGGGCTTCGCGGCGCCCTGCGCATACGCCTTCACTACCGCGAGGTCGCCCATGGAGCCATCTTCCGCCTCGGACGAGACCCAGTATTGTCCTTCGGCTCCTCCTGAGATATCCAAAGAGCCCTCCGACAGCCTCTCAAAATCCTCGCTGGACAATGTGCCCGCGACGGAAGACGTCGCCCAAAGCAACGTTCCAAGCATGCAAAGCGTTATACCTGCTCTTTTCATATCAGTTTCTCCCAATTGCACGGTCGCTAGTTATTCATTTTACGGTTTCCATTATAGCATATTGTTCAATAGCGCGCAAGTGGGAAAATTTGCAAATCCTTTGGACGGCAAAGTCCCGTCGTAGGAAGGAAAATCCCCCGCGTGCGGAGAACGCAGAGAGGGGAAGGCCACGGGACAACCGGGACGGACGGGACGCCCGCGACGCGTCCCGCCAATCCTGCACATCCTGTCTAAAACCACCCCGTCTACACGACGGTGGCGCCCAGCCCACCCAATGGTAGGGGCCGCAGTCCTCTGCGGCCCGCCGGTTGAAAAACCTTTGCGTGGTCGAAATTTTCGTGCGCCGGGAGGGCGGTGCCTGTGCGGCGCAAGGGCGATACCGGGCCCTGCGACCCGGTTGCGCCGTCCCGCCGGAACGGTGCCGGCGTTTGTTTGCCTCAGTCGGC
>ERZ808270.151-NODE-151-length-42911-cov-9.291301_pt1 | contig 42911 bp, 36 predicted proteins | sample MGYA00521082_ERZ808270 | MGnify/ENA primary metagenome ERZ808270 (study PRJEB31516, sample SAMN03275594) | gut metagenome | biome: mammalia-associated habitat; material: feces | host: Papio cynocephalus | place: Kenya | collected 2012-07-27 ... | reverse complement strand
AGGTTAATACCGCCAAATGTTGGTGCGATTTTCTCTACGGCCTCGCAAAACTTCTCTGGGTCTTTCTCGTTTATTTCTATGTCGAACACGTCAACTCCACCATAAATCTTGAAAAGAAGTCCCTTGCCTTCCATTACAGGCTTGCCACTCATGGCTCCAATATCACCAAGTCCTAACACTGCAGTGCCATTGGAAATGACAGCGACAAGGTTTCCCTTGTCTGTATACTTGTATACATCATTAGGATTCTTCTGAATTTCCAAACATGGGAATGCCACGCCTGGAGAATAAGCAAGACTGAGATCTGTTTGTGTACGGTGAGGCTTAGTAGGTTTAACCTCTATCTTTCCTGGCCTACCGTTCTCATGATAAGCTAAAGCTGCTTCTTTGGTAATTTTTACCATAACTATTTTGTTAATTAACTAATGTAATTCATGGCAAAATTACAAAAAAACCGGAAAAAAGAAAATAGTTTTTTCTTTTTTTGTAATTTTGCATGCAAAATATGCGATTATGACTTATAAATGTGACGATTCAACAGAGCATAAAAACCAAGTTAGATCAAAAATTATCGATGTGGCATCGGATATGTTCTTAACAAAGGGCATAAAAACAGTGAAAATGGATGATGTATCAAAAGAACTTGGCATATCCAAGCGCACTCTTTATGAGTTTTTCAACAACAAGGAAACCTTGCTCCTTCATTGCATGAAGAACATGAAAGAAAAGGAGAACCTTTATCTTAAAAATGTCATAGAACAGTCGCCTAAACTAACAGAGATAGGCAAGATAGTGGAATATTATCGCTATCAAATACAGCAGACAGCAAAGATATCAACCATGTTTGTCATAGATCTAAAAAAATATCCTGTAGTAGTAGAATGGATGAACAGTATAAAGCTAAAAAACCACGACAAGGTTTTTTCTTTCTTTCAAGGAGGCATAAAAAATGGATATTTCAGAAAAAACGTTAACTTCGAATTAATCATGGAGTTCAGCAACATTGCTATGGAAAACGCAATCAGCAGCGGATTGTTGCAAAAATACGGCGTACAGCAAGTATTCCAGAATGTTACCATGCTTTATATTCGTGGATTCTGTACGTTGAAAGGCATTAAAGAACTTGAGAATATACTTTAATCCATCTTCTCAAGTTCTTCAACGCTACATGATAATATAATTTCCGTTTATTCTACATACAAGACCAATCCCTTGAGATATTCGCCCTCAGGATGATAGATGTTTATTGGATGGTCGGCTGGTTGGTGAAGCTGATGAAGAATTCTTACCTGCCTATGTGCTTGCGCGGCTGCGGTAAATACCGCTGTGCGAAAATTCTCTTTGGTCACAACTTGTGAGCAACTGAAAGTAAAGAGAATACCTTGGTGCTTGATTTTTTCCAGTCCTTTTACATTTAGTCTTATATATCCTTTAAGCGCATTATGCAGGGAAGAACGGTGCTTGGCAAAAGCAGGTGGGTCAAGCACGATAAGGTCATAATTGTCGTCATGACTGTTAAGATAATCGAAAGCATCAGCGCAAAAAGCCTCGTGCCTATTGTCATGGGGGAAGTTCATGCCTACATTTAATTTGGTCAGTTCTATCGCTTTCGCACTACTGTCGACTGAGTGAACCTTTTTTGCGCCACCCCTCATGGCATAAACAGAGAAGCCACCTGTATAACAGAACATATTTAACACGCTCTTTCCCTTGGCATAGTGCTCCAACAGAGAACGATTCTCACGCTGGTCGATAAAGAATCCAGTCTTCTGACCTTTCAGCCAATCTATGTGAAACTTTAAGCCATTCTCAACAGCAATATTGTCGTCAGTGTACCCAACTATAAAACCATCCTCTTGTTGCAAGTCTTTCTTCAGTGGAAGCGTGGTCTCGCTCTTATAGAAAATGTTTTCTATCCTTTTCCCCATAACATTGAGCAAAGCTTTACTAATAGCGCTTCTACTGTAATGCATACCAACGCTATGAGCTTGGATTACAGCTGTCTTACCATAACAGTCAATGATAAGCCCTGGCATATAATCTCCTTCACCATGGACAAGCCTATAAGTGTTATTTTGGGAATTATCAGCAATTCCAATCTTGATGCGCATGCCTAAAGCTGAGCATATGCTCTTTTCCCAAAAATCCTCATCAATAGGAATATCATGAAAAGAAAGTACACGAACAGTAATAGTGCCCTTTTGAAAATGTCCTACCGCAATGAACTCACCTTTCGAATTCAGCACTCTGACGACATCACCTTCTTCTATTCCTTCATCCATCCGTTTGATGGCACCAGAAAAGACCCATGGATGAAATCGCTTCAAAGACTCGTCCTTACCTGGTTTTAGAAAAACATTTCTATACATTATTAAAGATTGATTCTTAATGTTATTTATTCTTAGCAACTTTGGCTATCTGAAATGGCTCAGGCTCAGGAAGCATGACAAGATTATATGCACCAGTGTCCATAAGCCGCATTATCTCGTCATAAATCAGTATGCAGCTCCATGCGTCTATAGCGGCATACATTTTTTGCTTGTCTGACAACACAGGAGCCTCCCAATTTGTAAGCCGTTGACGTTTTGATATTTTCTGATGAAATATATTAGCGAATATTTTTTGAAGGCTAAGATCTTTAATACCGATTTCACCAACTATATCCTGCAAATCAATGAATAGCCCCGGATTGAACTTGCTTTTGGTCTCCAATCCTCTTATGTCATCATGCCATGAAAGTCCAATTTTCCTTACGCTCCTGTCCTCAAGCAAACGTTTTATGGCTGGTGTTATGCCAGTTAAGTTTAATCTGAAAAGAAAACAAACATCTCGGTTGGATGCTTGAAGCAAGGCCACTTCGTTTTGTTCGCCTTTATGAAAAGATGGCTTCGTCTCTGTATCCACACCAATAATATCGCTATTAAGAAGACAGTCGACAGCTTTTTCAGCTTCACCAGCAGTGATAATAGTAATGATTTTGCCAGGAAAAGTCACAACAGGTAAATCTGCTATGGCTTTCTTATCAAACCTGCTGTATATAGTCTTACTCATGTTATTATAGAATATGAATGCAAAAGTAGAAAAAAGAAATGATAAAACAATCATTACTCCTCTATTTCCTGCAATGAGCGGGTAAAATTATTGATGTAATTGCTTACTGTCTCTATAGGGGCATAAGGCAAGTATCGAAGACTACGCCTAAGGTTACGACGAAGCAACTGAGAGTTATTTGTCACAAAGCCAGACCTACTTTGCCGGAAATGCCATTCTTCTGCAGTATCACTTGCGGTATGTTTTACCGAACGCAAAACAAGATTATAGGCAGACGGTTCTAAGCGGTGTACAAAAGGCAACTCATCTGTTTCAAATTCAAAAACAGCAACAAGCATACTGCCCTGAAGCTGCGCCATACGAACAAGGTGCAGTTTGGAAAGCCAGACGTCAAGCTTGACGAAATCAACGTGGTCACCTTGTAAACGAAGATAACGTCCAAGCTCAAGAATACCTCTAATCATAATACCTTGATTTAGCATAGTAGAAACGGTACCGACTATTATTTTCAGCACGTCGAGTGATTCTACATTTGTATCAATTGCATGAATCTCATGCTTCTCAATATGATCAAGCCTGACGTTGAGTAATGTATTGCTAAGTTGAATAGTTGATTTTGAAGATTCTACATTATCATTCACATCCTCAAGAAAATTCTCAGGAAGATTGACCCAAACATCTTCTCCGATACGTTTTAGTCCAGCTTTTACAATAGTCCCCACTCTTTGTGCACGAGCCATCTGTCCAAGCCTGTTCCATTTAAAATGTGACATAGGTTCGAGAGCCTCATCCTCATTCCATGCGCCCGAGCGCAGTAGCCTGAAGAAATTGCGTGTTATGACATCCATATCTTGCATCAGACAAACTATGAATTATGAATACCGCTTAGGATAACGTAGCAATATAGACAGCGATGCCGTGATACCAATTGCGAAAGGATAATATAAATATGGTATAATGTCAACAGGTTTTACGTGTGCAAGTCCTGCAGCCAACAGTAATTGTACGCCATAAGGTATAATACCTTGAATAGTACACGAAAATGTATCGAGAATACTTGCTGCCTTACGTGGGTCAACGCCAAATTTAAGGCTTATCTGCTTAGCAATGTTGCCTACCGTTAGGATGGCAACAGTGTTGTTGGCGGTACAAAGGTTGACGAGGCTCACAAGAGCCGCGATGGAGAATTCCGCGCCACGCTTTCCACAAATTTTACCAGACAGTTTTTCTATTATATAGTCAATACCACCGTTAACCTTGATAATCTCAAGCATACCGCCAGCCATCATGGCAATGATGATTAGCTCACCCATACCCACTATTCCGCTTCCCAAAGCATTAAGCCAACCATAAAAACCATATGATCCACCCAGTATGCCTATGATGCCACACAATGCCATACCTATAACAAGTACAGCCATGACATTAAGACCACAAACAGCCGCAACTATAACGGCGAGATATGGAATCACTTTCAATAAATCAGTTTGGCCAACATGTGTTGTAGGAGCGTGCATGCCAACACCCATAAAGGCATATATTGCTAGCACAACAACAACTGCTGGGATAACAATAAGAAGATTAACCTTGAACTTGTCTTTCATCCTCACGCCTTGTGTTTGAGTGGCTACGACAGTCGTGTCGGATATAAACGACAAATTATCACCAAAATAAGCTCCTCCAACTATGACAGCTGTCAACAATGAGACATTGCTATTAGTCTGTGTTGCAATACCTGCGGCAATAGGTACTAACGTAACCACAGTGCCAACACTGGTACCAATGGAAATTGATATAAAGCACGCTGTGATAAATAGCCCTGGTAGAATCATGTTCGATGGAAGAATATCAAGGGCGAGGTTCACAGTTGTATCTATTGCTCCCATACCTTTTGCCGATTGTGAAAATGCACCAGCAAGTACATATATCCACAACATCAACAGCAAATTAGGTGTGGACGCTCCATGCCCATAAATATCGATGCGCTCCTTTAGAGAAAATTTCGTAGATGTTGCAACGGCATAGACACTTGATATAAGAAATACAACAGTCAATGGCACACTGCTAAAATCATCTGCTACAAGACTGAGCACAAGATAAAGAGCCACAAATACCATAAGTGGCGATAGTGCTAAAAAGCCTTTGTTCATAACTGCATCCTACGGTAGAAGTTGACATTTTCTGGAGTTAAAAGCTCAATTGGCATATAGTTGATCGCCCGAACTGTAGTTTTCAACACCACAGCCTTAAACAGCGCATCTATGCACGAATACCCTTGCTGGTATGCGTGCTGTGCAATTAGAAATGAAATGCTCCCCTTGCTCAAGCATTCAGCGTTTTTCTTCACCATGTCGTACCCCATCACCTGTATATCGCGACGGTTTGAACGCAACAAGTACTCGCCCAATATATGTGCTTTTGACCCAAGGGTTATACAATGATGAATGTTTGGATGGAGACAGAAGAAATCATTGAATATGGCATCGTATTTTTGCCTACTGCCAAAGAATGGCAATTCCAATGGCACAATCTTGACAAAAGGAAAATGGTCCTTCATGTAATGGCGAAAGCCCACCTCACGATTGTCCTGCTGCTTACTCACTACAATGCCATCCTTGGTAATTTTCATGAGCATGATTTCTTTCTCGTCACTGGCAAGAAGCATGAGCATACGAGCGGCAAAATACCCACTCGCAAAAGAATCCTGACCAAAAAAGGCCAATGGTCGCAAGTCTGGCATATATGAATCCAGAAATACAAACGGAATAGCCTCAACGTGGAGTCTATCGGTAATGGTTTTTGTCACATCAAGAGTTGTTGGAACTATTACCATTCCATCCAATTTATCATCAAAGCATTTCTCTGCCTCCTTAAGAAAATTTTCATTGTCAAAACGATCATAATAAAGCAGACTGACAGAAATATTGAAGTCTTTTCTTACTTCTGTCGCTTTCTTTACACCTTGTTCAACCTCTTCCCAATATGCCACTTGGTCATGGCTCGGTATAAGAACACCGAAATGGTACGACTTATTATATGCTAAGGCTGAAGCGTAAATATTGGGCTCGTAGTTCTGTTCCTTGAGAACCTTTTCTACTTTCTCCCTGACTTTCTCAGACACATTTGGTCTTTTGTGCAATACCCTGTCTACGGTACCTACAGATACGCCCGCTTTTAATGCTATATCCTTTATCCTAATTCTTTCCGCCATACTATGTCCAATAATTGGGGACAAAGATATTAAAAATAGTCAATATTTCCAAGAAAAATACTTAGAAAGGCAAGCCTACGGCAAAATGAAAGGTGAAATCACGACTAAAATCTGGATGTATAATGGCATAATGTTCATTACTGTCACTGTAAGCCGGATTTATCGCTTTCATACCCATGTCAAACCGTAAGATGAAATAATTGAAATTCAAACGCAGTCCCAGCCCATAGGCCACTGCTATTTGTTTTAAGAAACTACTCCATCTGAACTGGCCTCCAGGCTGGTCAGGATAGTTACGCAGTGTCCAGATATTTCCTGCATCTACAAAAACAGCTCCATTGAGCTTCCAGAAAAGAAATGTTCGATATTCAGCATTCAAGTCAAGTTTCATGTCACCTGTCTGGTTTATGAAATCAATGCGTCCATCTTTTCCCTTATACGAGCCAGGCCCCAGTTCTCTTACGCTCCAACCTCTTACACTGTTGGCTCCACCAGAAAAATATCTTTTCTCAAACGGCAGGATATCGCTATTGCCATAAGGATAGGCTATGCCAAAGTCGGCATGAAGTGCAAGACTGTTGTGAGCATCAAATGTCAAAAGACGAGTATAGTCAAAGTCAAGCTTTGCGTATTGGGCATAAGCTATGCCAAATAATGTATGTCTACCACTGCTATTGGTATGAAACTTCATGCTATTCGACAAGGCATCAAGTAGGTTGCCAGCCGTCTCTATATTAAAGCGAAATGCGTCAATGCCATTGTTATAAGTTAGGCCAAAGCCCAACTTCATTATGAAAAGGTCTTCATAATTGTATCGCAATATGGCGTTTCTATTGTCTGCATTGTCAAGATAGTTTTTCTTAAATGTTTCACTGATCCATGGCATATAAACATAATTAAGGTCAGGAATGTCGAGACGGTAGTTTATTTGATTGCTTGATGACGACCAACGATATCGCCAGGCCGTAGAAAAGACACGACGATGGAACTCCGGCCTGTTTTGCATGTCCCATGACAACGAAAGTTCTGAAACGGCAGTGCTGCGTCGCAACAGGCTTCTCGATGCGAATGGCACGAGTAAACGAGGGAATTGCAATTTCGCCTCCGCACTCCACTCCATGAAATTCTCGTCCCTATACCCCTCAAGACCTGTAATTGCCTCAAAAGCTCCTCTTACTTCTGCGCTGAAAAGTTCCGAGCCATGAAAAACGTTGCGATTCTGATATGTCAATGATACGGCCGCGCCTAAGTCGCCAGCCGTATTTGTCCCCTCAGGCTGGAAAGCTATAGTAGAAGGATTGTTTGTATTTAATTGAATGTCACAATCGAGGATGTTTGTATTTTGCTTCTCATGAAATTGTATGTTTGTATATCTCACAGCAGACAAGCGCCCAAAATTCCGATAAGTCTCCTCTAAGTCAGAATAGCTATAATGCTTTCCCTCCTTGAGTGCTGTGGCATTATATAGGATGTTATGCGACAGATGCAGTTTACCATTGTCCGTGGAATAATTAATTTTCCCAATAATGTATCTCGGATGTGAAATATCCGGCGAATCATTATTGGCACGATACTTCAGCAAATGAAAAGTCACATCTACATCTGTATTATTTAGGGCTGTATCCGCATCAAATTTTATGAAGTCCTTATGAAACTTGTAATAGCCTGAATCAAGTAAGATTTCCGTTACAAGTTTACGCACCTCATCAAGCTTGTTTACAGTAAAAGGAGTTCCCTTTGCCAAAACTTGTTTAGCTCGCTTGTTGGGAAACCGTGAGAAGTAGTTGGAAAGTACCTTTGCCACTTCAGAATCCTGAATGTCATATCTTACATTATTAATGTAGAAGGTATTACCAGGATGCAACATATATGATGCGGTTATTTTTTTCCCCCTTACCTTAGTTCTCAAGTCCACCTTGGCATGCATATACCCCATGTTTTTCAGGGCATTGCGAAGTTCGCCAACAGAAAGTCGTGCTTGGGCGCTATCGAAAATTACAGGTGCTTCACCCATGTTTTTCAGCGTACGGTTAATCCATTTAGTGCTGTCCTTTCCAGACATTGAATAGGTAGCAAGTGGTATTTTGAATAGTGAGAACCACTTGGAGTTAGCTTTCTGCCGAATATAAGGCGTGACAGAAGAGACATCAAAACCTTTGACATCAGCATGTATCTCCACTTTTTGTAAGAGATATTTATTTTCTGGTATATATTTTGATGAGCTACAACCCGTGACAATGATTAGAAAGCACAATTGTGGTAATTGGCACAGCAAGTTGTAGAATATCTTCTTAAATGCTTTTTCCAATATCTATTTTTGTTTCAGAACTTGCCAAGCACACGATCCATGACCCAATTGACAGGAGTGGCACTAACCGATGTGGCCGTGCATGTGTCAAGCCCCTGAAGATGGTGAATGACAGAAGTGATTATGGGTAATTGTACATATGGAGGGTTGGAAACAATAAAGCTCTTAACCCCAGAATTGTTTACCAACTGTATAGGATCATAATTGTACACACTAAACGACAATATTCCCTTGTCACCAATGGCGGTTATCCTGTCAGCCTTTGAGCTTTCATGTCCTACGAAGCACCATGACGCACTGCCTGATATCCCACTGTCGAAGATGAAAGCCGCAGAGATAGTATCCTCAGCGTGGTAAAGGTGTTCTCTGTTCGTAGGATAGCCATGCGCTCTAACAATCGTTCCAAAAAGTTCTTGTAATAAATCAAGTTGGTGAGGGGCGAGGTCATAGAAATATCCTCCACCAGAAATATCCGGCTGCAGCCTCCATGGTTTTAATGATGACGCATTGTAATCAAGGTCACGTGGTGGTACGGCAAATTGCAGTTGCACAGTCAACACCTTGCCTATACCATCAGAGGCTATAATGTGTCTAACCTTGTTGAAATATGGCAAGTAACGTCGATAGTACGCCACGAAACAAGGCACACCAGTTTGTTCACTAATACGATTTACACGAATGCAATCCTCATAATTGGCAGCCAAAGGTTTCTCCACATAGCATGGCTTGCCCGCACGCATACACATGATGGCATATGTGGCATGGGAGGATGGGGGGGTCGCAATGTATACAGCATTGACATCTGGGTCATCAACAAGTTGTTGGGCATCGGTGTACCATTTTGGTATACCATGGCGCTTGGCATAATCTTTCACGCGTTGCTCATTGCGGCTCATGACTGCCTCAACATGAGAGCCTTCAACCTCATTGAACGCCGGTCCGGATTTTTTTTCCGTGACTTCGCCACATCCTATAAATCCCCAGCTTATTTGTTTCACCATGAATTTTTAATGCCTTGTTGTTTAGTTTCCTCCTGCAAAATACATATAACTCTTGAGTCTATAATAGAGAAAAAATGCTGGGGCTACCATTTTCATAGTACCCCAGCGTTTATCGTTAATTCAATGTTCAAGAAAGGCGCAAGCTCTTCTTGATAGCCTCAATTTTCTCTACACCCTTCTTGTCAAGAGTCTCATACTCTGACGTGTTGTGCATAGTGCCTTTCACCTCTATATAGAACTTTATTTTAGGTTCCGTGCCAGAAGGACGAACGCTTACTTTCGTATCGTCATCACAGAACCACTGTAGCACATTGCTCCTCTCTGGCATCACAAGATTGGTCTTGTTGCCTTGGTTATCTGTAGCTTCCAACGTCTTATAGTCTTTCCACAACACGACCTTAGAGCCGCCAAGTTCTTTTGGGGGATTGGCACGGAAGTCGGCCATCATCTTCTGTATCTCCTCTGCCCCAGCCTTTCCGGGGCGCTCAACGTTGATTGTAAACTCCTTGGAGAAACCATATTCTTTATAAATGTCCATCAGAATGTCATAAAGCGTCTTTCCTTGCTCCTTGGCATAGGCGCAAATCTCAGCAAGGAGAGAGCATGCTGACACGGCATCCTTATCTCTTACAAAGTCCTCAGCGAGGAAACCGTAGCTTTCTTCACCGCCGCCTATATATTGTTGCTTGCCTTCAGAAAGAGCGATCTCACGCGCAATCCACTTGAAACCCGTATAGCAATCGCGCATTTCCACGCCTTGCTTGTCGGCAATCTTTTTGATAAGTTCCGTGGTAACGATGGTCTTGACTATAAAGTCGGTTGGCTTGAGCAAACCCTTTGCCTTGCGGTTAGAGATAATGTACCACAAGAATATCATGCAAGTCTGGTTTCCATTGATAAGGACCCACTCTCCTTTGTCGTTTTTGCACGCCATGCCAACGCGGTCAGCATCAGGGTCAGATGCCATGAGTATGTCTGCGTCTATTGCCTTGGCATCACGCAAGCCAAGCGTCAAAGCCTCGGCAAATTCCGGATTAGGCCTATCCACGGTAGGGAAGTTCCCATCTTTTATCATCTGCTCAAACACGCAATGAACATTGTCGAAGCCCCAGTAAGCCAATGAGCGCGGTATAATAACACGACCTGCTCCATGAAGTGGTGTATACACTATTTTCAAGTCATGCTGCTTCTTGATGACCTCGGGATCTATGCTTATCGTGCGAATCTTGCGAAGGTAAGGTTCGTCAATATCCTCTCCTATTATCTGAATAAGATTCTTATCGCCTTCAAACTTCACGTCAGATATGGTGCACTTGTTCACCTCATCGATGATACCTTTGTCGTGTGGGGCAAGCACCTGCGCACCATCTTCCCAATAAGCCTTGTAACCATTATACTCCCGTGGGTTGTGGCTGGCAGTAATGTTCACGCCACCCTGCGCCTTCAAATAGCGAATGGCAAATGAGCATTCCGGTGTCGGGCGGAGGTCATCAAACAGATAAGCCTTGATGCCATTAGCAGAGAAAATATTTGCCACGGTCTCGGCATATAGTCTACTGTTATTGCGACAATCGTGACAAACCACGACAGAGATTTCATCACGATCTTTGAAGTTCTTCTTCAAGTAGTTGGCAAAGCCTTGGGTCGCCATGCCAACGGTGTACACATTCATGCGGTTTGAGCCAGCGCCCATGATGCCACGCAATCCACCCGTGCCAAATTCCAGGTCTTTATAAAAGCTCTCTATAAGATCTGTCTTGTCGTCATTATCAAGCATAGCCTGAACTGACCGACGGGTCTCCTCGTCAAAAGCAGGAGCAAGCCATTGCTTAGCTTTTGCCTCACATTGAGCTATCAATTCTTTATTATCATCCATAACTGATTGTGGTTAAAACGTGATTATTAGTTATATTTTTGGCAAAGATAGTGTTTTTTTTTCTTTTCTGGCATTTCATACAAATTAATTTTTGTAAATTTGCAAAAGTAACACATTACTCACTTTGCAACATAATTCACAAAAGATGTATTTTACAGGTTTTGCCATAGCTGTCTGTACTTTTTTGATAATCGGCATATTCCACCCTATTGTCGTTAAAGTTGAATATTACTTTGGAACAAGTCTATGGTGGTTGTTCCTCTTGGCTGGCATTACGTGCATCATATTCTCAATATGCATTGAAAGCACATTCGTTTCTGCACTTATCGGTGTAGTCGGAGCTTCTCTGTTGTGGTCTATCGGTGAGATATTCGAGCAAAAGAAACGCGTGGAAAAAGGATGGTTTCCAATGAACCCCAAAAGGAAAGGCAAGTATGCCCACATGCCAAAGACAGGACAAGATTAATGGCCAAAGATCGGAATGAAGCCTTTAAAAATGGTATTTATTGTCAACAGAAGGATTTCATGGAACACTAGTTGTAAAAAGGTTGAAAAACACGAATAAAAAACTCTAATTTCTTTATCCGTTCTTCCTTTTTTGTGTAACTTTGTACACAAGAATTATCCACATAATAACATTAAACATTAGTAACAATGACAATCGATGAATTTAACTTTGCCGGCAAAAAGGCAATTGTTCGCGTAGATTTCAATGTGCCATTGGATGAGAATGGCAACGTGACCGATGACACTCGTATTCGTGGTGCCCTGCCTACCTTGAAGAAGATTCTGAAAGATGGTGGAGCTCTGATCATGATGAGCCACATGGGCAAGCCCAAAGGCAAAGTGAACCCCAAGTTGAGCCTTAAGCAGATTGTTCCAAACGTAAGCAAGGCGTTAGGCGTTGAGGTAAAGTTCGCTGGCGATTGCGGCAAGGCCGACGCAGAGGCCGCAGCTCTCAAGAGCGGTGAGGCTTTGTTGCTCGAGAACCTCCGTTTCTATCCCGAGGAGGAAGGCAAGCCCGTTGGCGTTGAGAAGGGCACGCCAGAATACGATACAGCAAAGAAAGAGATGAAGGAGCGTCAAAAGGAGTTTGCGAAGAAACTTGCTTCTTATGCTGACGTTTACGTCAACGATGCCTTTGGCACAGCTCACCGCAAGCACGCTTCTACGGCTGTCATCGCAGATTCTTTCGACAAGGATCACAAGATGCTTGGTTATCTCATGGAGAAAGAAGTAAAGGCTATCAACAATGTCCTTAAGAACGCTCAACATCCTTTCACTGCTATCATTGGCGGTTCAAAGGTCAGCTCTAAGCTGGGTGTGATCAAGAACCTTCTTGACAAGGTTGACAACCTCATTATTGGCGGTGGCATGGGCTACACGTTCATCAAGGCTCAAGGTGGCCACATCGGCAAGTCTCTCCACGAGGACGACCTCATGCCTGAGGCACTTAACGTCATCAAGACTGCCAAGGAAAAGGGCGTGAACCTCTCATTGTCTGTAGCCACTGTATGCGGACAGGACTTCTCTAACGACACTCCACGTAAGGTATTCCCAATCGACCAGATTCCTGACGAGTGGGAAGGTATGGACGCTTCCGACCAGAGCATAGAGAACTGGCGCAAGATCATCCTCTCTTCAAAGACCATTCTGTGGAACGGCCCTGTTGGCGTGTTTGAGCTGGAGAACTTCTCTCACGGCACTGGGGAGATAGCAAAGGCTGTGGCTCAAGCCACACAGGAGAACGGCGCTTACTCTCTCGTAGGCGGCGGTGACTCAGTTGCAGCTATCAACAAGTTTGGCCTTGCCGACAAGGTTAGCTATGTTTCCACTGGTGGCGGCGCAATGCTTGAGGCTATCGAAGGCAAGGTGCTCCCTGGAGTAGCAGCAATTGAGGGCTAATCTTGAAATTCAAGATATCAATCCTATTAATCTCATTACACTGTGTCATGGTCATGGCACAGCGTAATGAGATTTTTGCGTTTAATATAGCAAGTCTGCAAGTGGTGGCAAACAACAACTGGTTGAATCCACTTCCAATCATTACACTTGACGGTCTTGATAACGATGAAATGGTGTGCATATCATTCGATGAGTTATCGCATCTCACTCATCGTTATTCATACATTATAAAGCATTGTGAGGCAGATTGGTCTCCTTCACAAGAACTCATTGAAAGTGATTATGTTGATGGATTCGCCTCTGGAAACACAATTGATGACTATGAGCAATCTATCAACACCAATACGCAATACACACATTATAAACTTACAATACCCAACGACAAGTGTCGCCCTAAAATCAGTGGCAACTATACCGTCACGGTAATTGACGAAGACCAAGACAATGCGCAAATACTGAAAGCCTGCTTTATGATTACTGAACAGAGCATGAAAAGCGATATGTCTCAAACTTCAAACACTGACATTGATATAAACAAAAGTCATCAGCAAATCAGCATGTCGCTAAACTTTGGTTCCAACAAAGTATTATCTCCCTCTACCCAAATAAAGACGGTGGTACTTCAAAACGGGAGATGGGACAACGCTGTGAAGAATGCAAAGCCACAATATATCAAAAACGACGGAATGATTTGGAGCCATAACCAAAAACTCATATTCCCTGGTGGCAACGAATATCGAAAGTTCGAGACTCTTGACCCAACTCACACCACGATGGGTGTGGAGCAAGTTGGGTGGGATGGCAATGCATACCATGCTTGGATTTTCACTGATGAGCCAAGGGAAAATTATTTGTATGATGAGGATGCGAATGGAGCTTTCTGCATACGCAACTCCGACAACGTTGACAATGACACGAAGAGTGAATACATCCAGACCCATTTCACTCTTAATGCGCCAAGACAATCGGATGATGTTTTTATAAATGGATCATTGACCCAAGACAGTTCAGACAAAAAATTCCTAATGTCATGGAACGAAAACGACGGCCTTTATGAAGCCGTCGTTCCTCTAAAGCAAGGATATTATAACTACCAATATATTACAAGAAATGCTGATGGCTCCTTTGCCCCACTGCCCTCTGAAGGCAATTTCTACCAGACTGAGAACAGCTATCAACTTCTTGTTTATTTTCGAGGACAAGGCGAACGTACAGATCGCCTTGTCAGCTATTTCAACCTATCCTGTCGCCAACCTTGATTAACTCAAGCAATGTCGTGCCATCGCCAAGGCTGTCAAGCGCACCCGACAAATAAGCAACCTTGTCATCATTAGTTACGTATCCTTTTTGCCTAAGCATACGCAAAGCAGCATTGAAAATCTCACCCGACGACGCTTTTTCCTTCTGCCTCACGGCTATTACACCATATGATAGATTCAACCAACGCTGAAGCTTATCGTTGTAGCAAATAGCAAGTATTGGCTTCGGTCCACGGTATGTGGCAAGACAACGAGCCGTATAGCCCGACTTGGATGCCGTTACAATGCCCTCGATACCCAACAATCGTGTAGACTCAATGGCTGAATGTGACAAGAACTCTCGCTGGGTGCAATGATCATTGAGAGGCACATTGTACATTGGGTCAAAGCTATTTCTGTCATTCTCCGCCTGCTCCGCGACTGTAGCCATGGTTTTGACAGCCTCCAAGGGATATTTACCGGATGCTGTCTCACCACTGAGCATCAATGCGTCTGTATTGCTATAAATGGCATTGGCTATGTCTGTCACCTCTGCACGCGTAGGGCGAGGATTATTTATCATGGTGTGCAACATCTGGGTCGCAACAATCACAGGCTTGTGATGTTCCACACATTTACGGATTATCATTCGTTGAATACCTGGTATTTTCTCAACGGGAACCTCTATGCCAAGGTCTCCACGAGCTACCATTATGCCATAGCTGGCATTAATTATCTCCTCAATATTGTCAACACCCTCTTGGTTCTCTATTTTAGAGATAATCTTGATGTCAGAATGTCGCTCATCAAGGATTTTCTGTACGGCGTGCACATCGTCAGCCGATCGTACGAAACTATGTGCTATAAAGTCTATATTCTCATCAATGGCGAGATTGATGTTTCGCTTGTCCTTTTCTGTGAGCGCTGGCAAGTCAATATGCTCGCCTGGCACGTTGACACTCTTATGCGCTCCAAGCACGCCATCGTTCTGAACCTCAACATAAACAGCTGGTCCCTCTATGCCTATGACCTTCATGCCAATTGCACCATCATCGAAAAGAATGGCATCTCCGACTTTTACATCCTTGGCAAAATCTGGAAAGGAGACATTTATGATGTCATGGGTCGAGTTCATCTCCGGACGACCGAATATTTTCACGACATCACCTGTCTTATATTCAATGGGGGCTTCTACATCTGTGGTTCTCACCTCAGGTCCCTTAGTGTCTATAAGAATGCCTATGTGTGGAGAAACAGCTCGTGTGTTTCTTATGATATTTCGAATACCGTCAGGAGTGGCATGGGCGGTATTCATCCTCACGACATTCATGCCAGCATTAAAAAGACCGCGAATAAAGTCAACATCACAACGGCGATCGCTGATCGAGCAAACTATTTTTGTCTGTTTCATGAAACAATCTTAATATTAAAACAAAGACATTGCATTTCGGCTTTTAAAGCAAGTAAACTCTCTTATTGCCTTATGCTCTATCCAATGCAAAGATATGATTTTTTTCCTGTTCCTACAAATGATTAGTATTAAAAAGTAAACAATATTCCATGCACTATGGCAAATGAGTCAACTTTACCTTCCAATAGTTACCTTCCATTGCTACCGGTATTTCAAATTTTCGCTCCGTTTCTTTACGTGGATGCATACCAATGCTGTCCATCACGATGAAATTCTTTATCGTGACGTTTGCCAAGGCCGTTGAGTCGTCTATTTCAACAATGTCATCCACACCTGCCGCTGCAGCAAATTCCATGGCGCGTAAAGAATCAACATCCTCAGAGTCTACTTGTGAAGCTGCGAAACGAAGCCACTTTCTTGACTGATAGGTAACATAAGGTTCAGCATCCTTGAAACGCCAATTAAAATAAGCGACAGCAAATGAATCAACCACCATTTCAGGTGTGTTACGCTTACCATCCCCACAACTGATTGTCATTGTGATGACTAATATCACTGAACAGCAAATAAACAGCTTCATCATCTTCTGAAAATTATGCCTATCCATACGCTAATAAAATAGGGGACAAGCCATACGCTCGTCCCCTACTCCATATTGTCTAAATATTATTCAAGACTCAAATTACTTGTTCTTCTCCATGTCAGCCTTAAGCTTTGCGAGCACGTCGAGATCACCAAGAGAAGTACCAGCCTGCACGTTGTTGATTACAGGAGCGTCGTTCTGCTTACGTGAGCTGTTGTTGTTAGCGTGACGGTGCTGACGTGGCTCATCGTGACCCTCTTCGAATGTACGGCTATGAGACAGGATGATACGGTGTGAATCCTTGTTAAACTCAATGACCTTGAATGGAAGTTCCTCACCGAGCTTAGCCTGTGAGCCATCCTCCTTAGTAAGGTGCTTAGGAGTGGCAAATCCTTCACCACCCTCATCGAGAGTGATAACAGCGCCCTTGTCCATCATCTCCGTGATCTTACCATTGTGAACAGTTCCTGGCTCATAAAGAGTCTCATACTTGTCCCAAGGATTCTCCTCAAGCTGCTTATGGCCAAGGCTCAAGCGACGGTTTTCCTTGTCAATCTCAAGCACCACGACATCAATGTCAGCACCGATTGTCGTGAACTCTGAAGGATGCTTAACCTTCTTTGTCCAAGAGAGGTCTGAGATGTGAATCAAGCCGTCAACACCTTCCTCAAGCTCCGTGAAGATACCGAAGTTTGTGAAGTTGCGAACCTTTGCCTTGTGAACCGAGCCAACGGGGTATTTCTCCTCGATGTTCTCCCATGGATCTGCCTTGAGTTGCTTCAAGCCGAGAGACATCTTACGCTCTTGGCGGTCGAGTGAGAGGATGACTGCCTCAACTTCATCACCAACGTGAAGGAACTCCTGAGCTGAACGCAGGTGCTGGCTCCATGACATCTCTGAAACATGGATAAGACCCTCAACGCCAGGCTGAATCTCAACGAATGCGCCATAGTCGGCAATGACGACAACCTTACCTTTAACGTGGTCACCTACCTTGAGGTTTGGATCGAGGCTATCCCATGGATGCGGAGTGAGCTGCTTCACGCCAAGGGCGATACGCTTCTTTTCCTCATCGAAGTCAAGGATAACGACCTTAATCTTCTGGTCAAGGGCAACGACCTCATGAGGATCGCTGACACGACCCCAAGAGAGGTCTGTGATGTGAACGAGTCCGTCCACACCGCCGAGGTCAACAAACACGCCGTAAGATGTGATATTCTTGACCGTACCCTCGAGCACTTGACCTTTCTCCAAGTGAGAGATAATTTCTTTCTTCTGTGCCTCCAACTCGGCTTCGATAAGAGCCTTGTGGGAAACAACGACATTGCGGAACTCCTGGTTGATTTTCACAACCTTGAACTCCATTGTCTTGCCTACGAACACATCGTAGTCGCGTATTGGGTGGACATCAATTTGTGATCCTGGCAAGAAGGCCTCGATACCCAGAACGTCAACAATCATGCCACCCTTAGTGCGGCATTTGATGTAACCCTGGATAACCTCGTTGTTCTCCATGGCCTTGTTGATGTCTTCCCAACTCTTGGCGAGACGTGCCTTCTTATGAGAGAGAACCAACTGACCATGCTTGTCTTCCTGGTCTTCAACGTAAACCTCAACCTTGTCACCGACCTTCAAGTCTGGGTTGTAACGGAACTCAGAAGCTGGGATGATACCATCGCTCTTGTAGCCGATGTTCACAACCACTTCCTTCTTGTCGATAGAGATGACCGTTCCCTCAACGACCTCGTGATCCTGAATCTTGTTCAGTGTGTTGTCGTAGGCTTTAGCCTGATCTTCTTTGCTCACGCTGGAGCTTGCGCCATTCTCAAACTCTTCCCAATTGAAGTCGTCCAATGGCTTAACGTTCTTGATGTCGTTTAAATCTGACATAAATAAATAATGTTTGTAAAATTAATAAAGTTAGACTTTATGTGAATTATTCGGGCACGCAGAATGCACGCCTTCGCTAAATCGGGTGCAAAGTTACAGCTTTCAACCGCCTTATCATTACTATCTTCATTTACAGAATACTGTTTTACGTTTTTTTAACTATAAACGGGCGGTAAAATGTCCTTCCACGCCAAAATGACGCCAAACAATATGTTTACTTGAAATAGTAAAGGAACTGAGCCTCACCTTTCAACGCAGGCTTTCGTTGACCTTCTATCTCAATCGTAAAGTCTATGTATGCCTTGCAAATGCCACGCAAGTTTTCTATGTTTGCGAGTTTGGCTGTCATGCGTATGCGGCTGCCTGTTATTACAGGCTGTCCAAAACGCATTTTGTCCATACCATAGTTTACCATCATCTTCAAGTTGTTTACCTCAACGATTTCATCCCACAAATGAGGCAACAACGCAAGGGTTAAATATCCATGGGCAATAGTGCTCTTATATGGGCTTTCAGCCTTGGCGCGCTCCACGTCCACATGGATCCATTGATGGTCAAGTGTAGCGTCTGCAAAAGCGTTGATTCTGTCTTGGTCAACCTTCAACCATTCTGAAGTGCCAAGGGGCTTGCCCAAGTAAGAGGCAAACTCATCGTAAGAATTAATTACTGTTTTCATTTTCTGTTTTGTCATTCTTTGGGATGCAAAGTTACAAATAAATATCCAAACCCCATCCTTTTCTGATAAAAAGCGACATGGAACGGCAATAGCAGTATGTATGCGACGACTTGCAAAAAGTTTTTTTGGTGGTGGGGGAAAAACAAATGAGGATGGGGCGTGTATGCGCCTCTTCCTCTTTCAGTATTGCGTCTTCATCAAACCACAGTCAATGGCCATTACGCATTAACAATTTTCTCCAAATAAGTTCAAACACCATTGTTCCCACGATAGCTGTAACTATGCCAAGCAACACGTCTATGACATAATGGTGGCCAGTATATACTGCGGTGAACCAAATGCCAACGCAGATAAAAGCAAACAGGCATGACACGTACCACTTGCGATGGCTCATGACCGAATAGAAAGTGGTGACAAGCAGATAAGCGGCATGCAAACTCGGCACTGCCGCGAACACGTTGGCATTCTTGCCGTATATGCCATGGAATATTGAGATTCCCGTCAGCGCGTCGAAACGGCCAAGCCCCGCCACATTGCCAGGGGTATGGAGCACGGGCGTGAAGCCATAGTTCATCGCGTACCATGGCGGCGCGGCTGGATGTACATAGTAGCCTATGAATCCAATGATGTTGACAGTGAGGAAAGCCCACGCGAAACGTGTCGCCCACTCTTGATGGTTTGAAAAGTAAAGATACAAGGTGAAAATGATGGGTACAGGCACCCAGCACAGATAGAAGCAACCAGCCATGAAGTCGGCAACGGCACAATGGTGAATGGCGAACCACTCACCTGGAATCATCTTTCCGGCAGCTGTAGTTATGCCAAACAGGCTCTTCTCTGCCTCGTAAAGCCCACGCACGTCTATGGAATGGAACTCATAGTTTGGGTAAAAGTTGAAACTGCTGTATATAAACCCAAACAGAAACCATGGTGCCATGTAAAGCGTGAATTTCCTCGTGGGCTTAATGGCTGCGAGCACGGCAAACAAGACGGCTATCAACAAGCAATCCATTCTGTTGTCATGATTAATTTAAACTGAGCGTCAATCTTTATCAGATGACTTAATGGCCTTGTCTCTCGCGTTTAGTTTGCCATAGCAATAGGCCACACGCCAGAACGCCGTCATGTTGGCAAGCACGGCTATAAGTATCATGCCGCCCGCAAGCCACCAAAGTGAACCGCTGACTCCAGTAAGTATAGCTGTCAATGCCGTCACCACGACACGCTCAGGGCGCTGCATGAAACCAACCTTGCATTCAATGCCAAGTCCCTCGGCGCGAGCTCTGACATAGCTCACCATCACACTGCCTACCATGGCCGCGAAAGTCACGACCCCCATCCAGAACCATCCTTCATCCTCAAGGAATACAAGGACTATGCCGAAAAGTGACACCAACTCGCTGTAGCGGTCAAGCGTGGAATCCCACATGGCGCCAAAAGACGAGCTCATGTTGCCCATGCGTGCCAGCCGTCCGTCCATCATGTCGAAAAGACCAGACGCGATGATGATGAATCCGCCCCATCCAAGGATGGTTGTCTGGGAATCCAAGTCGGATTGCTGCGACGCCACTATAAAAAACGCCGCAGCGATGATATTGCCGATAAATCCAACCGTAGTAACAACGTTAGGCGTGATGCCAATCTTGATCATGCCCTTTATCAATGGGTTTATGATCTTGTAAATCACCTGCTGAAGGAAATCTCTATACCACATATCTTTAATATTAATTATTTTTATTCCTAAATACCCATCCACGCTGAAGAGGATAGTTGAAACAGAAAGCCACACACACTGCCACTGCGCATTTCACTATCACGAAGTAGCTTTTTCCGCCAACAAGCCACGTAAGCAGGTTTGTGCCACCTCCGTTTAGCATCATACTGCCCATCCAAACGCACAGATACCTTAAAGCCAAAGAACCTCCACCCCGCCCTGTCTTATTGAAGACATAACGTATGTTTATGAAGTAATTGGTTAGCCCACCAGACATGACACCCACGACGTTAGCGTATCCGTAAGGCAACAGACCTGTGTAGGTGAGCACGATAGCCAAGCCGAAATCGATGCAGCTTGCCACTAAAGAACTTATTTCAGCCTTAGTGAATGTCCATAGCTCACGACGCACCTTACCCATCAGGCTACAAACAATTTGGCAACCTGCATCGCCACAACAAGTACAAACAAGGCATATATACCACCCAGTATATCATCGCCCATTACCCAGAAAGCGCCTTTCATGCGATCCAGCTTCTTAATGCCCAAGGGTTTCACGATGTCAAAGAAGCGGAACAACACGAGAGAAGCGAGTGCCCATCCCCATTCTTTTGGTTCCACGATGATGAGCGGTATCCATACACCAACCATCTCATCGACCACCACACGCGAAGGGTCATCTCCCCAGAATGGCTGCAAGCGTTTTGTCGCCCATGTGCCAAGCAACGTGAACACGACCACGAGCGCCAGCGTGACAACTGATAGATTGAAAGCAGGTAGCCAAAAGCTAAGCCCACCCCACACTACCGTAGCGAAGACACTGCCAGCTGTGCCTGGTCCCAACGGCCAAAAGCCAGAGCCAAATCCAGTGCCTATGAGCATGGGCAAGAAAGGAGGACGTTGATCTATGATGTTGCCTCTATCGTTCATGTCAATAAGTGACTAATTTTTCGGGCATTTAAGCCACTGTCATTCATTTTTATTGCAAAATTAATATAAAACTCAATTCTCTCAAAGAGTTTTGGTAAGTTTTTTCATGATTAATCTATAACTTTGCACGCAAAATCATAGATATCGTTGCCTTTTCCCCAATAAGGCATGGGAGGAATTAAGGAAACAGATTGTAAAAACAGGACTATTTATGGACAATAAGCGTTTGGCCATGGTTTTGACGATGGTGTTTATCTGCATCGTAAGCGCAATGGCACAGAAAATTACAGGTCAAGTTGTTGACAATGAGGGATATGCCATTCCCTACGCGAGTATCACTTATCGTGGACATCACATAGCCGTTTCGAGCGATATAGACGGAAAGTTCTCCATTGAGAAACATCCTGGATGGCCCATTACGGTGACAAGCGTTGGATTCAAGAGCGCTACGGTAAAGGTTGACACAAACTCTGACGACCTGGGCAAAATCGTGCTCAAGGACGACTCACGCTCTCTTGCTGAGGTGGTGGTGAAACAGAAACGCGGACGCTACCGCCGCAAGGACAACCCCGCGGTGGAACTCATGCGCAGGGTCATAGCCGCAAAGAAGAAAAGCGACCTGAGCAATCGTCCTTATTATCAGTATGATAAGTATCAAAAGATAACGCTTGCCTTGAACGACATCACCGACAAGCAGCTTGAAGGCAATTTCTTCAAGAAGCGCTCTTACCTTCGTGACCAGATTGAGACATCTCCATACAATGGCAAGCGCATCCTGCCAATACAGGTAGACGAGACCGTGACTCAACACGTATATCGCAAAGACCCTAAAAAGGAGAAAGACATCATCATGGGTCAACAGTCTAACGGCATTGGAGAGGTACTTTCCACGGGAGACATACTCAACACCATGCTGAAAGAGGTATTTACCGATGTTGACATATACGACGATTACGTCCGCCTTGTGCAATACCCTTTCGTCTCACCGATTGGCAAGGACGCCATTTCTTTCTACCACTTCTATATAGAAGATACGACGTATGTGGAGAAAGACAAATGCTATCACCTTCAATTCATACCTGCCAACCAACAAGACTTTGGCTTCCGCGGTGAGCTATACGTGCTTGCCGACTCAACCCTGCACGTGAGAAAGGTTAACCTCTACATGCCAAAGAAAAGTGACGTGAACTGGATTGACGACATGCGTATCGAGCAAGAATACAGCAAGCTCGACAATGGCGAGTGGGTGCTATCTCAAGACGACATGGTGGCGGAGATTCACGCCAACAAGCTCCTGCAAAACATGCTGGTATCGCGCACCACCCGCTTGTCAAATTACTCATTCAACGACTTGCCAAAGCAACTCTTCCAAGGCAAGGCCAAGGTGAAACATTATAGTGACGCGTATAACCGCAATGAGGCTTTCTGGAACAGCTACCGACAAGTGGAGCTGACAAAGAGCGAATCGTCAATGTCGCAGTTTATCACCAACCTGGAAAACTCAAAAGGATTCAAGTATATCATCAAGGGCGTCCAGATGCTCGTTGAGAACTATGTAGAGACCAATTCTGACCCAAAGAAAAAAAGCAAGTTCGACATTGGACCTATCAACACGTTCATCAGTTCCAATTACGTAGACGGCTTGCGCTTACGCCTGGCTGGTCGCACGCTGGCGGCTCTCAACCCCCACCTTTTCTGGAATGGTTATGCGGCTTATGGAACGAAGAGCCATCGCTGGTACTATGGCGATGAGTTCACGTGGTCGTTCAACAAGAAGCAGCTAAGCCCGTTTGAGTTCCCACAGCGCAACCTCACTTTCGAGACTTCGCGCGACGTGATGTCTCCTTCCGACCTCAACCTTATCCACAACAAGGACAACATCTTCATGACCCTTCGCTCATCCTCACAGAAAGAGATGTTCCTTTACAACCGTCAACGCCTGACGTTCAACTATGAGACAGAAGCTGGATGGAGATACAACGCCCGCATACAAACCCAAAGCAATGAGACCCAAGGGCAGCTCCACTTCTTCAAGGTGAACACTGGCGAGGAGATAAGGAAGATTCGTCTTACCGACGCCACGGTTGGCATCACATGGAACCCAGGCGTGACCTACGTCAATACCAAGCGCACGCGTCTCCCCGTAAATCTCGACTCACCTGACATAAGTTTCTCTCACACCACTGGGTTCAAGGGAATCCTTGGCGGCAACTTCCACAGCAACATCACGTCGTTGAGCATATATCAACGCCAGTGGCTCGGGTCATGGGGATACATGGATTTCCATGTCAAGGGACAAGCACAATGGAACAAGGTGCCATTCCCACTTCTCATACAGCCACCTGTGAACCTAAGCTATGTAGAGACGGAAAACACTGTTTCGCTCGTACACGACTGGGAGTTCCTCAACGACCGCCAGGTGTTCTGGAGCTGGAAATGGGACATAAACGGGAAACTGCTCAACCGCATTCCTTTGATAAGGAAATTGAAATGGAGAGAGTTTGTGGACGTGAAAGGTTTCTGGGGAAGGTTGACCGACAAGAACAATCCCACGAAGAACCCCAACGACAACCTCATCTACCGTTTCCCTGCCGACTCCCACATCATGAGCAACAAGCCATATTGGGAAGTAGAAGCCGGAATACACAACATATTGAAGCTTATCAGCATTGGCTACGTGCGTCGCTTGACATACAACTACCCTGGAATAAGCAAGTGGGGAATAAGGTTCGACTTCCAAGCCTCGTTCTAAAAAAGAATGGAGAATACAATAAGGTATCTTGCCCTATTGCATTCTCCATTAATCATTAAAATGAAAACTCATTCAGTTTATAGGCATGAAAATCTATATTGCGGATAACCAGGACATAACGCGTGCAGGGTTGCTCTACATTGTCTCACAACGCACTGACAGTGAGAGCAAACTGACATCTGACAAGGCGAGCCTCATAGAGGCTTTGAAAGACGACAGCCACGTTGTGATATTTCTCGACTACACCTTGTTCGACATCAACGACACGGCTGAGCTGAGCATCATAAGCCAACGCTTCCCTGAAGCGCAATGGATTCTCTTCAGCGATGACCTGAGCCAGGACTTCTTGCGCAAGATAGTGCTCGTGTGCCCGAAGTGTGGCATAGTGCTGAAAGATTGCTCCTTGGCAGAGATAAGAGAGGCCCTCGACTTCGCGACCAAAGGGAAAAGGTATATCTGCCAGCAAATCACGGAATTGCTCCTTGCCGCGCCATCAAAAGAAGAATCCCGACAAAAGCAATCACTACCAAACCTTACAAAGACAGAACTGGAAATCTTGAAAGACATAGCCTTGGGCATGACAACAAAGGAAATAGCGCAAAAGCGGTTTTCGAGCTTCCACACAGTCAACACCCACAGAAAAAACATCTTCCGCAAACTCGGTGTCAACAATGTGCACGAAGCCATTAAATTCGCCATTCGTGCCGGGCTTGTTGACACCGCCGAATACTACATATAAAAGGCCTCATCGGCTTTACGCTTGAATCGCGTCGCGATTCAAGCGTAAAGCCGACGCGATTCAAGTGTAAAGGCGACGCGATTCAAGCGTAAAGCCGATGAGGTTTCAGAGAAAGCAAAAAGCCTGTCGCGGATAAAAAACGCGACAGGCTTTTTGTCATTAGTCAAGCATAAGTAGCTATCTGAAACTTACTAAGAAACAAGCAGTTACTTCACTACATAATATTCACTCCCTGTTTGCGGCCAGAAATTCCTCCACGTCCTTTGGATGATAAGGTATGCGGTCTTTGCCAATGAACCTGCATCCGTCCTTGGTTATGAGCAGGTCGTCCTCGATGCGAATGCCCCCAAAGTCCTTGTAGGTCTCAAGTTTGTCGAAGTTGATAAACTCCTTGCAATGGCCAGAAGCCTTCCAGTCGTCGATGAGAGCAGGTATGAAGTAGATTCCAGGCTCATCGGTCACTACGAATCCCTCTTGCAAGCGGCGACCCATACGCAAACAGTTGGTGCCGAACTGCTCAAGGTTTGGACGCACTTCGTCATCGAATCCGACATTAATTTGGTCGAGCGACTCCATGTCGTGAACATCCATGCCCATCATGTGACCTAAACCGTGAACCATGAACATGGCATGAGCACCAGCGGCGACAGCCTCTTCGGTGTCACCCTTCATCAACCCTATCTCCTTGAGCTTGTCGGTGATAAGGCGACATACGCCAAAGTGAACGTCCCACCATTTCACTCCTGGCTTGGCCACGGAGAGAGCATAGTCGTGAGCCGCCTCAACAATGGAGTAAATCTCAAGCTGCCTTTGATCAAAGTGGCCGCTCACAGGTGTCGTGCGAGTATTGTCAGAACAATAGTGGTTCATGGTCTCGGCACCAGCATCGCAAAGCATCAACTTGCCAGCCTGCAATTTATTCAACGATGGCGCGCCATGTTGTATCTCGCCATGCTGAGACAATATGGTAGGGAAGCTCACCATGGATCCCATACTGTTGGCAATGCCATCCAGCACACCGGAGATTTCCTTCTCCACCACTCCTGGGCGACACATCTTCATAGCCGTGGTGTGCATCTTGTATCCTATGACAGCAGCCCGCTCCAGTTCGTCTATCTCTTCTTGCGTCTTGGAAGAACGCAACTTCACGACAGCCTTGATGAGAGGCATCGACGCGCTTTCCTTCTGCTGATTCGGATGGATGCCAAGCAAGTCGAATATCTGAATCTTGATGTCAGCCCTATATGGAGGAAGAAAATGAATCTTCCTGTGAAGGCGCATGGCATCGTTGCAAATGGTCTTAAGCGATTTCATCGGCGCGGTGTTGTGCACGCCGACCTGCTCAGCCATGTCGTGGACACTATCCACCGAGCCATACCAAACTATGTCATCTATGCTGATGTCATCCCCAACGAGCGTCTCAATGTCATTGTCCACGTCAATCACGCCAACCAGCCCGTCACGTTGTTGTCCAAAGAAATAGAGGAACGATGAGTCTTGACGGAATGGATAATAAGTGTTGTTAGGAAAGTTGGCTGGAGAGCCATTGTTGCCAAAAAGCAAAATGACGCCATCACCTACGAGCTTCTTCAATTCTGCCCGACGATTTACATAAGTCTCTTTGCTGAACATAATACGAATGTTTTTTGAGTTCTTTATAAGGCAAAATTACAAAAGTTTGATAGAAATATCTTAACTTTGCATACAAAATAACACTTTTTATATGCTTATTGACCCTCACTCCATGGGTTTGGTACTTGAAGGCGGCGGCATGCGTGGCGTATTCACCAGTGGCGTGCTCGACGCCTTCATGAAACACGGACTCTACTTCGACTATATCGTGGCCGTTTCAGCTGGAGCCTGCAATGGCATGAGTTACGTATCACGACAGCCACGACGCGCGAGAATCTCAAACATAGACTTTCTTGCCAAGTACGATTACATTGGCTTGCGGCATCTCGTGACACAAGGATGCATATTCGACCAGAAGCTTCTTTACGACCGTTTCCCAAACGAGCTTATCCCTTTCGACTATGACGAGTTCTTCAAGCACTCAGCGGGGTTTGAAATGGTCACGACGAATTGCTTGACCGGACGCAGCGAATACCTCACCGAAACGCATGACCGCCAGCGCGCTTGCGACTTGGCAAGGGCTTCAAGTTCGCTGCCCTACGTGAGCAAGATTACGTGGATCGACGGGCAGCCCATGCTCGACGGAGGCATCGTGGATTCCATACCCATAAAGAGGGCACAAGCCACCGGGCACAAGCACAACATCGTGATAACCACACGCAACTATGGCTACCGTGAAACAGGACGCGACCGCAAGCAGCCAATGTTCATTTACCGCCACTACCCTCGCCTTCGCGTGGTGCTCAGCCACCGCATAGAAGCGTACAATAAGCAATTGCAGATGGTGGAAGACCTCGAGCGAGATGGGCAGATAACGGTCATCCGCCCTAAGATGCCCATGGAGGTGCACCGGATGGAGAAAGACATCGCCAAGCTTGAACACCTATACGAGGAAGGATTCAATCTCGGCGAAGAATTCTATCAAAACAACAAGTTTGCAAAATAACATGGCAAAGAGCCAATCTGCGTGTTATCGCTGGTAATCGTACTTGCGATAATAACCATTGCCTTGCTTGGGCATCCAATCCTTCTCAACCGACAATTGAAGTGAGAAGTTCTTGTTTGGTGCCCACCTTATGGCCGCGCCCAATCTGTCGGCATAAGGATTATAGCCAGGATAGCCGAAGCCATCGCACCCATAACCATAATATCCATAATAAGGATAGCCATAACCGCACGCGCCCGTATTGGCCAATGATTTCTGACCATAAACGAAAGCTGACCAGTTGTCGTTTATCTGGTAGCCCAACTCTCCATATAAACCGGCGGAAGTCGTGTTCATGCCACTCCAATTGAGATGGTTCATATAGCCTCCAGCAGTCAACCACCCACGTTTGCCAATGGGCATAGTATAGTTTAGGCTGATGTTTTGGGCAAATCCCACACCTTTCGGGGCTCCCTTGCCAAAGCCGGCTATCACGCTGAGCCCAACGCTGCCATGCAGCTCACCCTTGGCTTTCTTTTCTTTCTTGTGAGTCAATGTATCATCATCAGAATTGTAGCCGCTAATGTCATTCGAGTTGGCCTCATCCTGTTGGCAAAGGCCTGCCACTGGTTTGGCAAACGGAGAGCCCGTGGATTGAAAGGACATGCCTGTCGCGGGATTCGTCGCCAATATCGCGCTGCCAGGCACGAACCTTACTGGTGACTCACCGTTGAGAACCCTATGGTCTGATTGCGCCGAGGCCACGAGTGAAACGCCAAGAAACGTATATATAATAATGAGTCTTTTCATGGTCGTGTTACTTATTTCTTGCAAATTTAGTCATTTGAATAATATTTTTGCCATTTTTCTTGCAAGTTTTAAATAAAAACTATAATTTTGCCAATGATTTAACAAGAATAATACAAAAATGAAGTTTTTCGCAGCATATTCCTACTTTTATTTCTACTTTGCAAGCAGTTGTGAAGCGGGAAGTTGCGTGTAATTTCAACTTAAGACAAGAGATACAAAACCTCATATAGGTTTGCATACAAAGTCCCGCTTCATAGTAAATATGAAGCGGGATTTTCGTTAAGGCACAAGAATACAAACGAGACATTAAAGACAAAGAACATAGAACAACGATGAAGAGAATAGCGATACAGGGCATGTTGGGGTCGTTTCACGACATAGCCGCACACGAATACTTCAAGGATGAGCAAATACAACTGATTTGCTGCGACACCTTTGAGCAAGTGTTCGACAGCGTAAAGAAAGACCCCACCGTCATCTGCATGTCGGCAATAGAAAACACCATAGCCGGCTCATTGCTCCACAACTATGAGCTCCTGCGCGACAGCGACACGACAATAGTGGGCGAACACAAGCTGCACATAACCCATTGCATCTGCTGCCTGCCAGAGGACGATTGGAGCACGATACGCGAGGTTCACTCACACCCGGTGGCCCTTATGCAATGTCGGGATTATCTCTCATCACACGAAGAACTAAAAGTGGTAGAGGCGGAAGACACGGCCGGCAGCGCAAAGTACATACAAGAAAATCATTGCCAAGGATGGGCAGCCATCTGCCACGCCGACGCCGCAAAGATGTACGGATTGAAAGTGCTCGACAACCACATTGAAGACAACAAGCATAACTACACGAGATTCCTCATTGCCACTGACCCACGCAAGGCCGACTACCTGCGGCCGCTCAACGACGTAAACAAATCGAGCATGGTCTTCACCCTTCCACATTCGGAAGGCTCCTTGTCAAAAGTATTAACCATTCTCAGTTTCTACGACATCAACCTTACAAAAATACAGTCGCTTCCTGTCATTGGGCATGAATGGGAATACATGTTCTACGTCGACGTGACATTCACTGACCTCATACGATACCGACAATCGATTGACGCCATCACGCCACTCGTCAAATCGATAAAAATACTTGGAGAATATAAAGAAGCATAAGATATGAAACCAGCATCAAGAGTAGACAGCATTCAAGAATATTACTTCAGCCGCAAGCTGAAAGAGGTGGCAAAGCTCAACGCCGAGGGCAAGGATATCATTTCGCTTGCCATTGGCTCCCCAGACATGCCACCATCCAAGCAAACCATAGACAAGCTTTGCGCCGTGGCCAACGAGCCAAACGCCCATGGATACCAGCCAACGAGCGGATTGCCAGAGCTTCGCGAGGCCATGGCCGGATTCTATAACCGAACATACGGGGTAGAGCTGGATGCTAAGACCGAAGTGCAACCCATCATTGGCTCAAAGGAAGGCATCATGTATGTGACACTGGCTTTCTGCAACCCAGGCGACAAGGTTCTCATACCAGACCCAGGATATCCAACTTATACAGCCGTAAACAAGTTGTTTGGCACGCAAATAATCAACTACGACTTGTGCGAAGACAATGGTTGGCAACCAGACTTTGAACAACTGGAGAAGATGGATCTCTCAGGCGTGAAAGTGATGTGGGCAAACTACCCAAACATGCCAACAGGTGGCAACGCGCGTCGCGAGACCTTCGAACGCCTCGTTAAGTTCGCCAAGGAACACGACATACTCGTGGTTAACGACAACCCCTACTCTCTTATCCTCAACAATCACCCAATGAGCATAATGCAGGTGCCTGGAGCGAAAGAATATTGCATAGAGTTCAACTCCATGTCGAAAAGTCACAATATGCCTGGATGGAGAGTGGCCATGATGGTAAGCAACAAGAATTACATTTCATGGATGTTCAAGATTCAAAGCAACATTGAAAATGGCACTTTCCGTGGCATACAACTCGCCGCGGCAGAGGCTTTCAACACTAACAGCCCAGAGTGGCACCGTGAAAACAACATCGAGAACTACCGCCGCCGCCGAATCATAGCCGAAGACATAATGAAAGCCTTGGGATGCACGTTCGACCCCAAACAAGTGGGAATGTTCTTATGGGGAAAAATACCTGAACACTATGCCGACGTCGAAGACTTGACAGAGGCCGTTCTCCACAAGGCTCGCGTATTCATCACACCGGGATTCATCTTTGGCAACAATGGCAAACGCTATATACGAATAAGCCTCTGCGCGAAAGACGACAAAATGAAGGAAGCCCTCGATAGAATAAAAAAAGCAGAGCTTCAATAAGAAAACAGAAGAGCATAATATATCAGACATTAAATAATATAAAAACATAAGTTATGGAATTGGAACTTGAACCCCTCAACTTGCCGTCAGACAATGGCGGAGAACGCCCATTAGTAATCGCTGGCCCATGCTCTGCCGAGACCGAAGAGCAAGTGATGACAACAGCCCGCAACTTGGCCGCAAAGGGTTGCCACATGTTTCGTGCCGGCATCTGGAAGCCTCGCACAAAGCCAGGAGGCTTCGAGGGCAATGGTGAAAAGGCCCTGCCTTGGATGCAAGAAGTGAAGAAGGAAACCGGCATGCTTACCGCCACAGAGGTGGCAACTCCAGAACACGTCGAGCTGGCGCGCAAATACGGCATTGACATTCTGTGGGTAGGAGCTCGCACCTCTGCCAATCCGTTCGCAATGCAAGAGCTTGCCGACAGCCTGAAAGGATTTGAAGGTGCCGTCCTGGTGAAAAACCCAGTCAATCCAGACCTTGAATTATGGATTGGAGCCATGCAACGCATAAACCAAGCCGGAATAAAGAGGCTTGGAGCCATACATCGCGGCTTCTCAAGCTACGACAAGAAGATATACCGCAATCTACCCATGTGGCAGATTCCAATCGAGCTTCATCGCCGTATACCCAACTTACCTATAATCTGCGACCCAAGTCACATTGGCGGTCGTCGCGACCTTATAGCTCCACTATGCCAGCAAGCCATGGACTTAGGCTTCGACGGGCTCATCGTCGAAAGTCATTGCGATCCAGATTGCGCATGGAGCGATGCAAAGCAACAAGTGACACCAGACATTCTTGACTACATCTTAAGTTTGCTCGTCGTGAGAAGCGAGCATACGACAACCGAGGGTATCCGCCAACTACGCTCACAGATTGACGAGATTGACAACCAGTTGATGGATTTATTGGCAAAACGTTTCCGCGTTTGCCGGGAGATAGGCACATTCAAGAAAGAGCACAACATGACAGTGTTGCAGGCCAATCGCTACGGTGAAATCCTGGACAAGCGTGGAGCTCAAGCTTCGTTGTGCGGAATGTCCCCAGAGTTTGCCGCCAACATGTTTGAGATGATTCACGAGGAGAGCGTGCGGCAGCAATTGAACATTGTCAACGAATAATTATTGCCTGTAATCATATACGCAATGAAAATATTGATAATGGGAGCCGGCAAGATGGGCTCGTTCTTTATCGACCTGCTTAGTTTCGACCATGAAGTAGCAGTGGTGGAACGTGACGCCAAGCGAATGCGTTTCACCTACAATTGCCAGCGATTCACAACGATGGATGAAGTCAAGGCATTCGCGCCAGAGATGGTAATAAATGCCGTGACAGTGAAGTTTACCCTGTCGGCATTCGATGAAATAATGCCTTATCTTCCCAAAGATTGCATTATCTCCGACATCTCATCAGTCAAGACAGGACTGAAAGATTATTACGAGAAATCAGGGCATCCTTATGTCTCCACCCATCCAATGTTCGGCCCTACCTTTGCCAACCTCAACCAGTTGTCGGAGGAAAACGCCATCATAATAAACGAGGGCGACTATATGGGCCGAATATTCTTCAAGGACTTATACCAAAGACTTGGGCTGCACATCTATGAATATAGCTTTGATGAGCATGACCGGACCGTGGCTTATTCGCTAAGCATTCCATTCGTCTCCACTTTCGTGTTTGCTGCCGTCATGAAGCATCAAGACGCGCCTGGCACAACTTTCAAGCGCCACATGAATATTGCCCGTGGCGTCCTATCTGAAGACGACTACTTGCTTCAGGAAATTCTGTTCAACCCCTACACGCACGATCAAGTGTCGCAGATTCGCTCTGAGCTGAAAGAGCTCTTGCAGATTATTGACAACAAGGACTCCGTGAAGATGAAAGAATACCTTGCAAAAATCAGGGGACACGTAGCAAACGAATAATATCAATCACCATGTGACCTTACGCTTACTTTGACCGTTCCACGCAAATACGACGGCTGAAATAAGCGTAAGGTTATTTCTTATAGCTTTAGCGATAATATTTCAATTATTATCCTTAACTTTGCATTATCTTATAAGCCTTATCTATAAGATAAGCGAAATAAAGTTTTTCAACATGAAGCTTTTGGCATTTTTGAAAGATTGGACATTGCTCATCGCGCTTGCGGTAGGCACGATAATTTATTTGTTATTCTCCGAAATAACATTTCTTCAACCCATAGGCGATTTCGTTGGCCCCAAGTTGGTAACCTTAATGCCTGTATTGATTTTCGTGCTCCTCTATTTCACGTTCTGCAAGATAGACATGCACAACTTCAAGCCCCGCAAGTGGCACTTTGCCCTCCAAGCCGTTCGCACTACCCTGTCCGCCCTCATTGTCCTCGTCATAGTAAACCTGACGTCGCCCGACGCAAAAATAGTTTGGGAAGGCATATTTGTAATCGTCATTTGTCCAACGGCAGCTGCCGCGGCCGTTGTCACCGAAAAACTTGGTGGAAGCATTGCCACAATGACCGTATACACCATCATTGCCAACTGCTTCACCGTAATCATCATTCCACTGTTCTTCCCAATGGTTGAGCGCGCGGCAAACGTGTCGTTTATCATGGCATTTCTCATGGTTCTCGACAAAGTCGTAAAAGTATTAATCCTTCCGCTCATCCTCGGGTTATTGACTCAGCGATACTTACCAAAGGTAACTGCTTTCATCAAAAGCATGCCAAACGCTCCTTATTATATTTGGGCATTCAACCTTAGCATAATCATGGGGCTTTCTGTACAAACCATTCTTCACTCACCGCTATCTGGCATGGTGTTGTTTCTTTTGATATTCCTCCCGCTAATAGTTTGTCTCATACTGTTTTCATTGGGGAAACGCGTTGGCGGCATTTGGGGCTATGAGGCACGTGTGGAGGGTGGCCAAGCCCTTGGACAAAAAAACAACATTGTTGGCATATGGTTGCTGCTTCATTTTTTGAATCCCGTTTGCGTCATTGCTCCATGTTCTTATGTGCTATGGCAAAACATCATCAACGCCATTCAGCTTAGGTACAACGAGAAACATGGCTATCTAAAATGGTGAAGTAAGATTTGAGACAACTGCCAATCATAGTATGTGTATTGCTGCTTCTTGCAGGTTGTATGGAAAACAACACAGAAGCCGTTGACCGTCTTAATGAGAAAGCGTATGCGTTTCACTATCGCGACCTCGACTCCGTGCGTACCTATGCAAACAAGGCGATTCAACTTGCTGGCAGCTATACGGCCGGACGCGCCGAGGCCCTCAACAACTTGGCCTTTGTCGAAATGGCGGCTATGCGATACAAGCAAGCCCAAACTTACCTTGACGAAATAGGACAACTCACAGACAACCAAATAGAGCTGCTTATAGCCAACGTACAGCAAATGAAACTGTGCCAAAAGCAGTCACACAACAAGGACTTCTACGTATACAGCGAACTTGCAAAGAAACGACTTACACGCATAAAGGATGAGGAATTCGTGCTCAACGCTCATGAACAGCGAAGACTCGCATACGCATCGTCAGAATATCATATAGTGGCATCCGCCTATTATTATTATATCGGTTTGGAAAGCCCATCTGCCAAACAGTTGAAAGGCATCGACCCATACGGAAGCATACAACGAGACACGGCACAACTTCTTAACTATTGGTACAACATTGGCGCCGGAGGCATTCTGACAGATAAGGACAAGCGTCTGAGAACCAAAAAGGAAATGCAATATCTTGCCGCGTGCTATAGATATGCCACAGAATACGATTACCCTTATTGGGAGGCACAAGCACTACAATCCATAAGCGAGCACCTGCAAGATTCATCCTCAAGACGCGAGATAATCAACGATAATTTTCCTATAATCGTTACAGTGAATACAGACATGATGCCAGACTCACTTATAGCCGGAAACCTCGCACAACGTGCGTTGAACATATTTAAGCGATATGGTGACGTCTACCAGACGGCAGGTGCCTGGCGAACGCTCGGTGAGTGCTACTGGCATATAGATGACAACAACTCGGCACTTATTTGTTTGGAACACTCACTGAAAGACAGCAAAAAAGTGGAAATGGCACCAGATCTTATCGCATCTATTCGTGAAGACTTGTGCCTCGTCTACTCAGCTATCAATGACAAGCGCAATAGCGACATAAACCGTAACATATATCTCGACCTGCAAGAACAGACAAGACAAGACAGGCAGTTGGAAGCAAGGGCTAGCCAACTCGACGATGCCGTGCAAGGGCTCAACATCTTGATAGTCATTGTAATGCTTATGATACTCATGGTGGTGGTCTTGCTTGTAATCTTTACCCGTATGCGCCGGCGTAGCGATGAGGCATTCTCCATTTCAAAACTCCTAAAACCTCTAAGCAAATGGAAAAGCAATAACGAGCATGAAATAGAAATTAGGCATGAACAATTCGATGAAATAAAAGAAGCCACAGACGTGGCATACCTCCATTTAACTCAAAACCGCAAAAGGAACCTTGAACAACGTGCCAAAGTGCAACTTGTTTGCAGCATTCTGCCCCTAATTGACAGAATGGTCAACGAAATTAACCGAATAAGGCAATCACAAAGCAATCATGTCTACTGTGACGCAGATGGGAATGCCGAGGAAAACCATGCAAAGAGATTAAGATATGTGGAGGAGATTACCGACAGCATCACTGAATATAATTCTATCCTCACAAAGTGGATTCAAATGCGGCAAGGCGAATTGAGCTTACGGATAGAAAATTTTCGCCTTCAACAAGTGTTTGACATGGTAAGCCACAGTTCGATGGGATTCACGCTTGGAGGCATTCGCCTAATTGTCAAGCCTACTGACAAAGTGATAAAAGCTGACCCAACCCTTACTTTGTTCATGGTCAACACGATTGCCGACAACGCAAGAAAATTCACCCCAAAAGGTGGAAGCGTGACAATAGAAGCAAAAACGACTGCCGACAGGCAAGGCAACAACCTCCCTTACATAGAGATTTCAGTTTCCGACACGGGAAAGGGAATGACAGAAGAAGTGTTGTCGCACGTGTTTGACCGAACCTATACGGGCGGTCACGGCTTTGGCCTGAAAAACTGCAAGGGAATAATAGAGAAATACAAAAAGACAAGCTCTATATTCAAAGACTGCATGATTGCCGCGGAAAGTACAGTCGGCAAAGGCTCACGCATCTTCTTCAGGCTTCCATCTGGCAAGATACGAACAATCTTGTTTCTGGCAATGCTATCCATATCCAACTTCATTCACGCTGGAAATAAGGCTTCGGAGTTTGCCGACTCTGCATATCTCTCAAACATAATGGGCAAATATGAGGAGACTTTGCGCTTCGCTGACAGTTGCCACAAATATATCGACCCGAAAGACACTGTGGTGTTACTTGACGTGAGCAATGAGGCAGCCGTTGCTGCTCTTGCTCTCCATCGTTGGGACGTTTACAAAAAAAACAACAATGTGTACACAAGGCTCTTCCGTCTTGCGAGTGCCGACAGTTCTTTACCGTCCTACATCAGTTATATGCAACGAAGCAAGACCAACAAGATGGTATCTGTCGTGTTGCTGATAATTTTGCTATTGGTGATTTTCCCATCATGGTATTTTTTGTACTATCGACATAAACTTAATTATAAGTTTTGCGTTGAGCGTATCAACCACATGAACGACATATTGCTTTCCGGCATGACAGACAAAGAAAAACATGATGGGATTGTCAAACTTGCCAACTTTGACAACTTCAATCTCAAGGATGAGCAAAAGGCTAAACTGCAAAATGTTGTTGAGAGAATATTGTCAGCATTGAAAACAAATATTGAACACAGCGAAGAAATGGATTCTCAGGCGGAACTCGCAATAGATGAGTGCCATAGAATAGAGATGGAAGCCGGACATTTGCACATTTCGAACAGCGTGCTCGACAATTGCCTGTCAACCTTGAAGCATGAGACAATGTATTATCCTTCACGCATAAAGCAAATGATTAGCAATAAAGGATTCAACATTGACGAGCTCAGCGAAGTAGTGACCTACTACCACGACCTCTATGCAATTCTCGCAGAACAAGCATTGCGGCAAGTACCACAACAGCGAGTCAACAAAGACACCTATAGTTATATGCTCAGCATCCTTAAAAAAAGCAATGGCAACCATCTTTTCTCTGTGGAAGAAAGTGGCAAAGACATGCTCGGGCGACCAGTGAACATTAAAAATGCATATATAATAGTGAGAATGGCTGGCCTGGACACACTCACCGACAGCCAAGTGGCCAACCTGTTCACGCCATACACCGTAGACCTTAACATGCTGCTCTGCCGACAGATAGTCAGGGAGATGGGCGAAGTAACCAACCTTCGGGCATGTGGAATACAGGCGGACAAAGACAGCCAAGGCCATGTATTCGTAAAAATACTAATTCCAAAGATATACTTGAGATGAAAGACTTCAACATCATTATCGTAGAAGACGTGCCACTTGAGCTTAAAGGCACTGAAGGCATAATAGAAAGCGACATTCCAGAAGCCCACGTTCTGGGCACAGCCGCAGACGAGACCTCCTACTGGAAGTTGATGCGACAGCAACAGCCCAATCTCGTGCTACTTGACCTTGGATTGGGAGGCTCTACGACAGTTGGCGTGGAAATTTGCCGTCACACAAAACAAACCTACCCAAAAGTCAAGGTGCTTATCTTTACGGGCGAAATACTCAACGAGAAACTCTGGGTTGATGTACTCGACGCTGGTTGTGACGGAATCATCCTCAAGACCGGTGAATTACTCACGCGTGGCGATGTCGAGGCAGTGATGTCTGGCAAGAGATTGGTTTTCAACGAGCCAATACTCGAGAAAATCGTGGAGAGATTCAAGAAAAGCGTGAACAATGAGATTATGAGCCAAGAGGCACTTATCTCATACGACATAGATGAATATGACGAGAGGTTTCTTCGCCATCTTGCCCTTGGCTACACCAAAGAACAAATTACACAGCTCAGGGGAATGCCGTTCGGTGTCAAGAGTCTTGAAAAGCGACAAAACGAACTCGCCAAAAAGCTGTTCGCTGACGACAATGGCACTGTTAGCGTAAACGCCACACGACTCGTGGTAAGGGCCTTGGAACTCCGTATTCTCGATTTAGACAATCTTCATCCAGACGAGGAATGATAAAGAAGAATTGGCTTTATACAACAATTATAGGAATATTGATTGGCTACATAGTCATAATCCTCGGATCATGGCTATGGTCTGCCGCCATGCCGTCTTCATCCATAAGAACACTGCTGAGCGAGAGCGGAGTTCGTTGGTTCTTTGGAACATTTATCATAAACCTTGCCAACACTCCATTGCTTGTATGGATCATCCTTATCGACATTTCAGTTGGCACGTGCATAAGAAGCGGGCTATGGTCATCCACAAGAATTCTCATAAATTCTTCCTCCAGACTTAACGCATTGCAGAAGAGAGGGTTGAGATCCGCCATAGAACTAATCATATTTGAGATGTCCATCCTTTCGCTACTCATATTTCCACGCCATGCCATCCTGCTAAGTGTCACAGGCAACATTTACCCAAGCAGCGCATCAGCCAGCTTGGTTCCTATTATCGCATTTATGATATTGTCATCTTCAATTTCGTATGGTCTCATGTCCGGAAATATTCATGGCTATCGCGATGCTGTGGAATGTATGCTCAAAGGTGGTAAAAATCTTAAAATTATCGTTTGCTTCTACGTGCTATTAATAGAACTTGCGGCTATAGTGAAATACATTTTCTTCAATGTTTCCTAAGGAATTTAGGAAAAAACATCGAAAGATAACGTAATAAAAGCGTGAAGAAACAAAACAATTGTTAAATAATAGCCCAAAAATTTGCAAGATTAAATTCATTCAATTACCTTTGCACACACAAAACAAGGGGGATTAGCTCAGTTGGCTAGAGCGCTTGCATGGCATGCAAGAGGTCATCGGTTCGAATCCGATATTCTCCACAATAAAAAAGCAACCTAATTATAGGTTGCTTTTTATTTTACCTCATTCACAGAAGATAATCATTTGCCTTGAAGGATAGACATTACTTTATCGAAGTATTTTTGTGTCTTCGCTACACTGTAATGCATACCACCGTTCCAAGATCGAATTGCTTGCTCAATGTTATGCATGGGATTAAACCACGACTGAAAAAGGAGGAACATCTCTATCGACTTTTTCTTGCTGAAGCGGTCGGAAAGCTTAAAGCGCTTTTTCGACTTTCTTTTCTTCAATATGTTATTGCACTCCGCAACCAAGACAGGAGTTATCTGCAGCACACCTACAGAAGCGCCTTTCACAGCGTTGCTCTTGCCATTGCTCTCCACCTGAATAAGAGCGTCTATCACAGGCTTCCATTGATTGTCAGAATCCACTACGTCAATCCCATCTGTATCCTCAACCGCCATAGACTCTACCGCACACGCGGCGAAGGCAGAATGAAAGAAAAAACTAAATACTAAGCACAATACAATCTTTACGAATTTCTGCATGATAAATACTTTATGGGAACCCGCAGCCTCTTGCATCTGCCGTGAAAATGTGAGCGAGAAAAGAATCTCACAAGGCCAACATCCCGTTAAACATAATGTCAAATATAATACTAAAAAGACGGTAAAGAAAAACACGTCTTCGAAGTTTGACTTTGCAAAAGTACTAAATATTATTGTAATTCAGATACTTATGCAACATTTATTGATACAAGTCAAACGTATATAAAGGTTATTTCGCACAAAACGCAGCAAAATTAACACTACGAAAAAGGCTTCTGGAATTACCAGAAGCCTAAATCAAAAAGATCCAAAATATCTATTTAAGCCTTGTTTATGGACTTATAATTTTATCACCAGATACTTGCTTACACTCCAGAAAGTCTGCACGTCCTTGATATGAAGAACCGAAGTGCCGTTAGCGTGTTTCTCGATAGAATACGAGTCCGACGGCATCTGGGTCATAATCTTTGGATTGTCAGAGTTGATGCGGATGTCATTATAGTTGCGAATGTCAATCTTTGAGAAAGTGCCTGGCTTTAGGTTAGCCACGTCAACCTTCTTCTTGGCAAGGAATCCTCCCTTGATTATACCTTTTGCCTTGAGGTCTTTTGATGAGCCTATTGCGACAAATGCCGTGTGTATCGACTCGTCCTGCTGGGCTATTGTGGTCTTCTGTTGGTCTATAGCCTTGTTTTGGCTCTCAACCGTGCCCTGCAACTGAGTGTTGGTTGTTGTCAGATTGTTGACACTCTCGTTAAGCTTAGCAATGTCGGCGTTCTTATCGTTTAGCTGCTTCTGCAAGTCGGCAATCTGCGCGTCTTTCTCGTCGAGCTGAGCCTTATAATAGCTGATGAGCTTCTTGATGCGCTGGCCATAAGCGGAATTGTTGCCAGCCACCTCAGCCTCAAGTTCGTTGATGCGGGCACGCTGCTTGCGAAGCAACTCCGCAAGTCCCTGAAGCTGTGTACGCATCTGCGCCTTGTCCAACTTGCCCTCACGATTACCAAGCTGCTTGATCAGTCCCTCCTGGGCTGAGATACTGTCAAGACCCACAGACATCACGTTAACGAAATCAGCCATCTGTTTAATGTCCTCCTGGTGGAGACTGTCGGAAGTGGCAAGAGAATCGATGGTGGCTTGCATCTTGTCAGTCTTGCCACTGTTACAGCTAATCATGCCAAAGGCAACGAAAAGCCCAAGTACTCCTGAAAAAATGATACCTTTTGCTTTCATACTTAAACTATTTAATTTATACAATAATAAACTATTTAATTGTTCCAATGGCGCAAAAATAGGTAAATAATAAATACGGACAATCATTGCCAGTCGTAATTTACTATTTTTTATGATTTATTGTTGGTTTGTCAAGGATTAACACTAACTTTGCCATGTAATTAAGCTATAACGTCAAAAAAATCATGGAGCAGAACAGACAAATTAGCAAGATTGACCTCCGCACCCTCAGGATGTCAGACTACGATCAGCTCGCTGGGTCCTTTCATCGTATATACGCCGATCACGACGTGTTTTGGACTCACGAGCAAATAAAAAAGCTTATAACCATATTCCCGGAAGGTCAAGTGGTAATAATAGCAGACGACAAGATTGTTGGGTGCGCTCTCAGCATCATCGTCAACTACAACATGGTGAAGGATGACCACACCTATGCTCAAGTGACAGGTAACGAGACTTTTGACACGCATGACCCTAACGGCAATATTCTATATGGTATAGAAGTGTTCATCCACCCCGACTACCGTGGGTTACGGCTCGGCAGACGTATGTATGAGTATCGCAAGGAACTATGTGAGAAACTCAACCTAAAAGCCATAATGTTTGGCGGACGCATACCAAACTATCACAAGTATGCCGACAAGATGCGACCAAAAGAATATATCGAAAAGGTTAGAGCAAGGGAGATATACGACCCCGTGCTCAACTTCCAATTGTCAAACGACTTCCACGTCAGACGAGTAATGCGCAATTACCTGCCCAACGACGAAGAATCGTGCCATTATGCATGTCTACTGCAATGGGACAACATATACTATGAGCCACACCTCGACCAGAAAGTGGTGGAACGTCGGCCATCCGTGCGCATAGGCTTGGTTCAATGGCAGATGCGTCAATACAAGAACATAGACGACCTCGTGGAGCAAGCCGAGTTCTTTGTAGACTCTGTGTCAAGCTACAAGGCCGACTTCATAGTCTTCCCCGAATACTTCAACGCACCTCTAATGGCACCATTCAACAAGATGGGCGAGGCACAAGCAATACGCTCTCTCGCACAATACACAGAGAAGATACGCGACCGCTTCCGAGAGCTTGCCATAAGCTACAACATCAACATTATCACTGGATCCATGCCATACATCAAGGCTGATGGCGGAGGACTTTACAACGTAGGGTTCCTTTGCCGTCGCAACGGAATGGTGGACATGTATGAGAAAATACATGTCACGCCCGACGAGGAGAAGTATTGGGGGCTGTCAAAGGGAAACCACATACAAACATTCGACACAGACTGCGGTCGCATTGGCGTACTGATTTGCTACGACGTGGAGTTCCCAGAGCTTTCACGAATCATGGCAGACGAAGGCATGCAGATTCTCTTTGTGCCTTTCATGACAGACACACAGAACGCATACAACCGCGTACGCCTATGCGCACAAGCACGTGCCATAGAGAACGAATGCTATGTGGCTATTACCGGAAGCGTTGGCAACCTGCCTCGCGTGCAAAATATGGACGTGCAATACGCACAATCTGCCGTGTTCACGCCTTGCGACTTCGCTTTCCCTTACGATGGTCGCCGTGCCGAAGCCACGCCAAACACGGAGATGATTCTAATCTCCGACGTAGATCTCAGCCAACTGTCAGAGCTCCATACATATGGATCGACAAGGAATCTTCAAGATAGGCGCAAGGACTTATATCAAGTGAAAAGGTTGTGATTGAAAGCGTTTACACCGTAAAGGCAACGGCTTTACAGTAAAATTAGGGCAGAAGCATGTCAAGTCTTGCTTTTGCCCTAATCGTTTTTACAACATGGACTTGAGAACCGTTACAGCCTCAGTCACACTTGGCACGTTGCTTATCTTAACAAGCCTATGGCCTTTATTGTCCTTGAAATTGCAACGATGAGGATTATCCATCACATATTTTATTATGCGACCAAAGGTCTTGCTCTGATAGAATGCAGATGACTGGTTTGAGACAAATTGCATGGACATTACACCCTGACGCAATATGATTTTCTCACAACCGAGTTTCCTGCCCAACCTGCGCACCAATACCACTTGCATGAGCTCCTCACCCTCGCGTGGCACAGGGCCGAAGCGGTCAACAATTCTATGCCGATAAGCCTTAAGAGAATCGTCGTCAGATATATTGTCAAGTTCACGATA
>ERZ808270.150-NODE-150-length-42993-cov-34.870162_pt1 | contig 42993 bp, 38 predicted proteins | sample MGYA00521082_ERZ808270 | MGnify/ENA primary metagenome ERZ808270 (study PRJEB31516, sample SAMN03275594) | gut metagenome | biome: mammalia-associated habitat; material: feces | host: Papio cynocephalus | place: Kenya | collected 2012-07-27 ... | reverse complement strand
GCTTATAGCAATATAAGCATTTGGAATCGTTTAATAAGCATTTGGAATCGTTTAAACAGTTCAGAGAGAGGGTTGTTTTGTTCATGTTAATGCTCCTTTCTTTTATTTCCCTAAGGAATTATCATTTGTATTCTTTTCTGCTGGTATGACACTGACGGCTCCGATGCAATCTTTGCAACAAGCCAATAGAAGCGACATCCTGTCTCTTTGGTTTATCTTCCAACTATTCTCTGCTATGTTCAGTAGCCATCCTTCGGGAATCAATCCGTCGAAGAAGGGGAAGAGTACCGAGTCATGGTAAGGCTCTTGGGATAACGGGAGTGTCAAGCTCACCGCCTCTGCATTTTGCGATGCGAGATAATCTGCATCGTATGCAAAGGTGAAGCCTGTTTCATCTTCTGTTAATAAGCCAACGAATTGATCGTAGAGAAAAATCTTTCCTTGTTTCATTTTTAATCTCGTTTAATAGGTACTGGTCCTACTTCATGTCCGAAAAGCAGGAGTACTTGGTTTACTTTGTCGAGGCGAAGGGTTTCTTTGCCTTGTTCCAGCTCTCGCACGAATCTCAGGCCTACACCCGATTTTGCGGCAAGGTCAACCTGTGTCAAGCCGAATTGCTTGCGCATTTCCTTGATGTAAGTTGATAATGTATTGCTCATATTCTTTGCATTTTCGTCCTTTATATAACTTTTATGGGTATAATTTGCATATAGAGACATGCTTGTTTATACCCTTTCGGGTGCAAATATACAAAGAATATATAAAATTACACCCGAAAAGGTATAAATTATAGTAAGATTTAACTATTTATACCCTTTCGGGGCTTTCTTCATTGGGTTTTAGCAGAATTATGGTGCCCTCTATCATTATTCTACTTTCTCCCTGTATTTATATACCACGGCATCCAATTCACCCATCATCGAAGGGGCATAGTAGCGATAGAGACTCTCCGAGAACCCTTGGCGAACCTCCTCGTTTGGAAATCCGAGGCGATACATGCGTAGTTTTCGGTTGTACTCTTTGATGGTGAGATAGCCACTCTGATAGAGCACTGGGATTGGGTCGGTAATTTTGTCGGTTGGTACATCGAAGCGACTCTCTCTTGCCCAAAGATTGTCAAGCTGGAGCATATCCATGCCATTCTGTTGCAATAGTTCTATCAAGAACGTCGGGGTACCTGAGGTGAACCAATAGCTATTGAAATCTTTGTCATCCAAAGCATTGATGATGCTATACGGATTGAATATGTCGGGGCAATTCGGGGTGAAATGATAGCCATCATAGTGCTCCTTCAATTGCTCGATTGTCTCTTCGATGGTCAAGCCATTGTGCTCAGCCAGCGCCTCGATGCCTTCCTTGAAATCGTTGACGAGTTGTTCCTTGGTGATGCCGCAGATGTCGCTGTACTCATCTTTCATACTGATGTTCTTCAAGTTGTTCAACTCGCTGAAGATGCTGAGCTGGCTAAACTTGGAAATGCCAGTGATGAGGACGAAACGAAGATTTCCCTCTTGTTTTTTTAGAGGGCTAAAGAAATCTCGCATGATATTGCGGATTTGGTCTTGGAGTGTTTTGTCGCTCATGGAATCGTGCATAGGCGCATCATATTCATCAATGAGTACCACTGCTTGCTTACCTGTTCTTTGGATGGCGGTTTCTAATATGGCAGTCAGACGTGCGCTGTAGGCTTTCGATTTATCGGCCTTTAGCCCATATACCTCTTCCTGTCGCAGCAAGATAAAATTGAGTATGGCGTGTAGGTTCTCCAAAGAGTAATATTTGCCACCGCTAAATCTAAATGAATGACAGGATATTCCGTCCATTCCTGCTCCAACTTTTCGATGGAGAGTCCCTTGAACAGCTCCTTCTTTTCCCTCGAAATATGCTTGAAGCGTAGATACGAAAAGACTCTTTCCGAATCGTCTTGGACGACTCAGAAAATGGAATTTGGCGTAATGTGCCAAACGATATACTACGTCCGTCTTGTCGGCATAGTAATAGTTTCCCTTCGCTATCTCGGAGAATGTCTGTATTCCCAATGGATATTTCTTTGCTGCCATACCTTATTATATTTGTCGTATATGGCTGCAAAGATAGTGATTATTTTTGAATAACCGCTATTTTTAGCATAGTATTTTGGGTATTCTTTGCATTTATTCCACGATTAAAGTTTCTCCCTCATGTCGGACATTCACTTTCTCGAAATGATTCATCAGTTCTATGATGTCATCCAAACCCATGCCTTCCGTCAGTTGGAGATAGAGACGGATATGGCGTGAAGCCTCGTTCTGGTAAACCACTTTGAGATGGAAGTGCTGGGCGATAGGGGTCAGGATAGCTTGCAACTCAGCGTTCTCATATACCAGGGGAAGCTTTTTGGTTGATGCACTATCTGCCTTTTCACTAGGTGCAGTGTTTGCGATAGCAGTGGCTTGCTTGGTGGAATCACTGCGTTCCGCAACCAGCTCTTTGTTATTATCAACCTCCTCTTGGTGGCTATGAGTTGCCAAGTGGATGGCTGCAAAGGCAATGCCGGAAATCACGAGCACTGCAGCGATTGCCGCCACCTTTCGCATTGGAGACCAAAGAGGAACAATCTTGGAAGATGTTTTCTCTTTATGATCTTGTTCTTCACTCTTCTTTGTTTTCTTCAGTCTTTCCCATTCTTCAGAAATCGAAGGCATAGCCATCTCTTCCTTCGACTTCTTGTAGTCGAGGGCTTCACGAGTTTCTACCATCTGCTGGTAGATTTCCTTTACCTCGGAATCTGTCAGGAGATTATCCTTCTGAGACTCCGTGTAGTTCTCAGGGTGTTCCAACAGGTCGAGCAGTATGTCAAGTTTTTCTTGTTTCATTTCTTCGTTCCTTTCTTTTTTATTAAGCAATTCCCTTTGCTTGGACGTCTTCAAGCGTCGAGAATCACCATGTTTGTAATCATTCGGCAAATCACCATGTTTGTAATCATTCGAAAACTTTCAGTTTCTCCCTCAGCGTTCGCAAGCCTTTGACGATATGCTTGTTTACCGCCGAAATGCTGATGCCGAGTTCTTCAGCGGTTTCTCGATACGAGCAACCTTCGCCATAGCACATTCTGATGACGGCAGCTGTTTGATGCGACAGGTTGTGGTCGATGCAATCCATGGTGGCTTGCCATCGTTCCTCCAATCGGCTGGGTTCCTCCAGTCGGATAGACTCCTCATTCGAAAGTGGAAGGAACTTGATGAGCCTCTCGTCCCTCTTTTTCTTGGAGATGATGTTGAGGCAAGCGTTCTTCACACTTCGCATCAAATAGGCGGAAGCGGTCTCTTCCCGCAAGAAAGATTCTTTCGAAGGAGAATCTTTCGAGATGGACTCTTTTGAAGGAGAATCTTTCGAGATGGATTCTTTTGAAGCCTCAGTCTTTGAGATTGACTTTTTCGGAACCTCCTCTTGCGAGAATTTATCCCACAACTTGGAGAAAACGTCGCTCACCACATCCCTAGCTTCTTCGTTGTCATGGAGCAAGGCAAAGGCTAAGCGAAACATTCGCTCGTAATGGTTGTGGAACAGCCGTTCCAACTGTTGTTCTTTTTCTTCTGTCATTGTCTTTTCTGTCTTGTTTCTACTCGAATTTATTTTCTCGGCTCAGCATGAATATAATAGTAGCTTTTCTGAGGGTTCTCCTTGTCTTTCTTCCATATTAAGGCGACATGAGAACCATTATAACCAGAATTTTGGAAAGGAGTATCAGCATACCAGTACATCACGATGTCTGCATCCTTGGGCAAAGCCTTGAAATAACTACGATACTTTTCTATGTTGGATTCATCCAACACAACGTGCTTGCTGCCCTCGTAAGAATTATACATTCCATAATAGGAATCCATCAAGTCTGCCAATTCTTTCTTTTCTTTCTCCAAGGTCTTCTCCAAAGAACTGTCATGCGAATCATCATCACTTGGAGTGATCGTCACGATGGAACGCAACTCCACATAAGGACAGTTAGGATATTCTGGAGAAATGCGTGGCGAGAGCAATCTGAATCGCTTGCCTTGGTCGAAGATGCAGCGCATATCTTCATCTGGATTGGAAGGGTGTTGCAAGTCGGACGAACTGAAATCGTAACCTAAGAACCCTTGGTTCCAAAGCGTGACTGCTGTACCAGAACCATAAACGATACGGCCTCCCTTATATCCGTAAGCAGTAATCTGAGTCAGTCTGCCATCTGTATTCACGTGGAAGAAATAAGAGCTCAACTGATATGAAACCTCATGATGACCGGAAGTATTTCGAAGGCTCACTACTCTGTCTGGCATTCCCTGGCATGTCCAAACGATGGAATCAAAATATTGATAGTAAGGATTACTTGAAAAGTTATTGCCTTTCTCGTCTGTCAATTCCAATCTCACCTGTCTGAACGATTGAAATTTCGAATGATAATAATCATATCCATCCTCAGCGTTTACGTATGAGCATCGGATGTAGTACTGACAATCGTCGGGGATTTTCGGCTCCTCTTCCTTTTCGCTCTTATCTATGGAATAGGTATTTTTCACGTTGCTCATCTCGTTAGATGTCAAGCGCTTGCGCACTACCAATGCGAAGATGGACTCCACTTTGTTGTCGCCCATTATCTTCGACCCGATTTTCTCCAATGTATATAGATAGGTATTTTCGCCAGAGCTTTTCACATCCAATACTTGTAAATATCTCCAGTCCTTGCCGAGATTACTTGGCTTGTCACACAAGATGATGCCTCGCTCGTCGTCATACGACCATGCTAGTTTTTGGAAGCACTTTTCGCCCGTTCCTGCATCGCTATAGAATTTCTTCAGTTCACTATTCGACAGAAACTGGTAGATAGTAGGCGAATAACTGCTATAGCCTTTTTGATAATTGTCCCCATCAGCATTGCTCTCCATGCCTTCTCGATAATCGGAAGTGGAAAGTTTGCCATCCGATTTCACTTGATAAATGCCTACAGGTTGCCAACCATAGTCCACGAGAACTTTCTCTAGTTCTTGTGCAGACAGAGGCTTTGTATCTTGCAAAAGGCAACACCCATCTTCACTTACCACATAAGTCTTGTCGAACAGCCCCTTGTTGTTCCAAGGAAGACTATCCAACTCATCGTTGTCACTGCTACAACTCGACATTGCCACCATTGCAAGCATAGCCACAACAAGCATCAGCAATGTCTTTCTTATCAGAAAAATCTTAGAAAGATTACGTTCCATAAACTTAGAATATATCATAACCATGTTTTATTACTTTGGATGATGATTTTTACAATCTGTTTTTCTCTGCCTTACCAGCACCCGTACCCTTGTACTTGCTTCGGCTGACATTGAACTTGTAGGTCAATGAGCAAAAGAATTTCCGGGTATCCATGTACTTTCTGTTACTTACATCGCTCGTACCATAGACCAATTGGGAGGATGTGCGATATGTGGCAAATAGGTCATTTGCCCCCATTCGAACATTGAGACGGTCGTGGAAGAAACTCTTGTTTACCGATACATCCACGCCTCCCTGTGCCATCCATTCCAGCGTCTCGGAATGACCACGGGAATTATAGCTCATATTGAGATTCAACAGCCATTCATCGGGTAATGTAAATGTATTACTGAACATCCCCACAAAGAGTGGTTTCCCATACGATTTTTCTCCGATTTTGAGGTACTGCTTTCTTATGTTGGCATTCAGCACAGGTTGCCACCACCCAATCTTTGGCGAAGCCGTGAAACCCACGTTGAACCTCTGCCCATGCTTCAAATTGCGATATGTGTACATGCTGATGAGTTCGCTGTCTTGATAAGGTTCGATAATCCAATAGCAAGGATCGACCACATAGCGCCAGTTGGCAAACACCTGAAGCCACCTATACCCAATGTTCACCCCGACCTGATGCTCATAGGAAGGCTGGAGCAAAGGATTTCCACCTTGGTAATAATAACGGCTATTGTACTGCACATTGCTACTCAACTGACTGTAGGATGGTCGATTGACCGTAACCTTATAACTGGCACTCACCTTCACATTCTTCAAAGGGAAACTCAGAGACAAGCTTGGGAAGATATGGTCGTATTTGCGACTTTGGTCAGGCACGAAATACTCCTTCTTTTCCTCGCTCCAATAATCCTCACCCGTATTATAATAGTTGGACGAAACATGCTCGTATCTCAGTCCAGCATTCAGCTCCAGCTTATGCAATCTTGCCGCATAGGTCGCAAAGATAGCCAGATTGCTTTCCTTCACTTGGTCATCGGTCTTGCCAGGCAAGTCATCGCCTTGTTCGTCTATCGTATAAAGGTTGGCACGACAACTCTCGGTCAGCTCATTGCCCACCTTCAGCGAACCTTTCCACATGGGGATGGTGACCACCAGCTTGGAGGCGTGCATCCAACTGTCTGCCTTGAAGTCGGTCTGTATCGTGCGACTGCCTTCCCCATGCACTCCCAATTCCTCCGTCTCTTGCGATAGTCCCGACTTTGTGAGATAGATTTCCCCATTCCAGTCGATGCTCACCTTGCCAATTTGTCCTGCGTAGTAAGCCGTGATGTCGTGGGTAGGACGAGGCTTGAACTTGCAAAACATCTCGTTGGTGTAACTTTCCGCCAAACTTCCATCCTTCCATACATCCATGAGCGAGTTCCACTTTCCTCTACTCCAAGGATTGATGTCCAGTTCATAGGTCGCTCCCACGGAGTGCTTGTCATTGAACACATAGTTGAAGCCCAGACTTCCACTCGTATAGTAATACTTGTTCTTGATGGTCAAGTCTTCCTTTATGTCCATGAGCGTCTTGCCATAAAGCTTGTTGTCGTTGTGCTGGTCTTGCTGGAGCTGAAACAATCCTCCATACAAGGTGGAGAAAATGTCCAGTCCACGATGCCGATATGTCAAGTCAAGCACTTCCCGATGGTTGTCCTGATGGTTGCGCTCATACGTTTGTCGGTATTGCAAGCCAAATCCATCCCCTTTCTTTCTGGCGGTCTTGATTTTGATGACTGCATTGTAGGTGGCATCATATTCCGCCCCTGGCTCCGTGATGATTTCAATATGCTTGATGTCGGATGAGCCGAGACGGTCAAGTTCCACGTTTCCCTTTATCTTCTTGTTGTCGATATAGATGAGCGGAGTACCCTTTCCGAGCACTTCCAGTTCTCCATTTCTCTGAACCACTCTTGGCAGTTGCTTCAGCACATCTTCGGCGGAACCCATCTTTGCCAAAGCCGTTCCCTCCACGCGAGCCACGAGTCCATCTGTAGTCATCTTGAATGGCTGGTGATGTCCTTTCACCACCACCTTCTGAAGGTTCATCGTCGCCTCCTTGAGAGTAATCGCCCCTAGCTTGCCAGTTGTATAAGTTCCATACGTCGTATGATAGCCTACGCAACTCACCTTTACGATAGCCTTTCTCGCCTCGCAAGGAATTACGAACTGTCCGTTCTCATTCGTCACGCCTCCCGTAATAAAGGTGGAGTCGCCGACATTGAGCAAGGCTACATTGGCGAAATCCACAGGGCGGCGATGCGTATCGATGATGCGTCCCATCATCTTGGAGGCAGACTTCTGTGTACATTCCACGAAAATATTCTCACCTTCTATCGTCACCTTCATCGGATAGAAACCGATGATTTGTCGAATGGCATCGAGAGTCGTGCGTTTCACGACATTCGTAGTGACGGTGAAGTCCTCCAATTCATTGTACATGAAGTTGATGCGATAATCCTTCGTGTTCTTTGCCAGGAAAGTGAGGGCTTCCGACATCGAAGTGTTGCGGAAGTTATGAGTGATGCGTTGGGCATGGATGGGTAGCAATGGTAAGAAAGCCATCACCACCAGCACTCGTATTTTTTGTCTTATCTTCATTACGTAGTTTATCTGTTTTATTTTCTTCTATTTTTCTCAAAAACTTACTCGTTTCTACTCTCATATACAAACCTTTTGGGATTCAATCACCCCCTGAACGAAGAAATTTTCTTTTTCTATGTGCAAAAGTATAAAAAATAATGCAGAATCATCTGATTTGTTATTGTTTTTATGCTCGATTCTTTATTTCAAAAGCGAGGAAAAGCGAGGAAAGGGTAATGAAAAGCGAGGAAAAGCAAGGAAATGGGGACGGAAACTTGCATATCTGCTTATTTTTTTGTACTTTTGCATCGGATTTAAAGGCAAGGGCGAGCGATGTGTTTAAAGGGCGAGTAGAGCGACAAGCCAATTATGGAGTCGAGCGACAAGCCAATTATGGAGCGAGCGATATGCCTCTAAATCCTAAGATAAAAAGATGTATTTATGAGTAGAAAAGATCAGATTGTATCGTTTTTGTGGCAACATGTGTTGTTGCTTGTTTCGTTGTGTGTGATGACCCTTGGAGTGGCAGTTTGCGTGAGGAGTATGCTGGGGTCGAGTGTGATTTCCACCTTGCCGTATGTGTTTGAGACGGCGGGCAAGCAGGGCTTGGGCGTTCCTAAGCTCACCATCGGACAATATACTTACATCATGAATGCCGTCCTGGTGTTGGGACAGATCATCGTACTGAGAAAGAAATTCGAACCTGTGCAGTTGTTCCAACTCTTGGTGGGCTTCGTCTTCGGCTCGCTCATCGACCTCAATATGCTGCTTACCTCTTGGCTCGTGCCTGTCGATTTGTGGCAGAAGATAGTGTCTCAGGTTCTCGGTTGCACCATCCTTGGCATCGGAATCGCCTTGGAGGTGAGATGCGGTTCGGTCACCATGCCGGGCGAGGGATTCCCTGTCGCCGTGAGCCAGGTTACGGGCGTGGAGTTTCCGAAGGTAAAGATATGCGTGGATTGTTCGCTGGTCATCTTGGCGGTTGTCTTCTGCTATGTGTTCTTTGGCGCATGGCAATGGTACATCGTGGGCATCGGAACCTTGTTTGCCATGGTGTATGTGGGCATGGTCGTGAGAATGGTGGGCAAGCATCTCGGATGGTTCGACCGCACGCTGGCTTATCGCCCAGGCTTCAGAAGATACGTTTATGGCTTGGCGAGGTTTGTCTTCAAGCAGAGATAAATGAAAATCTAACTGGCAGGAAATATAAAAAACTCCCAAAGGAAAAAAGCTTTCCTTGGGAGTTTTTCTATTTATTATTTCTTTTGTGGAATCAATACCGATGCGTCAATGCTTACGGCGAGCGCCAAGACGATGACCAGCATGTCTAATTTACTTATGCGCCTGGTAATACTTTACGCCTCTCTTCACGTTCTCCTTCACAGCCTTGCTGGAGAAGGTGGCGCCCGTCACGCCATCCACGTTGGCTGTGGAAGCCTTGCTTACTTTCATGCCATACCATTTTTTGAGCAATCCCGTCTTCACCTTGTTGAAGAAGTTCGGAGTCTCTTGGTTGGCGAGTGGCTCAATCTTCACCACCTTATTACCTTTAATATAGATATTGAGCGGTGTGTTGCCACGAAATCCTCTCACGTCCTTGGCGAGGGTTGTGGTGTTGACCACGTATGTGCCATCGGCTTGCTTGGTCATTGCCTCATTGTGATTGCCCTTTGCAATCACTGTGCCTGTTGTCATCGCCATCATCAGGGCGATGGCGAGCATGAATGCTTTATTCTTCATTGTTTTTCTTTTTTACCTTTTTACCTTTAAAAATCGGTGCAAAGTTACTCAATATTTGCGAAAAAGCCAAAGTGAAAAAGAGATTATCAAGTTTTTTTAAGCTAAAATCATTATTTTTGGGGATGTATTGAGCTGGAGAAAAAGCATGGATACCCTCTGTTTATAAGCTTTTCAAGCGAAACATGGGAGGGAAAGTTTCCGCAATAGTAGGTGGAAGGTTAGATTTCCAAATGATTTTTTGGAAGTTTCAATAGAAAGTTGTATTTTTGCAGAGGATTAGCTGCATTCGGCAATAAGAAAGCAAACTTTCATTGCTCTCGTTTGCATAATCTTTGCCAGCAGATATAGAATATAGATTTCAAAAACAAATAGTGACATGGAGCAGAAACAAGTGAAAAGAGTACCTTACGGTGTGTCTGATTTCGTCAAGGTAATCTGCAGAAACCAATACTACGTCGATAAGACTTTGTATCTCCCATTGTTGGAGGACCAGGCTGACTACCTGTTCTTTATTCGCCCTCGCCGTTTCGGCAAGAGCGTGTTCATCAGTATGCTCCATGCTTACTATGATGTGCTCAACAAGGATAAGTTTCAAGAACTCTTTGGCGACTTGTGGGTAGGGAAGCATCCTACTTCCCTGCAAGGTCAGTTCCTGGTGCTCTACCTTGACTTCTCGCAGGTGGGAGGCAACATCGAGCAGTTGGAGGACAGGTTCGACCGCTATTGCAGAGTCAGATTGGATAGTTTCGTGGATGTTTATCGTCAGTACTATTCCGATGATTTTGTGAAAAAAGTCTTGGAGGCGAAGGATGCCATCGATAAATTGATATTGATTAATGATGAGTCGAAGAAATTGAAACTTTCCACCTACCTCATCATCGACGAATACGACAACTTCACCAATACCGTGCTCAACGAGCAGGGCGAGGACGTGTATTGGGCCATCACCCATGCCGAGGGCTTCTACCGAGACATCTTCAAGAAGTTCAAGGGCAATTTCGACCGCATCTTCATCACGGGAGTCAGCCCTGTGACCCTCGACGACGTGACCAGTGGTTTCAACATCGGATGGCATATCTCCACCAAGCCTGAGTTCAACCAGATGCTTGGTTTCTCGACCGAGGACGTGCGTGAGATGTTCACCTATTATAAAAATAACGGTATGATTCGTCCCGATAGTGACATCGAGACTATCATCAACGAGATGAAGCCTTGGTATGACAATTATTGCTTTGCCAAGAGTGCATTGGAGACCCAATGCAAGGTGTTCAATTGTGACATGGTGCTCTATTATCTTCGTAATTACATGAACACAGGCGAGGCTCCTGAGCAGATGATTGACCCGAACACGAAGACCGACTACAACAAGATGCGCAAGCTCATACAGCTCGACAAGCTCGATGGCGATCGAAAGGGTGTCATCAAGACGATAGCCGAGACGGGCGAGATAGTCACTCACCTGGAGGAGACTTTCCCTGCCAACAAGATAACGGACCCGGAGATATTCCCGAGCCTGCTGTTCTATTACGGCATGCTCACCATCAAGGGCACACGTGGCGACAAGCTCATCCTCGGCATTCCCAACAACAATGTGCGCAAGCAATATTATGGATACTTGAAGGAAATGTTCGAGGAGAAAGCCACACTGAGCGTCAACAAGTTGACGGACTATTATTACGACATGGCGTATGATGGTAAATGGCGGGAAGGCTTGACCTTCCTGGCTGATAGCTACGCCAATGTATCTTCGGTGCGTGACGGCATCGAGGCGGAACGTAACTTGCAGGGGTTCTTCATGGCTTATCTCAATCTCAACAACTACTATTACACGGCTCCCGAGTTGGAGTTGAACCATGGCTATTGCGACTTCTTCCTTTTGCCCGACTTGACCCATTACCCTACGAAGCACAGCTACATCTTGGAGCTGAAGCTGATTCCGAAGAAGGAGAAGGGTATGACGAAGAAGGTGCATGAGGGACTGATAGCCCAGCAATGGGAGGATGCCAAGAAGCAAATCTACCAGTATGCCGAGGCTCCGAGGGTCGAGGCGTTGCGCCAAGGCACCCAGTTGCACAAGATTATCATACAGTTTGATGGCTGGAAGCTTTATCGACTAGACGAAGTGTAGGGTAAGATAAAGCTCAAGTGGGGCGACAAGCTTCGCATCATCAAGGTGGAAGTGGATGCTCACAACGATGTGGTTTCCCAATATGGCATCTAGAAGTAGAAAAGAAAAAATTAAAATCCTAACTCGAAGGGAGGATTCTCTTAAGCGATTAAGTGATTAAGCAATTAAGCGATTAAGTGATTAAGCGATGTTTCCTTCAAGTTAGGATTTCTTTCATACAGATATTTTTTATAGCAACAAACTAATTTGCTTTATCCGGCAACTGTGAAGATGCGAATCTCAGGGTCTGCCTGGAAGTAAGGAGAGAGGCCCTTGGCTACATCGTCCTTAAACATGTCTGACTCCAAGTAAGCAGCTGCATGCTCCTTGCTGTCGAAACCGTGGAGAACCTGTACGTCCTCGTCACGTACCAACAAAGCCTTGCTCAAAGCACCCTCGATGGTGTTCAAGAATGGCTCGCGATAGTCGAAATACACCTTAGCTGCACTTGGACGATCGCTCTCTTTGATCTTCATTGTAATCTGAAGATAAGCATTGATTTTCTTTTCCATTTTCTTTCTTCTTTTTAAATTGTTATTACTTTTGTTATTACTTTATATATCTTGATACTGTTTTTTCTGATAATATATCTTGATACTGTTTTTTCTTGTTTCAGAAATATTTCAGAAAACTTCTTTCTTCTTTCTCGATTGCAAAATTAAGAATACAATCCGAAACAATCGTTGTATATTCAAGCTAAAGAATGGTAAATATCGGACTTTTGTTTTGAGGGATGAAAAAGTTTGTGTAATTTTACCATCCGAAAATCATTATTTACCATTTTGTGGGAGTTAAAACAAGAATATAAGGAGATTAGAATATGAAACCAAACATTACATTTACAACGGAGAGAAAATTTACACAGGCACAGGTAGAGGAACTTTTCTGTTCCATCCACTGGGTATCGGGCAACTATCCACAACAGCTCTATCAAGCCTTGCTTCATTCTTCCTTCGTGCTTACGGCATGGGATGGGGAGAGATTGGTAGGATTGGTGAGAGGATTGGATGATGGTGGGATGACCGCCTTCCTGCATTACCTACTCGTTTCACCCGATTATCAGCACCAAGGCATCGCTTCCCAACTTGTGGAGCAAGCCAAGGAGCATTATCGTTCTTATTTTTATATTAATGTGATGCCAGAGGAGAGCTGCAATGCTACTTTCTATCAGCGACATGGATTCGAACTGATGCCCGATGGAGTGGCAATGCAAATCTGCAATAAGAATTTCTAAAGGAGACTATCAGTCCGCTTTCAACCTTTCAGCTATAAATAGTTTGGAAGTTTCGAGATAAAGAATGGTAAATTCGTGTACTTGATTTGTCGGTGTCGATAAGATTATGTACTTTTGCATCCGAGAAATCAAGATTTGTCTCGCTAAGGGATGAATTTGAAAGTTGTAAAAACGAGCATCGAGCGATGCCGAATGCCTCGCAAGGAAAAAATAAAAAGAATGAAGCAATGAAGAAGGAAGACGTTAGAACATATACGATTGCGGAAAATACGCATTCTGGACTTGAGCTGGAACTCCAGTTCATGCCACGGTTCTTTGCCAACAATCGTCCGGGACCGATGATGCCCCATGCGCATGAGTTTTACCAAATCATTTGGTTCCGCCGAGGTCACGGGGTGCATCACGTCGATTTCAGAGACTATCCTGTTACCGACAATACCATCTTCTTCATCGCTCCAGGTCAGGTGCATGCCTTCGATGGTCCCAACGACTATGAGGGAGTCATCATCCACTTCAATGCCAGTTTTATGGCAGACGAGGAATCGAGCGAGAGTGTCTTCTTGAAGTATGATGTCTTCAATGCCTACGACTCCCTGCCATATTGCAAGATTACGAACGAGGAGGCTGACCGCCTGATGCTCTTGGTGAACGAGATGAATCGCGAGTATTCCCTCTCGGGAGCCTTCGCCCACAAGGACTACATGCAGTACCTTGTGCGCCTCTTCCTGATAAGGGTACAGCGCAGTGGTGAGCGAAGGGAAGTGCCGAAGCTCTATGTGTCGAGCATCGCCAACCGTACCTTCGTGCGATTCCGCCAACTCTTGGAGCAGAACTTCCATAGCGTACATACCGTGCAGGAATATGCCGACATGCTCAACATCTCGGCTCGCACGCTGACCAAGTATGTGAGCCAGAGTGCCCATCGTTCGCCCCTGCAAATCATCAACGAACGCATCGTCTTGGAGGCAAAGCGACAGATACAGCACTCCACGCTCAGCATCAAGGAGGTGGCTTACCAACTGGGCTTCGAGGACCCGTCCTACTTCGTGAAGTTCTTCAAACGCCTCACAGGAAAGATGCCGAAGGACTTCCGGACGGAGAAGAATGCCTCGATCATCATCCACAGAAATAGATTGATAAATAATAAAAATATGAACATGAAACAGAAAATTGCGATTCCTACCGCCGAGGGCAAGCTTTTCCCACATTTCGGCAAGGCTCCACAGGTAACGGTATTCGAAGTAGAGGACAAGAAAATCATCAATAAGGAGGTGCTCCAGGCTCCAGAGCATGCACATGGTGCGATGCCAAACTTCCTGAACGGATTGGGTGTAACCGACGTAGTTTGTGGTGGATTGGGCGCTGGTGCCGTGAATCTGCTCAACCAGATGAACATCGCCATCCATGGTGGTGCTCCAGCCGAGGATGTTGACGCTGTGATGAATGCCTTCCTTAATGAAACCTTGCAGTATGGCGATGCCACCTGCCATCATGACGCTTGCGATGGTCATCACCATCAAGGATTATGACCTCCTGTCACTAAGGTGGGCATCAACTTCGACTCCACTACAGGTAATATCGAGGATTGGAAGATAGAGGAATAATGTCCTCTCTAAATTTAGAGCAAAAAAGGCACGGCACGCTTCTTCCGAGGAAGAAAGCTTGTGCCATGCCCATTGTTTTTGTTATCCCTATAACAAAAAATTAAGCTTAAGCCGTACTAATTAGAGAGTATGAAGTCTTTTTTACCGTATCATAATTGTTATCTTGTTTTTTATCGAATTTAATCATCCATCTTCCAGTTGAGCATGAATTGCTAAGCCTGTTTGTAGTCCATATTGAAGAAGCGCTTCTCCTTGTTGAGCGCACGCATCTTCGCCATCTCTTCTTTTCCAAATATACTCTGGCTTCATATAGTGGTACATTGTTGAGTCTGTCTTGCTCCCTGTAGTATATGAAAAAGTGCTGAAAAACAATGAAATACCAAAAAATATAACAGAAAAATGAGGGAGATTTTACTATGTTAACACATTTTTATGAGCGACTTTTGTGACTATCTATACATTTTTATGAGGGACTTTTTGGCGTGGCTAAGCATTTTTATGAACGAGTTTTTGTATTGAAACAGCTAAAAGTCATATTATTTATACAGCATTACGATGCTCCCTGCCGTAATCAGTGCGGCACCGATGAACGTCTTCAAGTTGACGGGTTCTTTCAGGAAGAGGAAGGCGAGGCAGATGGTGATGACCACGCTCAGCTTGTCGATAGGGGCTACACGGCTCACGTCGCCAAGTTGTATCGCCTTGAAATAGAAGAGCCACGACAGTCCTGTGGCGCATCCCGATAGGATGAGAAAGAGCCACGTATGGGCAGGGATGCTCTTCACCTCGGCTTGGTGATTGCCCACGAACACGATGCCCCAGGTAATCAAGAGGATAATCGTAGTGCGGATGGCAGTAGCCAAGTCCGAGTTGATGTCTTTCACTCCCACTTTGGCGAAGATTGCCGTCAATGCGGCAAAGAAGGCTGATAACAAAGCATAATATTTCCACATAGTCTTATATCTTATATTTTTTCCGATGGGAGAATGTAAAATCTCTAAAGCGCCTTTAAAAGTTCTCTTATAAGTTCACTCCGAAGGATGTTCCCACGGCGAGCGTGTTCATCCATTCTCCGCTCTGTTTGCTGTGAGATGGCATTAAGTGGTAGTCGAGGAAGAAGCGGATGCCGTATCGCTCTTTTGCCTTGTAAGCAAAAGATATGCCACTCCCGAAGCATACGCCACTATTCTTCTCCACCACGTTGCCATCCGAAAGTTCCAACTTCGGATATGCCACATAACCAGCGAGCAACTTGCTCCCGATATTCCAGCGAGAGGTGATGGGGTAGGAGAAGTAAGGACCAGCCATGATGCTCACGGCATCAAAGGAGTTCTTTTCTGCCACGGACGAAGGAATGTTCCTGTCAGACTCATCTCCAGCTTTTCCATCGGCTGGAAGAGCCGAAGTCTTTCCCTTTTCCGTCGTGATGATATGCGTGTTAGAGACCGTGAATCGTCCGCCCACTCCCAAATAAGGATTCCAGAAGTAGGCACCTTCCAGTCCTGCCGAACTACCCGACGAGGTGCGAAACTCTTGGTGCTCGGAGATGTCGTAATGGCTCAGTGGGATGTTCACACCGAGGTAGAGACCCACGAATGAAGGTTTGTCGTATCTCGAAAAACGCTCGTCTTGGTAATAATGGTGGATGCCTTTCTCCTTGAAGACGAGGTCGGCGAGATAATAGCCCAGTTCGGTGGAGAGGATTCCGATGCCTGCACCAGTGAGCACATCGCTGAGCCAATGCTTGTTGTTGGCGATGCGCATCAGCCCTGTACCAGTGGCGAAAGTGTATGCCCCAATGCCTATCCATGGACTGATATGCCCATACTCCTTGGTGAGCATGGTGGCTGTCATGAAGGCTGTGGCGGTGTGTCCGGATGGGAATGAGTGGTTGTCGCTTCCGTCTGGTCGCATCACTTGGGTGGAGTGTTTCATCGTATAGACCACCGAAGTCATGATGGCGGCGGAGAAGACATCCGACGTGAGCATCCTGCCCCAAGAGCTTCGGCTATCCACGCCCGCCATCTTCATGCCGAGCATCACAGCTCCAGGAATATACTGGGTGTAGTTGTCGAAGGGCCGATGGAACTGTTGCATATAGTCGTTGCGGAGGGCACGGAAATGTGTGTCCTCGCCCTTGGTGATGAGACCCGCCACCACTAAGGGAATGCCCACGAATGTCTTCTGGTAGAGTGGGGAATCGGTAAAGTTTCGCTTCTCTTGTTTCGTGGAGTCTTTCTGGTTCATCTTCGCAGTGTCTTCGCTTGTGTCTTCGTTGTCGGATACGGTAAAGCTTTCGCTTGCTGAGGCGTTTAGCACTCCCCAGCCTAAAGCAATCAGTGTGATTCCTGCCGATAACAATCCTTTGTTTAATAATCTTTTATTCATAGATGTTGATGATGTACTTTCTTCGAGCGTGGTATGCGATAGGTTAAGCCTGCATCCTTATAATCGTTCGTTTCATGTTTGTGTCTCTTGAATAGTGATTCAAAATGCTTTAAATGTTTGTATATCAGATGACTTTCTTGCATTCTGAAATACAATCTGTGTGCAAAGATACACTTTTCTCAACGAACTTCCAAATAAATATCACACTTTTTTACACGAACTTTTAGTCAAGAGATACATTTTTCTACACGAACTTTTCGCTTCTACCCACACTTTTTTACACGAACTTTGAATCATCTTGTCATCATTTGTAGATTGTCTTTTCCACAACATCTGTAATAAGGTGACAATAATCAGAGATTTATCTCAATGCTTGCACGGCTCAGCATATCTCTTGGATTGCGGTGGGTGAGAACCGTATCGACCTTGCCAAGGCTGTGGATATGCTCTACACTGAGTTTGGCGTGAACCGTATGGCGGTAGTAGGAGGTGGACATATCAATGGTGCCTTCTTGGAGGTAGGATTGCTCGACGAGGCAAGCGTAAGGTTGGTTGAAAATAGGTAAATCCCCTTGTCCACGATTATGGTTGGGCAAGGGGATTTTTGCGCTTCTTCCACGGCTTGACAACTGATAGGACGATGATATAAATAAAGGCGATCAATTTTTTCGATATAATCTGAGTCTATACACCTCTATATATGATAAGAGATTGCAATTCTTTTATTCATTCGCCATGGCTCCGATATTCTCTTGGAGACATTCCTAACTCTCTTTTTACATATTTCCCGAAGAAGGAGAGATTGTCGAAGCCTGTATCAGAGGCGATTTCCTTGACGCTCTTGTCGGAGTTTCGAAGCATCTGACTGATGTACTTGATCGTCATCTTATTGATGATTTCCGAAGCCGTCTTGCCCGTTTGCTTCTTACAGATGGCTGAGAGATATTTGGGGGTGATGCAGAGCTTGTCGGCATAAAAGGTGACATCCCTGCGACGAGGAGCTTCTGCGGAGGCGATGCTCATGAAATGCTTGAAGATGACATCGCCTGATGAATAGCTGCGTTCTACCAACTGATGGTTGAGCATAGGGCTGATAAAATCGTAAAACTCATAAATCATCGACTGGAGCAGGAACTTCACAATCTCTTTATGGTGAGGCAAGTCAACGGTTTCCAACTTGTTCTTCAGAATCTTATAGTCAAACATAAACATATCCTCCAGTTTTTCGTCCAGATGAAACAAAGGTTGGTTACGAAGGAGAAAGCTTACTTCCCATATATTCCCTCCAAGCAAAAAGATGCTTTCAAAATAAGTTGGCGACATTAAGATTCCTCGGCACTTGAAGTCGCAGCTCACCATGGCATTCTGTATAAGCTGATTGGGATGCGAGAACACCATGTCACCTTTCTCTATATGATATTCCTTGTCTTCTATCACCGCTGTAGCCTTGCCTTCCAAACAAAGCACACTGATAAAGGCATCGGAATGAACATTCTCGATAGGTACAGAACCTAACTCCTCGAATACTGCCACATCTTTCTCGGTCAGCTGTTCGAGACGTAACTTGTACTCCTCTTCGGATATTCCTATTTTTTGTATTTCCATTTGTCGCTACCTTTTTTGTATTACTAATATTTTTTGCTTTCTCACGGCTGCAAAAGTACGACTTTTTATCGAATTATTGAGTATTCTTTATTTCCTTTTTGTGTCCTATCGTTCGTAATTTGAAATCGAAGAGGTGATTTCGGACACTTTTGCGGAAAGAGAGTGTTCGTTTGTTCCATAAAAAAGCAGTTATTTTGCAGTCGAAAAGGACAAATCGTAAACAATAATATAAAAGATAAATTTTGTGAGTACAATGAGAAAGATGGAAAAGACAAGATTTGGGTCTTATGGTATGGTTGCCTCTTATGGTATGGCGATGATGCTGTTAGCCTCTTCGCTCTTAGTGAGCTGTGGCAAGAAAGACGAAGCTTCCAATACGGTGGAAGCGGTCAAAGTGAAAGAAATGATAATTGGAGAAGATGGTTTCTCTGCCACCAATAGTTCTAACACAGTGATTTCACAGGCATCGACAGATTTTGACTATTCGGGTACGGTGCAGGAGGAGAACGGTGCCGTGTTGAGTTTCTCGCAAGTGGGAACCATCAAACAGTTGAAAGTGAAGGTGGGGGATCGTGTTCACCGAGGTCAGCTCATTGCTTCCATCGACCCGACCACGGTAAGAAGTACCTACGAAATGGCTCGCTCTACACGCCACCAAGCCGAGGATGCCTTCAAGCGTATGAAGCAACTGCATGACAAGGGTAGTCTGGCGGAAATCAAATGGGTGGAGGCGCAAAGCCAACTCCAACAGGCTGTGTCGGCGGAGAACATCGCCCGAAAGAATCTGAGCGATTGCAATCTCTATGCTCCGTTCGATGGCATTATCTCTGAGAAAAATGCCGAGGTAGGACAGAACGCCGCTCCTGGAGTACCGGTAGTCAAGCTGGTTACCACCCATGTGTTGAATGTGATGATTTCTGTGCCAGAGAGTGAAATGGCAGGTATCCATGTTCGCCAACAGGCAAGAATACAAGTTCAAGCATTGGACAATCGCCAATTCAGTGGTTATGTGATAGAAAAAGGAGTGATAGCCGACCCTATCTCTCGATCCTATAGCGTGAAGATCAGAGTGGAAGGAGCAAAGGACGGTTTGCTGCCAGGTATGGTCTCACAAGTAAGTCTCGGAAGAATTTCAACTTCAAATGCTAACATCTCTTCCAATTCCATCGCCTCTCCAAATACCAACATTGTGATTCCATCCCAGTTGGTACAGTTGGGTGATGATAACAGCAACTTCGTCTGGGTGGATGAAGGCGGCAAGGCCGTGCGCCGTACCATCGTGACAGGTGCTTACCGAAGCAATGGCGTGAGCATCGTGAGTGGTCTGAAATATGGCGACAAGCTGATTGTGGAAGGTCAACAGAAGGTTTCAGCGGGCACAAAGGTTGTTAAACTTAACATTTAACATTGAAAAGAGCAATGGAAAAGAAAAAACGAAATATTGTGGAATGGGCGATGCACTACCGCCAAATCATCATCATGGTGGTGTGCTGTCTCATAGCCTTCGGCATTTATAGCTTGCCCAACATGCGCAAGGATGAGTTCTGGTCGAAGTTCAAGCACGGCGTGCAGAACTTCAAGGCTCAACTGCCTTCCAATGTACTGGCGTTGCAAGTGAACGACGATTTCGGCGACACTTCCTCGCTCCTCATCACCATGGCGACCGAGGCAATCCTTGACGATGACGCCGACAAATACTCGGTATATTTCCCTGAGGCAGTCATCAAATTTAAGCAGTTGAGCTACAACGAGGCTTCGAGTCCTATAGAGGTTCGACTGAGCAACACCAACGAGAAAGTGTTGACGGGCGATGCCGAGAAGGTGATGGAAATCATGAAGGCGATGCCAGAACTTACCTTGGTGCGCACCAACTTCAACGAGCCTCAGGCCACCACGATGATTCGACTCAAAGAAGACGAGGCGGCAAGATTGGGCATTACCAATGCCACCATAGAGACCACCCTTGCCATGAGATATGGTAGTGGTATGTCGATAGCCAATGTATGGGAAGGCGACCATCAAGTGCCTATCGTCTTGAAGAGCAATCGTTCCGACCATTCCAACACTGACGATTTGCTCAACGAGCAGATTCCTGTGGCTGGTGGATTGAAGACAGTACCACTCAGACAAGTGGCAGACCTCGTGCCTTCCACCCAATATGGACAGATTGTGAGAAGAAACGGCGTGCCTACCATCGCCTACCTCCTCGTGTTCGAGGGTACGGAGAAGGAAAGACAGCGAGTGCTGGATATAGAGAAGGAATGATGGACGTAAGCCATGCTGAATGTAATAAATGTTGAATTTTGAATGTTAGATAAGAACATGAAAATGAAAAAGTATCTATATATAACCTTGGCTGGGGCGGTTAGTGCACCGTCCCTTGCCCAAAACGGAATCGGTGCTGGAGTGACGGCGATGCAGCCCATCTTTGCGCAAGCCGCTGTAGATGCAGGCATTCGTAATCGCAACGACCTCCTGCAAGTGCGACTTCGCAAGAACGAGACTCGAACTTCAAGAATACAAGTAGAGAACTCCCTCCACACCATCTGCGATATGTTGGCACAAGTGATGGGACACGCCGGGGAAGCTATAGATGTCCAGCCATCCCTGTCTGCCCCAGAAAATACCCAACAGTATTACCTGTCGCCGGAGTCAGCCCTCACTCAAACCAACGAGTACCAGCTACTCGACAAGCAGATAGAGGCAGACAAACTACAGTACAAACTCAGTGTGGGCAAGAACATGCCGTCGGTAGCCGTGGGTGCAGGATACCTTTATAATAATGTGATGGATAAATCGCAAAACAATCTCATCGGTATGCTCACCATCTCCGTGCCTATCAGCAGTTGGTGGGGTGGCTCGCACGAGATGAAGCGTCAGAAGATTCAGATAGCCAGCTCTCTCAATGACAAGCAAGACAAGAGCGAGCTACTGATGGTGACAATGCGCAAGGCTTGGAATGACATGAACGATGCCTTCAAGCAAGTGGATATTGCCAAAGAGAGCATAGCCCAGAGTGAGGAAAATCTTCGCCTCAACACCGATTACTACCAGGCTGGTACTGCTACTATCAGCGACCTGCTTGATGCCCAGACGCTCTATCAGCAGAGTCGGGACAAGTACGTGGAATCCATTACGAATTATGAAGTGAAGAAACGAGAGTACTTACAGGCTACGGGTAGATAGATTCTGGTGATGGACTTCGAATCCTGACATAGGGTGAGCATGAATCCAAGATTCTGTCAGTTTTCTTAAGTTTTTCGGTTAATTCTTTGGCATATTCGATACTTTTGCTTAACTTTGCCTACGAAATAGGCTGATGGCGCTTTGGCAAGGAGCGATATAGCCAAGGAGACTATAAATAAAAAGAAAGATTATGGCAAGAAAATTATATCCAATAGGACTTCAGACGTTTGAACGTATCCGTAAAGAGGATAGACTGTATATAGACAAGACGGAATATGTATATCGTATGGCTCATACCAACAGTACATATTTCTTCTTAAGTCGTCCACGCCGTTTTGGAAAGTCTTTGCTTACCACCACACTGGAGAGCTATTTCTTGGGGAAGAAAGAATTGTTCAAAGGGCTTGCCATCGAAAAACTTGAGACGGAATGGACTGAATATCCAGTTCTGCACTTCGACATGAGCATGGGCAAGCACATGGAGAAAGACCAATTGCAAAGATACCTACTCTTCATCCTTGTCAACAATGAACGTAAATATGGAATCAAGGGTATTTCTGAGAGTGTGGTAGCATCCATGGAATTGGATGCTACCAATGGATTGGGATTGTCCTCTTTCTTGGATCCTAATATTCGCCTTACCAATCTCATCCAGACCCTCTATGAGAAGACGGGTAAGCAGGTGGTGGTGCTCATCGACGAATATGATGCGCCGATGCTCGATGTGGCTCATGAGGATGAGAAACTCGATGAGCTTCGGGACATCATGCGAAATTTTTATAGCCCTCTGAAGGGATGCGAGGCGATGCTTCGCTTCGTCTTCCTCACGGGTATCACTAAGTTCTCGCAAGTGAGTATCTTCAGCGAGCTGAACAACATCACCAACATCTCAATGAATGATGAGTATGCAGGAATATGCGGCATCACCAAGGAGGAGCTACTCACCCAGATGTCTGAAGACATCGACATGCTCGCCGAAGCAAGAGGATTGACTAGAGAGGCGACTATAGCCAAGTTGAAAGAGCATTACGATGGCTATCATTTTGCAGAAGAATCACCAGATGTGTTCAATCCCTATAGTTTGCTTAATTGCTTTGCTGAGCGAAAGTTTGGGGCTTACTGGTTCTCTTCGGGCACGCCAACCTACCTCATCAACATGTTGCGCAAGTTTGATGTGTTGCCTACCGAGATAGCTCCTACCGATGCCTTGCGCTCCTCCTTCGATGCGCCTACAGAGCGCATGAAGACCATCACCCCTCTGCTTTACCAGAGCGGCTATGTTACCATCAAGGAATACGACGAGGAGTCGGGGCTCTTCACGCTCGACATCCCTAACAAGGAAATCCGAGTGGGGCTCTTCGAGAATCTCCTGCCTAACTATGTGGATGGCATTCGTGCCGAGCGTGGAGGCGTGGCGATAGCCAAGATGGCGGTGCTCATTCGCAAGCACAATATGGATGGTGCCCTGCAACTCTTGCAGGACTATCTGGACACCGTGCCATACTGTAATGTGACCAATTATGAGGGACATTACCAGCAGATGCTCTACATCATCTTTACGCTCCTTACCGACTTCGTGGTTGATGTGGAGGTGCATACGTCGAGGGGCAGGGTAGATATGGTGCTGATGACGAAGACCGACCTCTTCCTGGTGGAACTGAAGCTGAACAAGAGCGCGCAGGCGGCTATGAAGCAAATCAACCTCCGACAGTATCGCAAGCGCTTCGCCCTCTCTGGACTGCCAATCACCAAGGTGGGCATCAACTTCGATTCCTCGAAAGGAAACATCGAGGATTGGAAGATAGAGGAGGAATAATACTATCCCAGGGCAACACCCTGGGTAATATAGGCTGATTTCATTTTTTACTTCATTTTCATTCCCATCTCATACATCAGGAAACCGTAGATGTCTGCGTTCTCCTCCATCTGCTTGCTCAATGGCTTGCCACCACCATGGCCCGCCTTCGAGTCGATGCGGATGAGCACTGGGGCTTTGCCTGCCTGGCACTCCTGCAGGGTGGCGGCAAACTTGAAGCTGTGGGCTGGGACCACACGGTCGTCGTGATCGGCAGTAGTAACCATGGTGGCTGGATAGCTTACGCCCTTTTTGATGTTGTGCAGAGGTGAGTAACCCTTCAGATACTCGAACATCTCCTTGCTGTCGGCACTCGTGCCATAGTCTGGCGCCCAGTTCCAACCGATGGTGAACTTGTGGTAGCGCAACATGTCCATCACGCCTACCTCTGGGATGCAGACCTTGAAGAGGTCAGGACGCTGGGTCATGCAGGCTCCCACGAGCAAGCCGCCGTTGCTTCCGCCGAGGATGGCGAGGTGGTTCTTGTCGGTGTACTTATTGCTGATGAGCCATTCGCCAGCCGAGATGAAGTCATCGAACACGTTCTGCTTCTGCATCTTGGTGCCAGCCAAGTGCCAGTCCTCACCATATTCGCCACCGCCACGGAGCACTACGTAGGCATAGATGCCACCATTCTCCAGGAAAGGCACACGCATCGCCGAGAACGATGGAGGATAGGTTACGTTGAAACCACCATAGCCATACATCAAGACTGGGTTCTTACCGTTCTTCTTCATGCCCTTCTTGTAGGTCAGGAAGATAGGGATGCGAGTGCCGTCCTTCGAGGTGTAGAATGCCATCTCCGAGGTGTATTCGCTCAGCTTGAAGTTGACCTTCGGCTGACTGTAGATGTTGCTCTTGCCCGAAGCCAAGTCCATCTGGTAGATGGTGGTAGGCACGGTGTAGGAGGTGTAGCTATAGAAGAGTTCCTTGCGCTCACGCTTGCCGCTGAAGCTGGCGCTTCCCACGCCTGGCAATTTGATTTCGGAAAGTCTCTCACCTTTTATATTATAGAGGTAAGCATGGCTACAGTTGTCCTTGGTGTAGGTGAGCACCATCTTGTCGCCATCCACGAAGGTCACGTCCTCCAGCACGGCATCACTTTCAGGAATGAGTTCCTTCCAGTCCTGATAGCCCGGCTTCTTGAGGTTTGCCACCATCAGGCGATACTTCTGAGCACCAGCGTTGGTGAGCATGTAGATGTCGTCGCCGATGATTTCCACAGGCGAGTAGGTCTTTGAGCAATCGCCCGTCATCTGGATGAACTGGGAATTAGGCTGGCGGAGGTCACGCACGAAGAGGTTGATGCCCTGGTCCATGCCCGACTCGGTGAGGAACATCATCGTCTCCTCCTTGTTCACGCTCACGCCATAGAAGCGGAGCGGATTGGCTGGGTTCTGATAGAAGAGAACATCCTGGCTCTGAGGAGTTCCCATCTTGTGGTAATACACCTTCTGGATTTCGTTCTTAGCCGAAGTCTCCTTACCCTTCTCTGGCGCATCATAGGCACTGTAGTAAAAGCCATCGCCTTGCCAGTCGGCACCTGTGAACTTCGCCCATACGATATGGTCAGCGAGGAGCTTTTGGGTCTTCACGTCCATCACGTAGATTTCCTCCCAGTCGCTTCCGCTTCGGGAGATGGTGTAGGCGAGGTACTTGCCGTCGTTGGAGAAGGAGATGCCTTTGAGGGCCACGGTTCCGTCATCGCTGAGCTTGTTGGGGTCGAGGAAGACGCGAGTCTCTCCGCCGAGCTTGTCCATCTGGTAGAGCACGGCTTGGTTTTGCAAACCATTGTTCTTATAGACATACCATTTGCCGTTCTTTTCGAAAGGGGTATATACCTTCTCGTAATTTGCCACTTGCTTCAAGCGTTTCAGATACTTGGCACGTTGTGGAATCTTCGCCATATAGGCATCTGTCACGGCGTTCTCAGCCTTCACCCAAGCCGCCGTAGCCGCACAAGTATCGTCTTCGAGTGGTCGGAAAGGGTCCGCCACTTTCACACCGAAGTATTCATCTACCGTGTTGTCCTTAGGGGCAGCAGGGTACTTCAAGGTTTGTCCCGTCTTTTGTCCCGAATGGCTCTGCGCCATCAGGCTCGCTGGGTTCATCATCGTCATGGCAGACATCGCCAAGACCGATGATAATACGATTCTGTTCATAGTCTTGAAAATATTTTAGTTTCTATTCTTGTCTTGAAAGATGTTTTTTTGTTCTATTCCTATCTTATTTCCAGAACAGATGGTCGATGAAGTCGTATCGCTTTTCCATCTGTTCGTCGGCCTTCACATAGGTGTTGACATCTATCTGGAGCACAGGGGCGATGGTCTTGCCATTGGTGCTAGGCCATTCCACCAAGCCCAAGCCGTTCGGGTTGCCCGTCTTCACGAAGTTCACGTAGTACTGGCTGAAGATGTCGCTAATCATATAGTCCTCTGGTTGCCAGTCGTAGATGCGATTGGTAGGGAGAGTGCCCATTGCATACTCGATGTCGGCGGAGTGGACGGCGCCCTTGTCCTGTGGCATCACAGGTTGACCATCTTTGGCATCCTGTACGCCTCCTGCCAAGCCTGCCACCTTGCCCTTGATTGCCATTGCTGGACGAGGATGGCAATAGCGATAGCGATAAACAGGCTGACCGCTCGTGAGCTTGTGCATGTTGCCCCACTTCCAGGTGGAATAATCCAGGAAGAGGTCGGAGGCAAGATTGATGCCCGGTTGCTCCAGTACATCCTTGTCGCTATTGATGCCATAGAGACGGAAAAGCTCGTCGATGTTCTCCTCGCCAAAGGTCGCCTTGGCACCAGCCTTCAGGTTCTCCACCGTAGGTTGCTTGCCCATGAGCACTGCCCATGGAGTCATCTCCTGGTTGTTGCCACCGATGAGCAGAGGCACCTTGGCTTGGTTGCCCTTGGCGAAAGTCTCGGTAGGTTGCTCGATGAGGAAGTAACCGTCCACGATGGCGGAAGGCATGCTCTTGACGGAGGCAAGCTTCATCAGTTCTTCGGCAGGGAGAGCACGGAGGTCGCTGAGGTTCTTCATGCCGACGTTCTTGCCCACTTTTTTAGCAATCTTCTTGCCGTTCTTTTTATCATTTTTCTTCTCATTTTTCTTCTCATTTCCTTTCTCGTTTTCCTTTTGTTGAGCGATTTTCTCTGCAATTTCTTGTGCGATAGCCACGCCTTGCTGTTCTGCCTCCTTCAAGGTTTGTATCTTTTTGAATCCCATCACCGATCCGCTCGAACCCATCGCCTGTGCGAAGAGACCCTTGCAGAGAGGGGATGCCATGAGGGCGCTCACGGAGATGGAGCCAGCCGATTCGCCTACGATGGTGATGCGGTCAGGGTCTCCACCGAACGCCTCGATGTTGTCCTTCACCCATCGGATGGCCGCCACTTGGTCCATGAAGCCATAGTTGCCCGAACCCTTGTACGATGTCTCCTTGGAGAGCTGGGGATGGGCGAAGAAGCCGAAGATTCCCTCACGATAGTTGGCTGTGATGGAGATGATGCCCTTGCGAGCCATCGCATCGCCCGCATATCGAGGTTCGCTTCCGCTTCCTGCCATCAGTCCTCCGCCATTGAAGTAAATCAGTACGGGGAGTTTCTCCTTCATCGTCTTGGCAGGAGTCCAAATATTGAGGTACAGACAGTCCTCGCTATTCTCCTTCGTGCCGAAGTTCATATCGCCGAAGAGGGCTTCTTGCATCGGGTTCGGTCCAAATTCCTTCGCCATGCGCACGCCCTCCCATTTCTGGGCAGGTTGTGGGGCTTTCCATCGGAGATTGCCCACTGGAGGTGCGGCGAATGGTACGCCCTTGAATACGTGGATGCCCGACAGGTCCTTGCCTTCGAGTATGCCCTCTGCGGTCTTCACTTGTGTTTGCGCCATCAAGCCCATGGTAGGGAGCAGGAAGGCGAGAGATAAAATCATTTTCTTCATATTGCTCGTTAGTTGTTTGTTTATTTTTTATTAGTTATTCATTCGTAATACGCTTTATTGAGATATAGCGTGTAGCTTATCTTATGCAAAATTAATCAAATTCTTAGAACTATGTTCGTTTGGTACGATATTTTTTTATAATTTTGCATATTATAAAAAGAATCAATATAGAAAATTGCATATTCTTAAAAGTTTTTATCAATATAGAAAATTGCATATTCTTAAAAGTTTTAATCAATATAGAAAAGACAATGGAAATCAAGGAAGGTTATATGCCCTTCATGGGTTATCAGACATATTATCGTATCGTGGATAATGATGGCAGTTTTGATGAAGCGAGCCATTCTTTTCGTAATCTAGGGAATGGCAAGAGCCCTATCATCCTCCTGCATGGCGGACCGGGCAGTACGCACAATTATTTCGAGCTCTTGGATAGGGTGGCTCTTTCTGGACGTGCCGTCGTCAGTTACGACCAGTTGGGATGTGGCAATTCCTTCGTGGAGGGACATCCCGAGCTATGGACTCCACAGACGTGGCTCGACGAGCTTTGCGCCCTCATCGACTATCTGCATCTCGACCATTTCCATCTCCTGGGACAGTCGTGGGGCGGTATGCTCGACATCATCTACCTCATCGAGAAGCAGGCAAGGGGCGTAAGGAGCGCCATCCTCTCCAGCACACTTTCGAGCAGCAAGCTCTGGGCGAGCGAGCAGCACCGCATGATCAAGTTTATGTCGGAGGAAGACCAGCGTGCCATCGCCGAGGCTGAGGCGAAGGATGATTTCTCCAGCGAGGCTTACGCCAAGGCCAACGAGCACTTCATGCTCCTGCATTGCGCTGGCGAGGTGACGGCGGATAGTCCGGAGTGCTTGCGCCGACCGAAGAAGTCGGGTGCCGAGGCTTACCTCTATGGCTGGGGACCGAACGAATATACGCCTACTGGCACGCTTCGCGACTATGACTATACCGATAGACTCCAAGAGATCAAAGTGCCTTGCCTCATCATGAGCGGCACCAACGACCTTTGTACCCCTCTCGTGGCAAAGACCCTCTACGACGGCATCCCCGATTCGAAGTGGGAACTCTTCGTGGGTGCGCGCCACATGCCATTCGCCGAGCAGACGGATAAGTATTGCGAGGTACTGGAGAAGTGGCTGGATGAGCATGAGTGATTTTGCACCATTATAAAAAATATTAGCAAAAAGTGTAATGGCAGAAAGAAGACCCTATTTTTTCATATCATTATGTTGGGTTCTTCTCTGTCTTTTGTGTGGAATTTCTTCGGTTAGGGCGCAAAGGGTGGAGGAGAACGACTATTTCTATGTGCTCAACACGAGGCATGGACTTTCCGACAATCGCATCCTTCAGATGATGCAATTGCCTGATAATCGGCTGGCTGTGAGAACTCGCCTGGGCGTCAATCTCTATGACGGCAAGCGTTTCGTCTTCGTTCCCCTGCCGGATGAGAAGGCGCAGGTGCTGGCGGGATACAGGGGACAAACTCATCTCTATGCCGACAATCACGAGAGGCTGTGGGTGAAGGATTACCAGAAGCTGTTCTGCATCGACCTCGTGAAAGGAAAGCTCAAGGAACATCCGCTTGATTCTGTCGGCGAAGAGTTGGCAGGTCGTTCGCTTGGTTCTGCTGGCGAAAAGTTGGCAGGTCATTCGCTTGGTTCTGCTGGCGATATGTTTGTGGATAGCAAGCGGAATGTTTGGATAGTTCGGGGGGAAAGAGTGACCCCTATAACAGGACAGGGGGAAATCCAGCTTCGAAAATCTTGGGGAACTTTGCAGGATTTGGATACCGATGGCAGGTATGTCTATGCGTTCTTCGATTCGGGGATGGTGGCGGCGTTCTTGAATGGCAAACTCGCCTATACGGTTTCCGCCTTTCAAGCTTTCGAAGTTCGATGTTATCGCAGCACATCGCTCACGGTGCAGACTCCGAGCGGACAGTTTTATCAGATACGAACGGGATATGACGAGATAGGCAAGCATGATGCTTCCATCTTCCTCCACTTCGACCCCGAGACCCGAAAGTATTCCAAGATATTCGCTTGCGATTATATCCTGCATACACTGAATATGTCGTCCGACAACCAGGCACTCATCAGCAGTCAGCGAGGGTATCTGATGTTCGACTTCAAGGTGGGCAATGCGCCGAGGGAGGTCAGGGAGTTGGCTTTGCCCGATGGCAAGTCGCTTACCACGGGCATCAACACCGTTTATCGAGACCGTGAGGGTGGCATCTGGCTGGGTACTTACCATGATGGACTCATCTATGTATCGCCGATGCTGGGGCTCTTCTTTACGATGGATAAGCCGTGGTGGCAATCGGGATGGGGCGTCGCTCTCGGGATAGCCTTGATCGTGGTTGTGGCTTTGGCTTTGGTATTTTTTAGGGGGCTTCATTCTCGGAGAAGAAGGCGAAATGATGTAAAAATGAATTCCCTTTTTTCTTCTTCTTCTTCGGATGTTGTCGGACAGACGATGGCGAGCGTAAAACAAGATGAAACGAGAAGCGAATCGGCGAAGGACAACGATTCTTCTGAGGACAACGATTCTTCTGAGGACAACGATTCTTCTGAGGACAACGATTCTTCTGAGGACAACGAATCGGCGGAGCCCGAACTGGTGCGGAATGTTCGCTTATTGATAGAGCGGCATTTGAGCGAGAGCGAATATGGGGTGGAGCAATTGGCTCACGACCTTTGCATGGAGCGCACGGGGCTTTACAAGAAGTTGACGTTGCTTACGGCTACTACACCCGTGGCTTTCATTCGCAGGGTTCGTCTTCAGCGTGCGGCGAAATTGTTGAAGGAGGGCAGGCTCACGGTCAATGAAATCGCTGAGCAAACGGGGTTCAGCTCGCCAAGCTATTTCACCAAGTGCTTCAAGAAGGAGTATGGCGTGTTGCCGTCGGAATATAAGTAGTCGGGGAAATAGTCGGGAAAAATGAGTGTATTGAAAAGTCTATCTTTCGGAAGATTACTTTCGGAAGATTACTTTCGGAAGATTACTTTCGGAAGATTACTTGCGGAAAATCTAACTGTAATCGTAATCTGTAATCAATAAACATTAATCGAAGTCTTGAAAAAAAACGACCGACGTGAAAACTTATCGTCTCACGTCGGTCGGATTTTTCTTTCTTCTTTTTGCCTTTTCTTTTTCTTGTGGCTTTTTTTACTTCTTTTTCTGCAACTACTAGGTTGGTACACAACTGGTTACGCCCAAGGTGGTGGCAATGGCAGTAAGAATGCTAATGGCAATCTGAATGATGGTTTTCCAAGTTTCTTTTTTCATAGTATTCCTCCTTGTTTACTCGATATCAATCTTTCCGCTGTTATCGCCTGGATCAACTGTGCTTCCGCCTTCAGAGCCACTTCCGCCTTCAGAGCCACTTCCGCCTTCAGAGCCACTTCCGCCAGTGTTGCCGCCAGAGCTGCTTCCACCGCCGTTGTCGCCTTCGTCAGAGCCGCCAGTTCCGCCATCGGCATCGTCGTTAGTGTCGAAGGAGCCATACTCCTGCAGCTTGCACTTCTTGGTGAGTTCGGCGTTGCTCCAAGTGCGGGTGTTGCGGAGGATGAGGTGAGTGCCGAGGATGCTCTGTGCGGTAACCTTGTCCTTGGAGTCCTCTGCTCGGGAGGTCATACCCATGGAGAAGAGGCCGAGTTCGCCGAGTCGTACGCTCTTGCCGTCGAGGATAAGCTCCTGGAGGTGGTCGAGGGCATCCATCAATACGCCGTGGATGCAGCCACGAGAGTAAGGGGAGCCGTGGTCGGAAATGTGGGAGACGAAGTCCTCGAACGACATCTCACGGTCGGTCACTGCAGTGGCGTACCACTTCTTCTTGCCAGCGTTCTCACCCGTCTGAGGAGTGCGCTGAATCTTTCTGTACTTCAAAGTTCCTTTAGTGTTTGTTGCCATAATTTTGTAAGTTTAAATGGTTGATGATTAATGTTTAAATGTCAAAGTTTAGTAGTTGATGTTTTGATGTTTAATTTTAGTGGTTAATATTGATATTTAGTTTGCAATCCTTTGTTGTTTGATTACGAGTGCAAAGGTACGACTTTTTTCCGAGACCACCAAATTTTGGCGTGCGTAAACTCCCGATTTTCAGCAGTTGTGCGTGCGGCATACCGTCGCCTTGGAAAACTCATAGTTTTATCGCCCGATAAACATAGTTTTGTCTCCTCCATCTCATAGTCTTGTCTCTTCCGTCTCATAGCATGGCGCATTAGCTAACTCATGCTAATTTCTCCTCACTCACATCCTGCTTTGATTACAGATTACGATTACAGTTAGAAATTCCGCACCTCCCTTAGAAATTCCGCACCTTCCTTAGAATGGTGAAGAAGTGTTAATTATATTTTTATATTTATATATATATAAATATAAATTTCTCTTTTTACCCTTTTCCCTATTGGTAGGGTAGCGGAAAATCTAACTGTAATCGTAATCAGTAATCAAAGAGTGTGCCTTTTCCTGAATAAGGTTAATTCTGATTAAAAGAATATATTTCTCCTCGTATTTTTTCTTCCTCATAATTTTCTCCCAAAAAGTTTTCTTTTCTCAATCCTTTTTTGTACCTTTGCAAAATGAACTGCCCTTTTCTGGTGTTCCTTATGGGTATGCCAAGGGCAAGGCTATTATCTGAAAAAAGAAAAGAAAGGACATTCATGACAGAAAAGAAAGACTTCATAAGCTCACGTAAGAAGGTGACATTGGTAGATTTGTTCGCTGGTGCAGGAGGCATCAGCGAGGGATTCTTGCAGGCTTACACCGACGACAAATACTTCGACTTTTTGCTGGCTTCAGACATTAACCCGAATTGTGAACTCACCCACCGCATTCGTTACAATATGCAACTGGGGCTTAACATGGAATTCATTTGCCAAGACATCATGGAGGATGATTTCGTGGACAATTTGTTGGCTAAAATCGGCGATAAGCAGGTAGATGTGGTAACTGGTGGTCCGAGCTGTCAGTCGTTCAGCCTTTCTGGCAGAAGAAAGAAGTTTGATAAGCGTGATGATTTGTTCTATCATTACCTGAAGGTGATAAAGGCTCTTCGCCCTAAATACTTTGTTATGGAGAATGTGAAGGGATTGTTGACCAAGGAACAAGGCAAAATCAAGGAACAGATATTGAAGCAAATCCGCTCCATCGTGGATGATGACAAGGTGTGCTTGCTGATAGATTTTGTGAAGAAAGTGTATCAGCACAAAAGCATATTTGTCTATAATACTTTGTTGGCTAAGGTGGACTTGGAAACCACCGACCGCAAGCTTAGGGATAAGCTTTCAAACGAATTCTTTGCCATCCTCGAAAATCAGTTGAAGTTGATAACTCGCAACGTGGAATACAAGGTAAGCAAGTCGAACACCGACATCAATACCGTGCGCCATGGTCTTCGTATGCTCAAAGAGCATTCGTTGAGAGAATCTATCCGTAAGAAGACTATTGCCCTCAAGACCAAAGCGGACATTGACAACGATATTTATGGCGATGCGCTCAATGCCTTTATTGCTGAGATTTCCGATACATCTATCTTGGAGAAGATTTCTACGGCTCTTGATAACATGAAGGAGTTGACCAACCAAACGGAGAATATTGAGCTTCTGAAGGATGCACTCTCGCTTTATGTGCTCAGCATGGATGAGGTACTGGATAAAATAGCCAAGGATGTGAAAGGTACCAAGGATGAAAAGGAGTTTGAGCGTGTGCTGTCGGAGATTCGTCTTTATAATATAGATGGTCCGCAGGTTTTAATGTCAGCAAATTATGGCGTGCCTCAGAATCGTGAGCGTGTTGTGTTCTTTGGTTGCCGCAAAGACCAACCTATCATCAACGATGTTCCTGCCACGGTGAAGCCAGAAGACCGTGTGACGGTTTACGAGGCTCTTTGGGATTTGGATATGATAGGCAATGGCGAGACTGTTACCGATTACAAGGAGGTAGAGCCACAAGCGGAATACAAGGACTTGTTGCGTAAGCGTACTTCTGACGGTATCCCATCGGATGGAGGAAAACTTTATAATGAGTGGCAGAAGGAAGGGCACTTGTGCCATCGTTTTGAATTTGACAAAAAGCCTCTTTACGTAAAGTCGGAAGACGATTTGCACCATCCTAAGATGCAGGTACACGTGGCATTGAATAATCATCAAACGAGCGCACAGAATGAGAAGGTTCGCAAGCGTCTGCAAATCATAGCCGAACATGGAGAATACAACGAAGAAACCAAGAAGGCTCTAAAAGCTGCAGGTGTGGATTCCGACAAGCGTAATTATACGGTATTGAATCCAAAGGGGCAAAGTCCTACGGTGGTTACGATGCCAGACGATTTCATCCATTACTCTGCCTATAGAGCTATGACCGTAAGGGAAATGGCACGTTTGCAGTCGTTCGATGATTCTTTCGTCTTTCAAGGCAAGCGTCAGACTGGTGGAGAGAAGCGTAAGGAGGAGATACCTCAGTTTACCTTGGTGGGCAACGCCGTGCCTCCTTTGATGGCACGTGCCATCGCCAACGTAATATTGCAGAACATAAAATAAAATTTAGGAGAATGCACTATGATACATATGAGAGCTTTCAATAAGTTTGAATTAAATAATTTGGCATATTTGACAAGTCAAAGTATCGAATATACATTGGTTCAAATTACGGCGACAGGATACAAAAAGAGTATTCTGGATGCTACAGAACCCATGCGTCAGTATTTCAAAGACAGGGGGATGCATGATTACTCCACTCAGTTGCAAGGAGCTGAAAATAAGATTTTTATCAGAACAACGATTTTAGACGAATTGAATGCCGTTTCTACGACATCGTCGCTTTATCGCCCAACAACAAAGAAGGGAGACCCTAGAATTTGGACATACAAGATAAAAGGCTTTTGCAACCCAGACGACATTTTGATGATGTTGTATCGTGCCGACATGTTGTACGTTGTAAATATCAGCAAGATAGACATTCGTGCGGTATGTGCCTCTCCAATAATATCGCCGTTAAAAGATTTGATTGGTTCTGCAAGAAGCGAAGAAATGAGTACTGCCACAGAACTTATCGGCTTGATCAAAGATATGTCTTTGGAATGGCATCCTGCCGAGGTTCTTGCTGACACAGGTATTGGTAGAGCAATAGAGAGTTTGTTGGGTATTAGTATGAATAGTTCAAAGCTACCTGATTATAAAGGTATTGAACTGAAGAGTGCAAGGGACAAACGACCAAATATTCGCACGGCTCTTTTCTGCCAAGTTCCAGATTGGAACAAGAGCAATTTTAAATCAGGGAAAGAAATAGTTGAAAAGTATGGATACATCAGAGGCAACTATGAAAAGAAAATATATCAAAACACATTGAAGACCACCTGTATCAATTCTCAAAATTTGGCATTGACCCTCTATCAGGTAGAGGAGATTCTTGCCATTGAGGAGAAACGCCAAAAACTAACCAAAAGGGGAAATATTTCCGTATCAAAGGTGAGAGATGTGGCCTTGTGGGAAATTCCTGTTCTCCACAAAAGATTGTTAGAGAAGCATCATGAGACTTTTTGGATTGACGTTGAAACCAAGAAAGAAAACGGCATAGAATATTTCCGTCCCATTACGATAGACCATACAAAGAATCCTGTGGTTTCTCAATTTGACAATCTCTTGGATACAGGTTATATTTCAGTAGACTTGTCGCTAGGAAGACCAGGCAAGGGAGGTGATACCGTGTCCTTCAAGATGGCCAAGAAAGCAAGACCTTTATTGTTTCCTCAGAATGAATTAATTATATTGGAATGATATTTTTCTGAATAAAGATCGAGCATACTCGTAACTCTGATTCAGAATCACATTATGGTTCAATTATCAAGAATAGAACCATAAGAGCAAACGATAAATCATCAAATAATGAACAATCAAATAGCTAGAAAAGAAATACAAAATCTTTTGGATACAATTGAGATTCTCCGAAATGAAAAGGATGAAAATTCTAACGTTTGTCTGCAATGGAAAAATAAAGTAAAAAGCTTAGTGGCAATAATATTTCCTAATTCAACAAAAGAAATAGAAGAGATAGATAGCATTTTTGCCCCATCGTGTTTCGTATTGCCCGATGGGAGGTCCATTAGCGATGAGCACCAAACATTTTTATCCAAGCTTGAACAAATAAAAGCGAAACTCGAAAGCTACGAGTACATTCTACATCTTAGAGACAATGAACACAAATCATCGCCCCCTAATGATAGCTTATCGAAAGTTTGTCATATCTGTTCGCATTTTTCATCTGTTGTTAGAACGTTAAGGAAAAGGCATTCAACAAGAACACCTCTAAGCATAAATGACGAATATGATGTTCAGTATTTACTAAATGCACTTTTAGCTATAGATTTCGAAGACATACGTCCAGAAGAACCTATGCCAAGTGTAGCTGGTACATCTGCAAGAATGGACTTTTTGCTTAAAAATGAAAAAATTGCAATTGAAACTAAAATGGCAAGAGAGGGATTGGCAGACAGAGAATTAACGAAAGAACTTATTCAAGACATTGCTCAATATAAATCACATCCTGATGTGTCATCACTAGTTTGTTTCATATACGACCCAAAACAAATAATAGTGAATCCATATGGCATAATAAGGGATTTAGAGCAACGAAGTACAGATAAAATGAAGATAAAAATTATCATAACCCCCCGAGGATAATGTATAGCTAAAGCATATATGAGCTAACTTGAAAAAGTGCCATCAAAACAGATGGGTACACCAAAATGCTTACAGTTTTAAACTAAAAGCATAAGAAGAGCCATTTTGCATGAATTTTATAGTAAAAAATGACCTGTTTTAGGATCCTTTTTGCTGTTCAACTTTTAGATTGATAGTGCTCTGACTTTTTCAAGTGGACTCATATATATTGTGATTATAAGATAAAGCTGGGCTAACGCCCAGCTTTATCAACTTCACTTAAAACGATTTTTTAAGTATTATCTAACTTTTTCTCACCTTTTCTTTCGTATTTCTCATTTTTATTCATTACCTTTGTACTCACGAAAACGCAGATTCATTTGTTTTCACTTCTCAACAAGCGGAATAGATGCCTTTGCATTTATCGCAAATTTTTTATTAAACAATTTAAATCTATGTAATGCCGATGACAATGAAATTTGAATTTAACGGCATGGAACAGCGCCTTGACGCTGTCCTTGAACAATTTGTCGTAGCTAAGAGCGACCGTGCGTCCCTCTTCGCCCAAACCAGTCTAAGCCTGAAAAACACGCTCTCGGAGATGTTTGACGGATGCTCCCTCTGGGGAATCAAGAAGAACGAATATTTTTCGGGCAAGGTAAAGGAATGCGCCCGAAAAATCTCTTCCTATCCCCAGCTCATCGACCTCGCCCGCAAGTGGGAGAAACGATACAATTTCCATACCGTGATGCACCTGCTCTTCAGCCAAGGTCTGCTTAGTCACATCGACCGCGAGGAGATGAGAGGATGGACTAGAAAGCTTGACGAGATATTCGAGATGTTCACCGACGAGGAATACATACCACGTGAGGGCGATGACAAGCGCGACACCCACATGCTGCTGTTCTATCTCAATGCATACGCCAAGGTGGAACTCTCCGACTCCACGCAAGAGGAGAAGCAAGGCATGTACGATGTGCTCAACGACTACGAGAAGCGGGAAACTCTCTCCATCGTGTCATCCATATACTTCTGCAACCCTCGCTTGTGCAGTGGCTATACCAAGTTTGCCGCCATCGCAGGTTGCCTCATCGCCGAGAGGAGAGAGCATTACGCCTCCCTTTTCCTTACGGCCGAGAGATTCGCACGGCATGAGCGAGGATGCACATTCGACTGGCAAAGCAAGAGACAGCACTTCTACAACCTGATGGTGGACTGGTCGAAGGAGAAAAGCCAAAGGGATGAGTTGGTAGGGCTATTGTCTGTCATCTTTCCCCGTGTGGAAAGTTGGAATCCATCCGACAATGACTTCCATCTTATACGTGGTAAGAAACATGCTGAATTCGGACTTTCCGATGCGGTGAAGAACTACGTGGACGGCAAGCACCAAGATGCCATCGGACAAATAGCATTCGTAGAGAAACAACTCGACAAGGAGGTGGCGATGAATCGAAAGGAACACATGACGCTGAGCGAGAAGTTAGGCAAGCTGAAAGGCACGACCACCATCAACGTGAATGAACGTGGTGTTTACAACGAGAACGTGAAAGAACAACGTTATGACATGCCGCTTCTCTCCGATGGACAACATGGCTTACAGAAAGGAGCTTCGCTATGAGTGAAAAACGTACCATTATCATACAGAACGGTGGCATCTATAATGAGAACGTGGAAAAGCAAGTGTTCTTCCAAGGCACGGTGGTGAACAATATGCAAGCGAACACTGTAGGTACTCCTCAGCATGAGCAATACATGAAACCTGTGGAAGCCATCTGCGCAGAGGCTGAGGAACTGTTTCCCCTCTCATTGATGGACAGCAAGATTTTCCACCCATCCATCGACATGAACAAGTTGAAGGGGCACATCAAGAACCTCGGCATAGCTCCCACGGAGAGAAGCAAGTGGTGTGTGGTGTTTCTTGTGCTGAGAGAAAACGCCATCATCGCATCGGATGCCTCGGAGCAAGAGTTCATCCAGTGGGCTAAGGATGTGTTCGGGATGACCTCCACCGACTTTCGCCATTGCCTGGAGAATGCCAAGAATCTTTCCACGATGTCATGGAGAGACTACATCGTGCCACAGAAATACATCGACTTTGCAAGTACAGTAAGAGACTTCGCCCTCTCGCCCGATGCCATCTTGATAAGAGACAAGGAAGGCAAGCCACTCCACTTGGACTCCAGCCTGAAATGGAGCAAGAGAAATTGATGGATGGTACTTGGTAGTACATGTTTACCAAAATGTTTCGCTGAAAACATACACCTAAGTACACCACAGTTTATACACTTCAAAAAAACTTCATACACCCTCATACACCACTTGGCGTATGAGGGCTTTCTTTTTTGTTTTCCTTTAAAAATTCTCAGTAATTTTGCATCAGTCAAAAACAAGTACGAGTCTTGGCTGACATGAGATAAGTAAATCATTTTTATTAATAATAATTTTTAATCTAAAGAAAGGAAACAAAGAAATGGAAAAAATGAAAGTAGTTAAGCTCCTCGCCACTCAGAGCGGCGTGAGCCAGCAGACGGGCAACCCTTGGAAGAGCCGCGAGGTGGTGCTGGAGGCAGTGCAGAACGCCATCCACCCCGACAAATACGTGGCACGACTCTTCGGCGACGCCGTGGATAAGTTTACCGCCAAGGAGGGCGATGTAATCGGAGTGGCTCTCCACCACAGAGTGGAGGAGTACAACGGCAGATACTTCGGCAAGACTTCAATCGTGGATTTCGAGCAATCTTAAATTTTCGAGCACTCTCAATTACTCGTACAATCTTAAATTTTCGAGCAATCATAATTATTCGTACAATTTTAAATTTCAGAACAATATGAACATCAAAGTACAGATTCCAGACGAGGTCTATAAGATGCTCGTGGCAGGTGGCAACAGAGTGAAGGGCACTATCGCCCTGGTAAACCCCAACGAGGGCAACTTCAACGCTTGGAAGACCCACAAGCAAGAGCGTGAGATTCGCCGATTCATCAAGCTTCCTCATGGCAGAGCGAGCGTGGGCGTTGAGAACGTGAGATTGCACCTCTGCATCGACCGTGAGGAGATCGACGTGATGCCTGCCGCCGTCATCATTAGCGAGAGCGCCAAGGCAAGCGCATTCATCGACCGAGTAATGTAATCAATTAATATTCATTTTAATCATATCAATTCAGATTCATGGCTTTTGGAATATCACAGAGCGTAAGAAGCAGAGGGGTGCAAACCTGCACCCCCGAGCTTTTCCACCAAGCTACCAGGAGTAGCCAAGTGAAGGACGTTTGCGCACAGATAGAGGATGCTCTCGAACGCAAGCGCCGTGGCGAAATATGCCAGGAGGACTACGATACGATGAAGACTCAGCTCAAATCCATGCTCCCTATCCTCACCCCGCACGCCACATTCAAGAACGGACGACGACTCAACGCCGACGCCATCCCCAGCGGACTCTCCATCTACGACAAGGACCACATACCAGACCCCAAGGGGTATTGGGAGGAGAAAAAGCAAGTGCTGGCAGGGAAAAAGCTGGATAAGTTGGGAGTTAGGAGTGAGGAGTTGGGAGTTACAGGAGAGGAAAAATCCGTGCTCGACCTTATTGTTCTCGTCCATGTAACGCCATCCACCGAGGGATTGAGACTCGTCTTCGTCATCCCCGACGGCATGTCGCTCGCCGAGGCTCAGAAGTGGATGTCGGAGCAGCTGGAGGACGATGACTACGATGTCTGCGTGAAGGATCTCGCCCGACCTTCGTTCATCGTGCCCGAGGAGTATATCCTGTATATCAATGAGGAGGAACTCTTCAAGTCGCACACGGATCTCACGGATCTCACGGATGGTTCTTCGCAAGCGAAGAATGCCCCCTCGCAAGTAAACACTAAACATTACATATTAAACACTAACAAAAATGATGAAACAAATCGACTTCAGGGCATTGGTGGCAATCCTGCTCTTCCTGCTGGCACTGCTGTTCAGCCTACCCAACCTAGTGATAGCCATGATACTGATGCTAGCCATATCAGCGATACTGGAGGGAATCAGAGCGCTGGCGAATTTTACTCCCAAGAATCCAAGAATCTTGCAGAGCAAGAAAAATCCGTGAGATCCGTGAGATCCGTGTGCCAAGACACTCCCACATCGCAAGAAAAATCTGAGAAATCTGAAAAATCTGTGGAATCTGTGAAATCTGTGGGAGACCAAAGCTTCCCATCCGATTACGACGGAATACCTTACGAGGCGATAATCCGCAAGCTCGTAGAACTGCTGGGAGGCGAGCCACAGCACGGCTCTCGCAACAGCTTCATCTTCACCCTCGCTTGTTATCTCAGATACCTCTGCGACGACAATGCGGCATGGATCAAGAGCGTCATCCCCACCTTTGGCGAAGCCGAGAACCGAGCCTTCACCACCGTGGAGAGCGCTTGCAATCGCAAGCAGTCGCACAGTATGCCTGCCATCGTGAGAAAGGCAATCGCCCTCTGCCAGCAAGAACTCGCCACAGCCCAGGCGAAGGGACAAGCCGCCGACTACGATGCCGACGATTTCGGCGACATCCGCAATCCCGAAAGCTACTTCTATCGCATCCATGAGATGCCCCAGAAGTTGCCCCGTCTCATCAAGCTCCTCATCTCCAAGACCCCGAAGATGTACCAGCCAGCCGTGGCACAGGCTGTGTTCCCACCTTTAGCCTCCCACCTCTGTGAGGTGAGATTCCGCTACATCGACAATGTGGAGCACGAGGCCACGCTCATGAATATCCTCTGCGCCCCCACAGGCTCGGGCAAGGAGTGCATCACTCAGCCCATCAACCGCATCATGGCGGATATAAGGGCAAGAGATGCTGAGCAACGTCAGCGAGAGCGTGCCTGGAAGGACGAATGTAACAGTAAGGGTGCCAACAAAGACCGACGTGAGCGCCCCGAAGGTCTCGTCATCCAAGAGGTGAACATCGACATGACCAACCCTGCCTTCGTGCTCCGAATGAAGGAAGCGGAGAACCACTTCCTCTACGCCAAGGTGAACGAGCTCAACCTCTTCGATGCCCTCAAGGGCAAGACCAACCAGCACTTCCGCATCATGGAGCTTGCCTTCGACCTAGGCAATTACGGACAGGACCGAGTGGGCGTGCAGTCGGTGACAGAGACCGTAAAGGTGCGCTTCAACTGGAACGCTTGCTGCACCCCCAAGAAATGTCGCGACTACTTTCGCCGAGTGGTGACCGATGGCCCTGTATCGCGCATTTCCTTCGCCACCATCGAGCGCCGTCCGTGCGGTTCGGCGATGCCCATCTACGGCACCTACGATGCCGCCTTCGACGAGGAATTGAAGCCTTACATCGACAACCTGGTGAAAGCTCGTGGCCTCGTGGATTGCCCTCAGGCGATGCGCCTGGCCAAGAAACTGGTGGAGGAGAATGCCGAGTTCTCCCGTCTGTCTCAGAACTACGTGTTCGAGAATTTGAGTTTCCGAGCCAACGTCATTGCCTATCTGAAGGCGTGCGTCTTGTATGTTGCCAGCGGGATGAAGTGGGAGAAGTCGATAGAGGACTTCGTGCGCTGGAGCGAGCGATACGACCTGTGGTGCAAGCTGAAGCTCTTTGGTCAGATGATCTATGATGCCGATGGCGAGCAAGACAAGGCTTCTCGCACGGCTCCGTCGGGCCCCAAGAATCTGCTCCAGCTCTTGCCCGATGAGTTCACGGTGGAGGATTATGTCAAGGTGCGTCGAGCACAAGGCTTCGACGATGACAACCGTCGCAGGATTCAGATTGCCCTCAATCAGTGGGTGCATCGTGGCTATGTGGTGCGGCTTTCGCAAGCGGATGTCTCTCCTTCGGATGCTTCTCCTTCGGATGCTTCTCCGTCGAAATCGAAGAGAAACAAGGAATCGAAAGCATTGATTACAGATTACGATTACAGTTCGATTTTCCGCAAGTTAAAATTCCGAAAGGACAAGGTTTAAACACTCAACATTTAACGCTCAACACTTAACATTCAACATTAAAAAAACATCACTACAATGGAAATCATTTTGAAACGAATAGCAAAGAAAAAGACCTACACCATCGGCAAGATTTACATCATCCCCGATGAAGGCATCAAGCGAAAAGTGTGGCCAGGCAAGCATCTTGGCGACAAGCGCATCATCCGCACAGAGATAGATGAGAGTCAGCTCACCCAGGAGCATTACTTCTGCGATACCTTGGAGCCCACGTGGCGCAACCTCCTAGGCATTCCCCTGAAGCCCGAAGAGGTGGACGAGCGACACAGCAGGGTATCGGGCAGGGTGGCGCACAAGGTGAAGGGCAAGACCGCCATTCCCGAAGGCTCTTACCCCGTGGTCATTACCAAGTCGCCCCGATTCAAGTCATGGCTTCCCCTGCTGCAAGGTGTGCCCGACTTCGAGGGCATCCGCATCCACGCAGGCAATTATCCCGACGATACCGAGGGTTGCATCCTCGTGGGTGAGAACAAATTGGCAGGGATGGTGGTGAACTCTCGCATCTGGCTCAGAAAGCTCATCGCTCGAATCACCGAGGCGAGGGAGAGAGACGAGGCAATCTGGATTACCATCATCTGAGAGTCTGAAACACCATCATCTGAGAATGAAGATTACAATCATCAGAGAATCGACCAAGCTATATCTTTTGTGATATGTAACATTTTCTTTTCTTGAAATATCAGAAAATACCCTAAATGCTCGGAAAAGCCCATGAACAAAGGCTTTTTCGGGCATTATTCAACAAATGTACCATTCGAATCTTCATTTGTTT
>ERZ808270.147-NODE-147-length-43500-cov-4.321947_pt1 | contig 43500 bp, 34 predicted proteins | sample MGYA00521082_ERZ808270 | MGnify/ENA primary metagenome ERZ808270 (study PRJEB31516, sample SAMN03275594) | gut metagenome | biome: mammalia-associated habitat; material: feces | host: Papio cynocephalus | place: Kenya | collected 2012-07-27 ... | reverse complement strand
GAGGAAAATATGATGAACCTTTTGGAAGACAATCAAAAACAACAGCGCTTTGCACCCCTTCCCTGTGCAGCGGGTATCATTTTATTGATCCTTACCGAACTGTTTGCAATATTTACGCATGTGCTTTTACCGGATATGCTGGATCTTTGGGATTTTCCAACACTCCTCATTTACATCGGAATCTGTTGCTCCCTTGTTTTATTGAGCGGAAAGCGCCATAAACAGGAAATCATTCACTTTCTCCGGAAAATTGTGGTACCTGTCGGATGCATCTGTCCTCTGTTGGGGATGAACCAGTTTATTCATCAGTTCAGTGATCCGGCTGATATCGGTTCTTTCGTAGACCGATGTGTCTTATTTATTCTCTATTTCCTGATTGCCTATGTGATTCTGGTTCTTATCGAACAGCATCTGGACAAATAAAATTTTATATGAAATGATTCAAAAAATCCCGCCGTTTCCGGCGGGATGAAACTCCTGTAAAAACAGTCCCTTACCAATAGGTACCGGGACTGCTTTTATTTTATCTTATATATTTTTAACCGTTGCAATATCCACTGGAGTAAGCTCCCCATGCGCGGTCTCTAAAGAACGTGCCAGCGCATTTGCGGTATCCATAGCAGTAATACAGTACACACCGGTCTCGATCGCATTACGGCGGATTAAGAATCCGTCTCTTGTCTTATCACCGTTACCCTGTGTCGGTGTATCGATGACAAGGTCGATCTTGTGACCGAGGATCAGATCCATTACATTTGGTGACTCCTGCGAAATCTTATTGACACGAAGTGCATTGACGCCGTGCTCCTGCAGATACTTTGCAGTGCTTCGTGTTGCGTAGATTTTGTAGCCGAGTGCCTCAAAGCGCTTTGCCACACCGACAGCCTCCGGCTTATCGGCATCCTTTACAGTCATAATCATCTGCTTGTATTTCGGAAGCTGCACGCCTGCTCCAAGGAATGCTTTGTACAGTGCCTCATTGAATGTCTTTGCGATACCCAGACACTCACCGGTAGACTTCATCTCCGGTCCAAGGCTGATCTCTGCTCCACGCAGTTTCTCAAAGGAGAATACCGGCATCTTGATTGCGATATAATCGGCAACCGGTGCAAGTCCCGGCTCATAGCCCAGACCGCGGATCGTGTTACCAATGATCACCTTGGTTGCCAGATCTACAATCGGAATACCGGTAACCTTACTGATGTACGGCACGGTTCTTGAGGAACGCGGATTTACCTCGATGACATATACTTCCTCATTCATGGCGATGAACTGGATATTGATCAGACCGACCACATGCAGTGCCTGTGCCAGACGCTTTGTATACTCTACGATGGTATCCTTTACCTTATCACTGATGGTCGGAGCCGGATATACGGAAATACTGTCTCCGGAATGGACTCCGGTACGCTCGATATGTTCCATAATACCAGGAATGAGAATGTCGGTTCCGTCACATACGGCATCGACCTCGATCTCCTTACCCTGTAAATACTTGTCTACGAGAATTGGATGATCCTGTGCAATACGGTTGATGATTCCGATGAACTCCTCGATTTCCTCATCGTTAAACGCAATCTTCATTCCCTGTCCGCCAAGTACATAGGAAGGACGGACAAGAACCGGATAACCAAGACGGTTTGCAACTTCTTTGGCTTCCTCTGCGGTGAATACGGTTCCACCGGCTGCTCTCGGAATATGCGTCTTCTCCAGAATCTCATCAAAAAGCTCACGATCCTCTGCGGCATCGACATCCTCTGCCTTGGTTCCAAGAATCGGAACCCCCATCTTCATAAGCGCCTCTGTCAGTTTGATCGCTGTCTGTCCACCGAACTGTACAACAGCTCCGTCCGGTTTCTCAATATTTACGATGGACTCGACATCCTCTGCGGTCAACGGCTCAAAATACAGCTTGTCTGCAATATCAAAGTCGGTGGAAACGGTCTCCGGGTTGTTGTTGATAATGACAGTCTCCCAGCCTTCCTTTGCAAATGCCCAGGTACAATGTACGGAACAGAAATCAAACTCGATACCCTGACCGATACGGATCGGACCGGAACCAAGAACCAGAACCTTTTTCTGCGGTGTGGTCTCTGCAGCCTCGTTCTCACTTCCGTAAACACTGTAGTAATACGGTGTCTCTGCGGCGAACTCTGCGGCACAGGTATCAACCATCTTATATGCTGCAACGATACCGTTTGCATAACGCATCTGTTTGATCTCTTCCTCGGTCTTTCCGGTAAGCTCTGCGATAACGTTGTCCGGGAACTCGATTCTCTTTGCTTCTTTTAACAGATCTACGGTCAGCTCCTCGCTCTTTAAGCGCTGCTCCATCTCTACCAGAATTGCCAGCTTATCAATAAACCATCGATCGATCTTGGTGATTTCATAAATATGATCATAGGAAACGCCGCGGCGCAGTGCCTCTGCGATCACCCAGATTCTGCGGTCATCGACCACATGAAGCTGTGCCTCTAACTCTTCATCGGACAGTCCGGTAAAATCGTAGGACATAAGGCTGTCCACATGCTGTTCCAGGGAACGGATGGCTTTCATCAGTGCGCCCTCGAAGTTATCACAGATACTCATAACCTCTCCGGTTGCTTTCATCTGTGTACTTAACGTTCTCTTTGCAGTAAGGAATTTATCAAACGGAAGTCTCGGGATCTTAACTACACAGTAGTCAAGCATTGGCTCGAAACTTGCATAGGTCTTCTGTGTGATGGCGTTCTTGATCTCATCAAGTGTGTAGCCTAATGCAATCTTTGCGGTAACCTTTGCGATCGGGTATCCGGTTGCCTTAGAGGCAAGAGCGGAAGAACGGGATACACGAGGGTTTACCTCGATGACACAGTACTCAAAAGAATCCGGATTCAGTGCATACTGCACGTTACATCCACCGGTAATCTTTAACTCATTGATAATATTTAATGCAGAACTACGAAGCATCTGGTACTCTTTATCTCCGAGCGTCTGGGAAGGTGCCACTACGATGGAATCTCCGGTATGCACACCAACCGGATCGATGTTTTCCATGTTACATACGGTGATGCAGTTTCCGTTCGCATCACGCATCACTTCGTACTCAACTTCCTTCCATCCTGCGATACAGCGCTCAACCAGTACCTCACCGACACGGCTTAAACGGAGTCCGTTGCTTAAGATATCGACCAGCTCCTGCTCATTGTGAGCGATACCGCCGCCACTTCCGCCGAGGGTGAATGCCGGACGGAGCACAACCGGATATCCGATGGTATTTGTGAACTTGATACCGTCTTCTACAGTATTTACAACCTGGGAAGCTGCACAAGGCTCACCGATTTTTTCCATGGTGTCCTTAAATGCCTGACGGTCCTCTGCTTTAAAGATTGTCTCTGCGGTTGTACCGATCAGTTTTACTCCGTGCTCTTCCAGAAAACCGGACTCTGCCAGTTCCATACCAAGATTTAATCCAGCCTGTCCACCGAGTGTCGGAAGGATGCTGTCCGGTTTTTCCTTTAAAATAATTTTTTCAAGAACCGGAAGTGTCAGAGGCTCAATGTATACCTGATCTGCAATCTGCTTGTCGGTCATGATGGTGGCAGGGTTGGAGTTTACCAGACATACCTCCACGCCTTCTTCCTTTAAGGAACGGCATGCCTGTGTTCCTGCGTAGTCAAACTCGGCTGCCTGTCCGATGACGATTGGTCCCGAACCGATTACTAATACTTTTTTGATATCTTTATTTCTTGGCATTACTGATTCCCTCCCATCATCTGAATAAAGCGGTCAAACAGGTACGAAGAGTCCTGTGGTCCCGGGCATGCTTCCGGATGGAACTGCACGGTGAAAATATTCTTTCCGACATACTCTAAGCCTTCGTTGGTTCCGTCATTGACATTGACGAATGCAGGCTTTGCGACCTTCGGATCAAGGGTATCGGTATCTACCACATAGCCATGGTTCTGGGAAGAAATGTAGACACGACCGGTTGATAAATCCTTCACCGGATGGTTTCCACCACGATGTCCGTATTTCATCTTGTGTGTATCTGCTCCGTTGGCCAGTGCCATGAGCTGATGACCGAGACAGATGGCAAAGATCGGTACGTCACTTGCATACAGCTTCTTTAATTCCTCGATGATCGCTGTGCACTCTTTCGGATCTCCAGGTCCGTTGCTGAGCATAATGCCATCCGGATTGGCTCCGAGGATTTCCTCCGCCGATGTGTGTGCCGGATAAATCGTCACCTCACAACCACGGGCATTTAACGATTTTGCAATATTGTTCTTCGCACCGAAATCCATCAGTGCAACTTTCTTTCCGCTTCCCTTTAATACTTTCTTCTCGCTGCAGGTAACTTTATCCACAACATTTCCAGTTGTATATTCTTTCAGTTTTGGAAGAATTTCATCCAGATTATAATTTTCGTTTGTCGTGATCATTCCGTTCATGGTTCCCTTTTCGCGGAGAATCTTGGTAAGCGCACGGGTATCAATTCCTGAAATTCCCGGAATGTCATGCTTTGTCAGGAAATCCTGAATGCTTCCCTGACAGCGGAAATTGCTTGGCATACGTGAAAGCTCTCTTACAATGTATCCGTCCGGCCACGGTCTGGCGGATTCCATATCCGGTGTAATTCCGTAGTTTCCGATCAGCGGATACGTCATCACAACCGCCTGTCCTGCATAGGACGGATCGGTAAGTACCTCTAAATATCCGGTCATTGAGGTATTAAATACGATCTCACTGATGATTTCGCGTGTAGAACCAATGCTTGTACCTGTAAACACGGTTCCGTCTTCCAGTATCAAAAAAGCTTTCATTCTTTGCCCTGCCTTTCTTGCATCTTGGCAAAAAAAAAGAGAGAATCTCTTTTTTTTACCTTGAGTTAGCTTTACCTAAATTGTAAAAATTTTATCACAAATCGTCACTTTTTTCAACCTTTTTGCAAGAGAAAAAAGTGACGTATTTTATGAATAAATATACATATTATACAATTCCATGCATCCACAATACCATGAACCCGACAGCAATAGCCGCACAGACTGCCAGACCGCCAAGGCTGGTTCCAAGGATCACGCCGGATGGAATTTCTTTCTTTTCATACATCGCGCGTGCCACAGTTTTTGCCTGCATCGGAACAAACGAACACGGCTGTGTGATTTCCATTGGACGGAACCGGCGCTTTGTAAAATAATCCGCTGTCCACGCCGGCATTGCAGACAATGTCACGCTCTGCAGCTGATATTGATTTGCCGCATACACCTTCATTTCTTCTAACAGACATTTGCCACAGCCTCTACGCTGGAATACCGGAAGCACATACAACATAGTAATATGTCCCTCTTTCTGCATTCCTGACATAGCGATCATATGCCCCTGTTCAAAAATTCCCCACATGGTGAGAGTTCCTTCTGCAATCATGTTCCGGATATTCGTCTCTTCCGTATACTGCAGAAATATATGTATCATTTCCAGATCCGTAATCTGTGCACGCAGACAGTAATCAAAGACACCCCTTGCAATACTGAGTGCTTCCGGAATCTGATCTTCCGTTAAAATCTGTGCTTTCATTTACGCTTCCTCCTTATTTTCCAGCAGCCGGTCCTTCAGACCGCTGTAGCGTCTCTGTTGGGAATTATTCTCAATCATTTGTTCAAATGTTTTATCGTCTCCCACTATCGTAACACATTTCTTTGCTCTTGTAACCGCCGTGTACAATAAATTTCGGTTCATAAGCATGCGGGGCCCGGAAAGAAGAGGAATGACAACGGCCGGATACTCCGATCCCTGTGATTTATGAATCGTCACCGCATACGCAAGTTCCAGCTCATCCAGCAGTTTGTACGAATATTCCACCATACGCCCTTCATCAAAATTTACCGTGATGGTCTCTGCAAAATCATTGATCTCTTCAATAATTCCGGTATCTCCGTTAAACACCCCGGTTCCTTTGTCAATACAGAGTCCGTATTTGCTGCGGATCTCCCATTCCAGCTGATAATTATTTTTGATCTGCATGACCTTATCGCCTTCCCGGAAAACGATCGCCCCATGCTCTTTCTCTTTTTTTCTGTCCGATGGCGGGTTCAGATACATCTGCAGAATCGTATTGAGGCGTTCTACTCCAAGCAGCCCTTTCCGCATAGGTGTAAGCACCTGGATATCGTACTCACTTGCCCCCACAAATTTCGGAAGTTTCTGTTTGATCAGCTGCAGCGTAACGTTGATAATTTTATCTGCCTCATAACGTTTCAGGAAAAAGAAATCCATGCTCTTGTTATCCAGGCTGACTTTTTCTCCCCGGTTAATTTTATGCGCATTGACAATAATATCACTGGTGCTTGCCTGTCGGAAAATTTTTGTCAGCATTACCGTAGGAAACATCTTCGAATCAATAATATCCTTCAGCACACTTCCCGCCCCTACACTCGGCAGCTGATTCACATCTCCCACCAGAATCAGACGCGTGCCCGGCAAAATTGCTTTCAACAGGGAATTCATCAGGGAAATATCCACCATCGACATCTCATCAATAATGATCAGATTGGTTTCCAGCGGATTTTGTTCATTGCGCTCAAATCCGGCATTTCCTTCCATTCCGCCATTCAGTTCCAGCATCCGGTGAATCGTCCGTGCCTCATACCCTGTAGTTTCGCTCATGCGCTTTGCTGCCCGTCCGGTCGGTGCCGCCAGCATAATATCTTCCCCGGATAATTCAAAATATTGAATGATCGTATTGATCGTCGTTGTTTTTCCCGTTCCAGGGCCACCGGTAATCACGAGAACACCGTTTCGGACGGCTTCCTTTACCGCCTCTACCTGATGCTCATCGAGATCCATTCCTGTCTTTTTTTCAATCTTTCGGATTCTGTCCTCAATTTCGATATCGGGAACATCAAACACAGCATTCAGCTGTGTCAGACGGGTGGCGGTATTTGCCTCCATGTAAAAATAGGTTGCCGCATAGATCTGCGTACTGTCTTCCACCTGCCGCATGATGATCTTGCGATCCATCGCCAGATTCATGTAATGCGGTTCGATATGCTCCGGGTCTACCTCAAGGAGCCGGCTTGCCCGCTGCGTCAGTTCCTGCATCGGCAGATAGGTATGTCCTTCTCCGGCCGCCTGCAGCAGCGTATACTGGATGCCACTTCGAATTCTAAAATCGGAATCGGTGCGGATTCCCACACGGGATGCAATCTCATCTGCCGTGCGGAATCCAACCCCTTCCACATCATCTGCCATGCGGTACGGATTCTCCTTCAGAATCCCATAGATTTCCTGTCCATATGTTTTATATATTTTTACAGCAAGTGTGGTATTGATTCCATACTGCTGTAAAAAGATCATTGCCTGCCGGAGATCTTTTTTCTCGTTGACCTGATCTGCAATTTCCATTGCTTTTCTCTGGCTGATGCCTTTGATCTCCGCCAGCCGCTCCGGTTCTTCCTCTATGATACGGAAGGTATCTGCCTTGAATCTGCGCACGATCCTTGCCGCTAAAGCAATTCCGATTCCTTTGATCGCACCTGATCCAAGATACCGCTCGATTGCCACTTCATCCTGTGGCGCCTTTTCCTCAAAGCTTTTTACCTGAAACTGTCTGCCATAGGTCGGATGCTCCGTATAATTTCCTTTTGCCTCGATATTCTCTCCCTCGGCAATATCCGAAAACACCCCCACACAAGTCTGTTCTTCTTCGTTACACACCAGAACCAGTACCGTATACCCGTTATCTGCATTTCGATAAATGATGTGATCTACATATCCCTCAATGATCTCAAGATTTTCTTCCAATAATATATTCCCCATTCTCTAAAAAAGAGACTGTTTGAAACAGTCTCTCCTCTTTTCTTTATGCCAATGTTACTGGCCGATATTACGTTTCATCTGCTCATACAGTGTCTGTGTATAGCTTTCTCCGATCTGATCCACCATTTCATCTGCCACAGTTTCAATTGCCTGATCCATGTATATATCTTTGTACTGTGACATCGTAGAATCTTCGTCATCATCCGACGTAAATGTATCTTTCATCTGCTTGAGCATCTGTTCCACAAAATAGGATTCAAAATCTTTGATAACACCTTTTAATTCATCTTCCGAAGAATCTGACGAAATATTTTTCAAAGAATTCTGAAGGGAATTGCTCTGCTCTGCACTTTTATTTGCATTTGCAACTGTATAATTTGTACTGATTGATGAAATGTCCATAGTGTATCCCTCTTAATGTAAGTAATCCTAAAAAGTTACCTAACGTTTCAGATTGTTGGCTGTCTCCAGCATGGAATCCGAAGTTGTAATTGCCTTTGAATTTAATTCGTATGCGCGCTGTGCAATGATCATGTTTACCATTTCATCAGCAACCTGTACATTGGAAGCTTCGACGTAGCCCTGATATACGGCGGTCTTTGTCAATCCTGCGGTTCGTCCCTCCAGCATCGGATTGCCCGAAGCTGCAGTTGCTGCAAGTTTGCTTCCGGACATTTTTTCCAGTCCTGCCGGATTGTTAAACTGATAGATTCCAAAGGACTGGTTTAATGACACCACATTGCCGGCTGCATTTTTATAACCAATTGTTCCATTGCTCGAAAATACCATACTTTCCGAAGATACGCCTCTCGGTACACGAATGGTATTTCCTCTGGAATCCAATACCGGAAGTCCCTCCGATGTCGCAAGAATTGTATTTCCGTTGGCATCCTGACTCCAGGAGAAGTTACCGTTTCTGGTGTAGTATGTCTTACCGTCCACTCCACGTACCGCAAAGAATCCCTTTCCTTCCAGTGCGAAATCGGTCGGGATCTCGGTCTCTTCCCGCGCGCCCTGCGTGTAGTTGGACATGGTCGCTGCCACTCTGGTTCCGAGTCCTACCTGTGCGCCCACCGGTTTATTGGCGCCGTTGGCCGTCGTCGTCTTTGTCTGTAGTGTCTGGTACAGCAAAGATTTAAACTCGGTACGCTCCGTCTTATAACCTGTGGTATTCACATTGGACAGGTTATTTGAAATTGTATCCAGATTTGTCTGCTGCGCAATCATTCCGGTTGCAGCAGTATAAAGTGATCTCATCATACGCTTTTATTTCCTCCTTACAGTCTTTCGGATCCTATCATACTTTTCCGACATTATTGACTGCCCGGTCAAGTGTGCCGTCTATGGAAGTGATTACTTTCTGTCCTGCTTCATAAGCTCTCTGAATTGTAATCATATTTACCATCTCATTTACAACGTTTACATTAGAAGTTTCCAGTGTTCCCTGCTCTACATTTGCATCTGTTGCAATCCGGTTCCCTCCTGGAAGTAAATTATACAGATTCTCTCCGTATTTCTCGAGATAATCATAATTATCCACATCCACCATGCCGATTGTTCCTACTATCTGATTATTTTGCATGATATATCCCAGCTTATCCACGGTAATTGTGGCGTTCGGGTCTAAACGTATATAATTATTCTGACTCGGATCTCCATTCATGGCCCCGGTAGCATTTAATACATAATCGCCATCCTTTGTCACCAGATATCCCTCTTTGTTTACAGTAAAGGCTCCATCACGTGTATACTTCACAGAAGTATTTCCCTGTTTATCCGTAAATGAAACAGCAAAAAAACCTTTTCCATCAATTGCAAAATCTGTGGTGTTATCGGTTACCTTGAAATTTCCTGTGGAATAATCCGTATATACCTGTCCAAGGTGAACTCCATATGTAATATCTCCAAGCTTTTTCGGAATCCCCATGTTGGAAGAATCCTTAATACGCAAAGACATCTCATCAGCAAATGTGCGGCTTGTGGTGCCTTCTTTTTTATATGCTGTTGTATCCGCGTTTGCCAGGTTATTTGCCAGAATATCCAAACGCTTCATTTCGTTTACCATTCCCGTATGGGCGGTGTACAATCCTTTTACCATTATGACACCTCAATTTCACAGTTTTTATTTATATCGGCTGATTTCTACGCTATCTTTATAGACAGGAGATAAAAAGTGCGCAAAAATGCGCACTTTATCAATTAATCGTCGTCTCTTTTTCCAGCAAGGAATTCTACATATTTTCCGGTTCCAATTGCCACACAGGTCATTGGATGTTCTGCTGTCATGGTATTGATTCCAGTACGCTCCTCAATCAGTTCTTCCAGACCACGCAGTAAAGATCCACCACCTGTCAGGACAATTCCTCTGTCTGCGACATCGGCTGCCAGTTCTGGCGGAGTCTTCTCCAGTACAGAATGAACTGCTTCTACAATCTGCAACGTTGCTTCCCGCAATGCTTCCTCTGTCTCCTCAGAGCTTACGGTGATGGTTCTCGGCAGACCGGTTACCAGATTACGTCCACGCACATCCATGGTTTCGTTCTGTGCCAGCGGATAGCATGTACCAATTTTGATCTTGATATCCTCTGCGGTACGCTCACCGATCAGAAGATTGTGTTTCTTTCTCATGTAGCGGACCAGAGCTTCGTCAAAATCATCACCTGCAATCTTAACAGAAGTGCTCACAACAGAGCCACCCAGAGAAATGACTGCAATATCCGAAGTACCGCCTCCGATATCTACGATCATATTTCCGCATGGTCTGGAAATATCAATGCCTGCACCGATTGCTGCTGCGATCGGCTCCTCAATGATCTCTACCTCACGGGCACCTGCCTGATACGTAGCGTCTTCTACTGCTTTCTTCTCAACTTCTGTGACACCACTTGGCACACAGACGCTGATGCGCGGCTTACGAAAACTCTTCTTTCCAAGCGCTTTCTGGATGAAATACTTGATCATCTTCTCTGTGACGGTATAATCTGAAATCACACCCTGACGAAGCGGACGGACTGCCACAATGTTTCCCGGTGTTCTTCCAAGCATCAATCTGGCTTCCTCACCGATTGCTTTAATTTTATTAGTATCTCTGTCAAATGCAACAACGGAAGGCTCTTTTAATACAACACCTTTTCCTTTAATATATACTAAAATACTCGCAGTACCTAAATCAATTCCGATATCTGATCCGATCATCCCGAATGCCCCTTCCTATTTTCTTTTTATCTTTTTTATCAAAACCAGACTTGCGTTTATGGCGCAAATCTGCAGTTAATCATATTTTTATGCATACAGTAACATTATATACAATTCATCCCATTTTTCAAACATTTTTTTATAGGTTCGGACATTTTAATTAAATTTTAAGGAATCTCTCTCTTCCTTGGACGAAAATCTGTGCATTTTCGCTATTTTACACGTTCTTCGATTCCAGATACGGTTTTAAAAACTGACCGGTATACGATTCCGGAACTTTGCAGATTTCCTCCGGTGTTCCCTGTGCAATTACGGTTCCACCACCGTCGCCGCCTTCCGGACCCATATCAATGATATAATCTGCCGTCTTGATGACATCGAGATTATGCTCGATGACGACAACAGTATTTCCGCCATCCGAAAGCTTTCTGAGAATCTCCACCAGTTTGTGTACATCCGCAAAATGAAGACCGGTGGTTGGCTCATCCAACACGTAAATGGTCTTTCCGGTTCCGCGTTTGCTCAGCTCCGTGGCAAGTTTGATACGCTGCGCTTCTCCTCCGGATAATTCTGTAGAAGGCTGTCCCAGTTTCACATAGGAAAGTCCGACATCGTACAGTGTCTGGATCTTCCTATGGATCGTTGGCACATTTTTGAAAAATTCCAGTGCCTCCTCGACTGTCATATCCAGCACATCATAGATCGTCTTCCCTTTATAGCGTACTTCGAGCGTTTCACGGTTATAGCGTTTGCCACCGCAGACCTCACACGGCACATACACATCCGGCAGGAAATGCATCTCGATCTTTATGATACCATCTCCGCTGCAGGCCTCACATCGTCCGCCTTTGACGTTGAAGCTGAAACGTCCCTTTTTATATCCGCGTGCCTTTGCATCCGGAGTTGCCGCAAACAGATCGCGGATCATGTCAAACACACCGGTATAGGTTGCCGGATTCGAACGCGGTGTGCGCCCGATCGGTGACTGATCAATGTCGATAATCTTATCCAATTGTTCCACTCCCAGAATATCATCATGATCTCCAGGAATGCAACGTGCCCGGTTTAAAGTTCGCGCCAGATGCTTATACAAAATTTCATTGGTCAGGGAGCTTTTTCCAGATCCCGATACTCCGGTGATACAGGTCATGATCCCAAGCGGAACCTGCACATCAATATTTTTCAGATTATTTTCCCGTGCTCCTTTGATCGTAAGAAATCCAGTCGGTTTACGTCGTTCCGATGGTACCGGAATCTTCATCCGCCCACTCAGATAAGCGCCGGTAATGGATTTTTTGCATTTCATGATATCCGCCGCAGTGCCGGTTGCAACAACTTCTCCACCATGTACGCCGGCTGCCGGACCAATATCCACAATGTAGTCAGCGGCACGCATCGTATCCTCATCGTGTTCCACGACGATCAGCGTATTTCCCAGATTCTTGAGATTCATCAGTGCATGCAGCAGCTTGTCATTATCCCGCTGATGCAGTCCGATACTCGGCTCATCCAGAATATACGCCACGCCGACCAGTCCTGAACCGATCTGGGTAGCCAGACGGATACGCTGTGCTTCTCCTCCGGATAAGGTTCCGGTCGCACGTGTCAATGTCAGATAATCCAGACCTACCTCCTGCAAAAAGCCCACGCGGGCACGGATTTCCTTTAAAATCTGATTGCCAATGAACTGCTGCTGTTCCGTCAGCTGCATTTCTGACAAAAATTTGACAAGATCCTTTACCGACATATCTGTCATCTCATATATATTTTTGTCTGCGACCGTAACGGCAAGAGAACTCTGCTTCAGACGCTGGCCATGGCAGGCAGCACACGGTGTGATACGCATAAACTGCTCGTATTCCTGCTTCATCGTGTCTGATCCCGTCTCCCGGTAACGGCGCTCGACATTTTTAATAAGCCCTTCCCAGTTCAGGTCATAGACGCCTTCTCCACGCTGTCCTTTATAATGCACCTTTAATATCCGGCCATCCCCACCATGAATGAGCATATGCCGGATTTCTTTTGGCAGATCTTTATATGGTGTATCAAGAGAAAATCCATATCCTTCCGACAACGCTTTTAACGTGGCATAGGTATAGCTGGATGGATCGGTACAGGACTGCCAGCCCATCACCTGAATTGCCCCCTCGGAAATAGACAGTGTCTTATCCGGAATCATGAGATTTTCATCAAACTCCATCTTGTAGCCGAGTCCATAGCAGACCGGACAGGCGCCAAACGGATTGTTAAACGAAAAGCTTCGCGGTTCCACCTCATCTACGCTGATTCCGCAATCCGGGCAGGCAAAATTCTGGGAAAAATTCATCGGTTCCCCGTCCACCACATCAACAATTGCATTGCCCTCGGTCAGCTCAAAAACATTTTCCAGAGAATCAGTCAGACGCTTTTCAATCCCTGGTTTTACCACCAGACGGTCTACCACAATATCAATATTGTGTTTGATGTTTTTGTCCATCGGAATTTCTTCCGAAAGTTCATACATATTTCCATCTACGATCACACGCACATAGCCGCTTTTTTTTGCTTTCTCGAATAATTTCTGATGTTCGCCCTTACGTCCGCGCACAACCGGCGCAAGAATCTGGATCCGTGTGCGTTCCGGCAGTTTCATCACGGCATCCACCATCTGATCAATCGTCTGTTTCTCGATGGCACGTCCACACTTCGGACAATGCGGAATTCCGATGCGGGCATACAAAAGTCGAAAATAATCATAAATTTCCGTCACGGTTCCGACGGTGGAACGCGGGTTTCGGTTCGTCGATTTCTGATCAATGGAGATAGCCGGCGGAAGTCCCTCAATCGACTCCACATCCGGTTTTTCCATCTGTCCTAAGAATTGTCTTGCATAGGAAGACAACGACTCCATATAGCGCCGCTGTCCCTCCGCATAGATCGTATCAAACGCAAGCGAAGACTTTCCGGAACCTGACAGTCCGGTCAAAACAACAAACTCATCTCTTGGAATGTCCACATCAATGCATTTTAAGTTGTGTTCGTTGGCGCCTCGTATTTTAATATATTTTCTCTGTTTTTTCGGCATTTTGTTTCCTCTCTTTTATCTATTCCTCAATATTCCGAAGCATATTTTTCAGTTTTACCATCTTGTCACGGTACTCTGCCGCCGCCTCAAAATTGAGTTCTGCGGCAGCTTTCTTCATCTTCTTCTGGATGTCCCCGATCAGTTTTTCTAATTCCCTGCGGCTCATGGATTCCGGATCTTTATCAAATTCCATCTCCTCTGCTGCTACTTTTTTGGAGATTGCAATCAGATCACGCACAGATTTCTGGATCGTCTTCGGTGTGATTCCATGTTCCTCATTGTATGCCTGCTGAAGCTTGCGGCGGCGCTCCGTCTCATCAATGGCCACACGCATAGAATCGGTGATCTTATCCGCATACATGATTACATGTCCCTCACTGTTTCTTGCCGCACGTCCGATGGTCTGGATCAGTGAGGTCTCGGAACGAAGGAATCCTTCTTTATCCGCATCGAGGATTGCCACAAGCGTAATCTCTGGAATATCCAGTCCCTCCCGCAGCAGGTTGATACCGACAAGCACATCAAACACGTCCAGACGCAGGTCACGGATAATCTCTGCGCGCTCTAAGGTATCAATATCCGAGTGCAAATATTTTACACGGATACCAAGTTCGCTCATATACTGTGTCAGATCTTCCGCCATACGCTTGGTCAGTGTCGTGATCAGCACTTTATGATGATTTTTCGTCTCTTTGTTGACTTCCCCGATCAGATCATCGATCTGTCCCTCCACCGGCCGCACGGAAATCTCCGGGTCCAGAAGTCCGGTCGGCCGGATAATCTGCTCCACACGCAGCAATTCATGCTCGTTTTCATAGACATTCGGCGTAGCTGATACAAACAGCATCTGATCAATCTTACTCTCAAACTCTTCAAAATTAAGCGGACGGTTATCGAGTGCGGACGGCAGACGGAATCCATAATCCACCAGTGTCTGCTTTCGGGAACGATCTCCTGCATACATTCCCCGCACCTGTGGAATCGTAATATGGGACTCATCCACAATGATCAGAAAATCGTCCGGGAAATAATCCATCAGTGTTTCCGGCATTTCTCCCTCGGCACGTCCTGCCAAATGGCGGGAATAGTTTTCGATGCCGCTGCAAAATCCGGTTTCTTTCATCATTTCAATATCAAAATTCGTGCGTTCTGCGATACGCTGTGCTTCCAGCAGCTTATCCTCACCCTTAAAATATTTGACCCGTTCTTCCAGTTCTGCCTCGATACGGTCACACGCTGCATTCATTTTTTCCTGCGGCACCACATAATGGGATGCCGGGAACACAGCCGCATGCTTTAATATACATTTGATCTCTCCGGTAAGCACATCCACTTCCGTGATCCGGTCGATCTCATCTCCGAAAAACTCCACACGGATCGCCGTGTCGGTATTATTCGCCGGAAAAATCTCCAGCACATCGCCATGCACCCGGAACGTACCACGCTTAAAATCCATCTCGTTGCGCGTGTACTGCATGTCAATAAGTCCCTTGATCACGTCATCACGGTCAATCTCCATTCCGGGACGCAGGGAAACCATCATGTTCATATAGTCATCCGGACTACCAATGCCATAAATACAGGATACAGATGCCACGATAATAACATCTTTTCGCTCCGCCAGCGCTGCCGTGGCTGAAAGGCGCAGCTTATCAATCTCGTCATTGACCGCAGAATCTTTCGCAATATAAGTGTCCGACTGCGGCACATACGCTTCCGGCTGATAATAATCATAGTATGAGACAAAATACTCGACGGCATTCTCCGGGAAAAATTCTTTCATTTCTCCGTACAGCTGTCCCGCCAGTGTCTTGTTGTGGGAAATAATCAGCGTCGGCTTATTCAGCGCCTGAATGACATTTGCCATCGTAAAGGTCTTTCCAGAACCGGTCACACCCAGCAGTGTTTCAAACTGGTTGCCTTCTTTGAATCCTTTGACTAATTTTTCAATTGCTTGCGGCTGGTCGCCGGTTGGTTCATATGGGGCATGTAATTTGAATTCCATAATGCCCTCTCCCTTCTCAAATTTATCGTAAAATTAACTTTATTCCATGAAAAAAGACAAAATCCATATCTTTATAGTCTGCACATATATGCTAATTTTACTACAAAGATCTGACTTTGTCTATCTTGATTAGAACATCTGTTCTTATCTTTTTTATAAAAAACGTGGAAACCATCATGGCTTCCACGTTTTTATTCTTTTCAGCTGATTTATACTACCTTACGTCCACAGCACTGCTTATATTTCTTACCACTGCCACATGGACATGGATCATTCGGATATACCTTGGCATGTTCACGCTTCTTCGGTGCCTTTGCCGCACTCTCGTCCTTATTGGTTCCGGTTACTTTTGCAACCTGCTCACGCTCTACCTTCTGCTCTACCTGTACATGATAGAGAAGACGAATGGTATCTTCCTGAATGCCGGCAATCATTTCGTCGAACATATCAAATCCGGCCATCTTATACTCAACCAACGGATCTCTCTGTCCATATGCCTGTAATCCGATACCCTGACGGAGCTGATCCATATCATCGATATGATCCATCCACTTGCGGTCGATCACCTTCAGCAATACAACACGCTCCAGCTCACGGAACTGCTCGATCTCCGGGAATTCCGTCTCTTTTGCTTCATATAAAAGTACTGCCTGTTCTTTCAGATGCTGCTTTAATTCTTTGACATCCTTGATATCTTCAATATTTTCCTCTGTAACAGGTTCGAGAGGAATCACCGGCAGAAGAATTTCATTTAATTCATTTAAATTCCACTCTTCACGTGGGATCTCATTCGAAATACAGGTATCGACTGATTTCTCCACCTGTTCCTGGATCATCTTGAAGATCGCATCACGCATGCTGTCTCCATTTAATACAGACATACGCTCTTTGTAAATAATCTCTCTCTGATCGTTGTTTACCTGATCATACTCTAACAGATTCTTACGAATACCATAGTTGTTGTACTCGATCTTTTCCTGTGCCTTCTCGATGGCAGAAGTAAGCATCTTGTGCTGGATCTGCTCCCCTTCCGGGACACCAAGTGCATTAAATACGGACATCAGACGCTCAGAACCGAACAGTCTCATCAGGTCATCTTCCAGCGAAATAAAGAACTGGGATTCACCCGGATCTCCCTGACGTCCGGCACGACCACGCAGCTGGTTATCGATACGGCGGGATTCATGACGCTCGGTACCGATGATCTTTAAACCACCAGCTTCACGCGCATCATCGTCCAGCTTGATATCGGTACCACGACCAGCCATGTTGGTAGCGATGGTAACCGCTCCGTGCTGACCTGCCTGTGCGACGATCTCTGCCTCCTGCTCATGGAATTTTGCATTCAATACCGTATGCGGAATTCCCTCACGCTTTAACATACCGCTGATCAGCTCGGAAGTCTCAATCGTAATAGTACCAACCAGAACCGGCTGTCCCTTCTCATGCGCTTTCTTTACTTCCTCCACAACAGCTTTGAATTTTTCTTTCTTTGTCTTATATACTGCATCCTGATGATCAATACGTGCAATCGGACGGTTGGTCGGAATCTCAATAACGTCCATGCCGTAGATATCACGGAACTCTTTTTCCTCTGTCAGAGCGGTACCGGTCATACCGGCTTTCTTCTCAAATTTATTGAAGAAGTTCTGGAATGTAATGGTTGCAAGCGTCTTGCTCTCTCTCTTGACCTTTACATGCTCCTTTGCCTCGATTGCCTGATGCAGACCATCGGAATAACGACGGCCCGGCATGATACGTCCGGTAAACTCGTCAACAATCATAACCTGATCATCTTTTACCACGTAATCCTGATCGCGGAACATCAGATAATGTGCACGGAGCGCAAGGATCACATTGTGCTGAATCTCCAGATTCTCCGGATCTGCCAGGTTGTCAATATGGAAGAATTTCTCGACCTTTTCCACACCCTGCTGTGTCAGGTTCACCAGTTTGTCTTTTTCATTTACGATAAAGTCCCCGGTTTCTTCCTGCTCAATTCCCATGATGGCATCCATCTTGGAATACTCCGGTACATCATCACCACGTGTCAGCTGCTGTGCTAAAATATCACATGCCTCATATAATTTGGTGGACTTGCCACTCTGACCGGAAATAATAAGCGGTGTACGTGCCTCATCGATCAATACGGAATCGACCTCATCGATGATTGCATAGTGCAGACCTCTTTGTACCAGCTGTTCCTTGTAGATCACCATGTTGTCACGCAGGTAATCAAATCCAAGTTCATTATTTGTAATATATGTAATATCGCAATTGTAAGCGTCACGACGCTCATCATTGCTCATATCATTCAATACAACACCAACGGTCAGTCCGAGGAATTCATGAACTTTTCCCATCCACTCGGAATCTCGTTTTGCCAGATAATCATTGACGGTGACGATACATACACCTTTGCCCTCCAGTGCATTCAGATATGCCGGAAGTGTAGATACCAGAGTCTTACCTTCACCTGTCTTCATCTCTGCGATACGTCCCTGATGCAGGATAATACCACCGATAATCTGTACTCTGTAATGCTCCATACCAAGCACACGGCTTGCCGCCTCACGTACGGTTGCATATGCCTCTGGAAGCAGATCGTCAAGTGTCTCTCCCTTTTCCAGACGATCTTTAAATTCCTTTGTTTTTCCTTTTAATTCTTCATCCGAAAGTGCCTTCATCTCGTCGCGATAAGATTCCACTTTATCTACGAGGGGCGTAATTCGTTTCAACTCCCTGTCACTGTGTGTACCAAAAATTTTAGTCAATGCACTCATAATATATTTTGCTCCTAACTCGCATAGAATATAGGTATTGTACCACTTTCTCCACATTTACACAACTCAAAGGCCATGAATGTTTTATAAACTTTTTATGAACGAACGGGATTCTGCTATTGAAAATTTGTTAACAGCTTGCTATGATAAGAGAACGATTATTGTATTCCAAACACAAGGAAGAAAAAGAAAGGAAGGTAAAAACCCATGTCTTATATTTATAAAACCAAGGGTACCTGTTCCACACAGATCGAAGTGGAACTGGATGGCGATATTGTAAAGAATGTTAAATTTACCGGCGGTTGTCAGGGAAATCTTCAGGCAATTCCACGTCTGGTTGAAGGTATGACCGTTGAAGAAGTGGAACGCCGTATCTCCGGCATTCACTGCGGCATGAAAAACACATCCTGTGGTGATCAGCTTGCCAAGGCATTGCGCGAAGCCTATAATGCACAAAAAAACGCATAATACCATTACCGGATTATGTAGAAGTTCCCCAGACAGATTCGTCTGGGGACTTTTTTATTCCCGTACTACCGGCTGCAGCTGCCTTCCTTCCATGGCTGCGGAAATCGTCTCCGGTAAAAGTTCCATTTTTGCCACCATCGAATTTGGCTTTTTTTCATAATTATCCTGCGCAAACGGCACAAAATAAATATGTTTCATATTCATCAGCATTCCGATGTTCTTAAAACTGGCCCCCAGCGCATCGTTGGTGGAAATGGCAATTACCAGTGGTTTTCCATTGCGCATATGCGCTTTGGCAGCCATCAGAACCGGGGTATCCGTTATTGCATTCGCCAGTTTTGCCGCAGAATTTCCCGTACACGGTGCAATCACCATCACATCCAGATATCCTTTCGGTCCGATCGGCTCTGCCTCCTGAAGCGTGCGGATTCCCGGATTTCCCGTTATGTCACAGACTTCTTCCATAAACTCTTTTGCCGTTCCAAACCGCGTATCACAGTTTTGCGTCTGATAAGAAAAGATGGGAATCACATGTGCTCCCATCTCCGTCAGTCTTTGAATCTCTTTTCTGGTTTTTGCGAATGTACAGAAAGAACCGGTAATCCCATACCCTATATTGCGATTTGATAAATCCATGTCTTTGCCTCTTTCCTGTCCTGCCTGATTTTACTGTGTTCAAGAATCGCATCTGCCAACACCTTGGCACTGCTCTTTGTCGTATACAGACCCGGAAGTCCCAATGCCGCCACAACTTTAATCCCATATGCCTCCGCTGCCATCAGATCCGTGCCGCCCGGACGCGATGCAATGTCAATAATTACAGCATCCGAATGCATTTCCCGGATCATCGGCTCCCGGATCACAAGCGCCGGAACCGTATTTACAACCGTACGTGCTCCATATGCTTCCTCCGGACCATATGAAAAATCGACTGCCTCATGTCCCTGCGTGCGTGCCAGCCTCCGGGCCTCTGAATTTCTTGCCAGCACAGTCACTTTTGCCCCCATCGCGGAGAGAATATGCGCAATCTCCCTGCCGCATCTTCCATACCCACTGACAATAATTTTCTGCTCCCGGATGGAGTAGTCACTGTATTTTAAGATTTCCGCAACTGTTGCTTCCGCCGTAATGCATGCATTACGGTGCACAACTACCGCATCCGTCATCATATCATAATACTCTACTCCCGCATCTTCACAACGCTGTTTCCACTCCGGTCCGAAAATTCCTCCAAACAGCATCCAGTCCCGTTCTTTTTCCTTCGTCAGCTCCTCTTTTAATATGCGGTTTACATCATGGTTTCTCTCAATCTTCGTAACAGGAACCGGCAGCACCAGATATTTACTGTTGTCGAGCACCTCCAGTGCCTCTTCCTTTTCCACTCCCCGTCTCCAGTCCAGTCTGTGTATCTTTCCCGGAAGACATGCGGCAAGATTGCTTTGTCGCTGATCCGTAACAAAAATCACGATATTTCCGGTCATATAAAAACGCTCCCTTCCATATAACATATGAAAGAGAGCGTCATGAGGTGCAAGATCGTAATTACTAAAGTCTGGTCTCTACAAAGATATCGTAGATTGCCTTGATGGCTGCCTCAAAATCATCATTGCTGACACCAATAATAATATTTAACTCGGAAGATCCCTGGTCAATCATCTTGACATTGATGTTCGCATGTGCCAGTGCAGAAAAGATTCTGCCGGCCGTACCGCGGGTAGATTTCATTCCACGTCCCACAACTGCGATCAGACCCAGATCTGCTTCCAGATCAATAACATCCGGATGAGTCAGACGGCGGATGGAGCTGATCACCTGCTGCTCCTTGCCTTCAAACTCTTCCTGATGCACAAATACGGTCATGGTGTCGATACCGGATGGCATATGTTCGATCGAAATTCCGTTTTCCTCAAATGCCTGTAATGCTTTGCGGCAGAATCCGACTTCGGAATTCATCATATCTTTGTCAATGCTAACTGCGACAAATCCCTTTTTACCGGCAATACCGGTAATGGTGTATTCCGGTTTCTGGCAGGTACTCTCTACGATCAGGGTTCCCTCTGCCTCCGGATCATTGGTGTTGCGAATATTGATCGGAATGCCGGCCTTTCGTACAGGGAATACCGCATCCTCGTGCAACACAGAAGCTCCCATGTAGGAAAGCTCTCTTAATTCACGGTACGTGATCACACGGATCGGCTTTGGATTGTCAATGATACGCGGATCTGCTACGAGACATCCGGATACATCCGTCCAGTTCTCATATAAACTTGCATGACATGCTTTTGCAACAATTGATCCAGTAATATCTGAACCGCCGCGGGAGAATGTTTTTACCTTTCCATCCGCACCAATTCCATAAAATCCCGGAATTACAGCTTTTTCGCATTCCGAAAGTTTCTTTGACAGCACCTTGTCGGTCTTGTCTGCATCCAGGTTTCCTTCTTCATCAAAAAAGATTACGGTTGCAGAATCGATAAACTCATATCCGAGATAATCTGCCATAAGAATACCATTCAGATACTCTCCACGGGAAGCCGCATAATCCACACCGGCTTTTTCCTTAAAGTTTTTGGAAATTGTCTTAAATTCCTCATCCAGCGTTACTTTCAGTCCAAGTCCATTGATAATGGAATCATAACGCTCTTTGATCTTCATGAGCGGTACACGGAACTCCTCGCCTGCCTCTGCCTTTGCATAACATGCATATAACATATCCGTAACCTTGGTATCCCTGGAATTACGCTTTCCAGGAGCACTCGGCACTACATATTTTCTGGATTCATCCGCACGGATAATATCGCCAACCTTGGCAAACTGTTCGGCACTCGCCAGCGAGCTGCCACCAAATTTTACAACCTTAACCATTTTTAACTTTTCTCCTTAAGAATAATAACTTATGCTATTATACTTCTACCGTCTGTCTTTCGTCAATTATTTTCTTCCAGGTAGATCACATCCGTTGCGATCGTATTACTCGATCCATCCACCTGCAGAACTCCATAAGATGGCGGTACTCCGTAAGGTGGCTGTCCGATACTTCCCGGATTCATATAGGTAATACGGTTGTGTTTGTCATAAAAAACCCGGTGGGTATGTCCGAACAGTGCGGCATCGACCTTCCGCTCCTCTGCCGCATATTCCAGGTTCAGATATCCGGCTTTTACATTAAATGTATGTCCATGGCAGATCAGTATTTTTTTTCCTTCAACCAGAAGAATCCGCTCCTGAACTTCCTGGCGGCAATCACAGTTTCCCGGCACCTGTTCCATCACAGTCATAGGAAATTTCCGGTGCAACTGTTCTGCATCCGCCCAGCAGTCTCCCAGATGAATGATCATATCCGGATGCAATCGATTGACTGCCGTAACCATATTATTTACATTTCCGTGCGAATCACTGAGCACCAGAATTCTCTTCATATAAAATATACTCCTTTTCCTTAAAAAAACAAAAAGACCTTTGCTCCGGCATCCTCGCCAAGGCAAAAGTCTTTTCTCCTTCTCATTTCAGCGATGACTATCCCAGTCGTTTCCACTGCTTACTACATTTGTAGTAGGAATAAAACATGCAGTGTTCCGCCTGCTCGCAGCGCTTTGGTGCAGTCTCAATACTGCACTGGCAGTTTACAATTGCATCTGCCTTCCCCTTACAATTTCCCTTTAACATGACATCGTCTAAAACTTCATCTGACATACTTCTTTTTGCTCCTTATTACTACCAAGTTTTTTTCACGACGGCTTTCATTATACAATACCTGGTAATGAAAAACCATAGGTCAAATCTAACAAATAGACATGCCTGTTTTGTAAAAAATTTTCACTTGACGAAACAGGAAAAATGCGCTAGAGCTCCAGCTTATTTATTAAGTTCAAATTATACTTTTCTGCCAATTCCATACATTTTCTGTATGAATCCACATCCTGAATATGTCTCACACAATGAGCATCCAATCCGAGAATCGCTTTATTTCCGACTTCCCCGGCAATCTTCCAGAAACGCTCTGCCGGATAATGCCTTGCCCCTTCTCCCATGCCGAGCATGTTGATCTCCAACGGGATGTCCAGTTTCTTCATTTCTTTGCACAACCGGGTCATCTCCCAGTCATATACCGAATCCATTCCCTGATAATTCATCAGATCCGGATGGGCAAGATACGCATAACTTCCGGTCTGCATTCCTTCTATCACAAGATCCACATATCTGCGAATGCGGCTTTCATCCTCCGTCTCTGTCCCGGTATATGGTCCGTTTTCCTCCGATCCCAGGAAATGCTGCCCCATGATCATATAATCACATCCAAGATTGCGGAACATCCGCATCTGTTCCTCATAAAATTCCGGGATATACTCTGCCTCAAATCCTACATATATTTTTATCTGATCCCGGTACTCTGCTTCGAGTTTCCGGATCGTCTCCACATATTCCGGCGCCTGTTTCATGGTCATCCGGATATTTGATACATATCCGTCCTTATAGGGGCACGGCACATGATCGGAAAATCCAAAGATTTCAATTCCCATGGACATTGCTGCTTCAATATATTCTCTCTCCGTATCACAGGCATGTTGACACCGCCACGTATGCGCATGATAATTTGCCTTCAAAAAATCCATTCTGTTGTCCTTCATCCGTTTATTTTCCTATCATTTTAACATGGAATACGTCTTATGACAACAAAAGACCGTGTGCATCCACTCACACGGTCCTTATTTAAACGGCATGTTTTACCTTTTTTCCATCCTGTACAATCTCTTGTTCCACCAGGCGTGATCCAAAACTATAATCAAAGATAGGTTCTAATCCTCTGGTCCCATCCAGATAAGCGCCAAACTGGCTGATCATCCGCAGGGCGCTGAGCTTTGCCTGGCGATAACGCTGTGCCAGTTGCTGGTTACTGTCTGCACACTGTGGATTTTTACGATAATTTACCAACAGACCGTGCATTTCTTTGTAATTTCCGGAAACATACAAAAGCGCATAAATAAACAATCGCTTGATTCGGGATGGCGCGATCAGCATATTATTATAGGTAATCATTCCCTTTAATGCTTCCCGGACTTCCGCAGATGTGGTTCCCGGATAAAACCAGCTGATCACTCCCGCATTTTCCATGCTCGGAACAATATGCTCCGTCAGATTCTGCCGCAACGGATCTTTTCCATCCATAAGCATAAGCATACGGTCAAACTCTACTTCAATTTCTGCATGGGAAATACCGCTTGCAGCAATTTTCTCATCAATATACCCATGGCAGCTTACATCCAGTGCAAAATGATTCAATACTCCATAGGTGTATGCCAGAAACGGTTCTTTTTCCTTCTGGCTATTAATTACGGTTTTTGCTTTTTCAAAAAATTCTTTTCCGGAATGCCCGTGCAGGTCATATCCGATCTGACTGACCGGATTCGGTTTTAATGGCTTGTAATAAAACAAGATATCCGGACCATGTAGTCCGATCAGATACAGCTGTGGATATTTCTCGATGATTTCCCTCTCATTTCCATCGAGTTCCCTGCGAACCTGCTGTCCCAGCCGATAATGTGCATAAGTTGATGGCATAGGCTTTCTCCCCTTCCTCTGTCAGTTTATGCCAAATTATATGACAGCCTTGTAAAATTTATGGCCTCATGTTTATAAAATCTAAGTAAAAAATGTGTTATTTGACCTTTTGTCAAACGTAGCATATAATAGGAAAAACCAATGGAAAATGTATGATTCTGGGGGAATAATCATGATTACAATGTTAGCGAAAATCTTTATCAAAAACCGCCCTGCAAAAGAACAGCGGCAGGCATATGGCACACTGTGCAGTATCGTTGGAATCTGCTTAAATATCTGCCTGTTTGCCGGAAAATATTTTGCCGGAATGTTAAGCGGTTCCGTTGCAATCACCGCAGATGCGTTTAACAACCTGTCGGATGCCGGTTCCTCTTTTATTACACTTGTCGGATTTCTCTATGCCGGGAAAACTCCGGATTCGGAGCACCCGTTCGGACATGGCCGGTTTGAATATGTGTCGGGATTTGTTGTGGCGATTGCCATTCTGATGATGGGATTTGAGCTTTTAAAAACTTCCTTTTCCAAAATTCTGCATCCGGAAGCCGTAGACACGAGTCTGCTCGCCATGGGAATTCTGGTATGCTCCATTCTGGTAAAAGTCTACATGTACTGTTACAATCATTTTATTGGGAAAAAACTCGATTCGGATGCCATGCAGGCTACCGCCATGGATTCGCTTTCCGACACCATTGCCACCTCTGTGGTTCTGGCAGCCATGATTATTATGCGCCTGACATCCGTCAATGTCGATGGATTTGGCGGTCTGCTGGTAGCCATTTTCATCCTCTATGCAGGTATAAAAGCAGTCAAAGACACCATGGACCCGCTTCTTGGCAAAGCCCCGGACCAGACGTTTGTCCGGGAAATCCGTGCCATTGTCATGTCCCATCCCAAAGTACGTGGCATCCACGATCTGGTCGTGCATGATTACGGTCCAGGCCGCCGCATGATCACCCTGCATCTGGAAGTTCCGGGGGATGAAGATGTCTTTCAGCTCCATGACATGATCGACCACATTGAACGGGAGCTGGACCAGAAACTCGGATGCGAAGCAGTCATCCACATGGACCCGATTGAAACCGACAATGCTGCGATTGCCCAGATGCAGCAGCAGGTAGAGCAGAAAGTCCACGAAATTGACCGCCGCATCACCATCCACGATTTCCGCCTGATCAACTGCGATACCCACACCAGCATTGCCTTTGACGCTGTCATCCCCTATGGTATGCGGATCAGCCCGGAAGACCTGAAGAAAAAAATCGAGAACAAGCTACAGGAAATCGAAGGAAACTACCAGCTTATGATTCATGTGGATCAGAGTTATGTACCCGTATAAAAATAACGGTTCACAGATTTCTGTGAACCGTTATCCTACCAGCTTCATTTATTTATTACATGCATCGTAGGCATCCTGAAAGAAAATCTCCTGTGAGTTTACCGGCTCCTCATTGATATGACGATCCTCATAAATGCCTTCTGCATTCTGCTCTTTTCCTTTCTCATCATCTTTCATGATGGTATCAAAGATATACCGGATGCGCTCCCGGATTGCAGGATCATAAATCGGAGCTGCCACTTCCACGCGGCGCACCGTATTTCTTGTCATAAAATCGGCAGATGCAATGTACATCTTTTCCTCATCCCCCACACCAAAACGATAAATTCTGGAATGTTCGAGATAACGTCCAACAACGGAAATCACCCGGATATTTTCCGTCACACCAGGAATCTGCGGTTTCAGACAGCAGATGCCCCGCACAATCAGATCAATCCTCACACCTGCCTGAGAAGCCTCAATCATCTTATCAATCAGAACCTTATCGGTCAGAGAATTAATCTTAACCCCGATATAAGCCTCTTTTCCGGCTTTTTGATTTGCAATCTGCTCGTCCATCATCTGAAGGACTTTGTTCTGCAAACATTTCGGTGCAACCAGCAGTTCCGAAACCTCATCCACTGTTTCCCCCTGCTGCAATGCAAGAAACACTTTTGCGGCATCGGCGCCAATTGCCTGATTTGCAGTAATCAAAGACAGATCCGTGTACAGTCTTGACGTTTTCTCATTGTAATTTCCGGTTCCAATCTGCGTGATGTATGCATAACTATCCCCTTTTTTCTGTGTGATCAGGCAGAGCTTTGAATGTACTTTGTAATCGCCCAGTCCATACAGAATCTGGCAGCCGGCATCTTCCAGCCGGTGTGACATCTCAATGTTGTTTGCCTCGTCAAACCGTGCACGCAGTTCTACAAGGACCACAACTTCTTTTCCGTTTTCTGCCGCCTCAATCAGCGCATCTATGATCTTGCTCCGATCTGCAACACGATACAATGTCATTTTGATGGATACCACATCCGGATCTTCCGCCGCATCATTTAACATCTTGATAAACGGTTTCATACTCTCAAACGGATAGGAAAGCAGAACATCCTTTTTTTCAACCTGTGACAGAATACTTTCATGCATGGATAATGCCGGCGTCTCCCGCGGACTTCTCTTTTCATAGAACAGTTCTTTCTGATCTCGCAGATAATTCTGCAGCGTAAAAACAAACGAAAGATCCAAAGGCGTCTTTACATTAATGATATGACTGGTTCCAATTTCCAGAAAATTAGATAATTCCCGTTTTGCTTCATCATTGATCTTCCGGCTCAATTCCACCCGGACAGGGTCCAGGCGGACACGTTTTTTGATCAGCTGCTCCATCATATCCCGGTAATCCATATCTTCGTCATACAGATCATGTGCATCAATATCTGCATTCCGTGTCACACGCATAATGGATTTCTCACGAATGGCATATTTCGGATACAGTTTTGAAATAAAATGCAGAATCAATTCCTCGGACAGCATAAAACATCCCGGTCTGGTCGGTATCTCAATCAGACGCTTGAACACACTGTTGGAACAAGGAACAATTCCGGTCTTTTTCTTTCCTTTCTGTGATGTCAGGAGCACGATTGCATACAACTGCTTATTTGCAAGGAACGGAAACGGCTGCTGTTTTCCAATGACCATCGGAGATAAAAACGGCGCAATATGTGCATCAAAATATTGTTCGAGAAATCTTCCTTCTTCATTGGAAAGACGGTTAAAATTGATAATCCGGATTCCTTTTGGCTCAAGTTCGCCCATGAGCTGTTCATAGATTTTTGCCTTTTTCTTTTCTAACTGGCAGACACGGGCTAAAATTTCTTTTACCTGTTCCTCACTGGTCATTCCGGTCTTATTTTCAATCACCTTTTCTTTTGCATTCATCTGCATCATGAGCGTGCCCACGCGCACCATGAAAAATTCATCCAGATTCGTCTGATAAATGGATGCAAAGGTCAGGCGCTCTGCCAGCGGCACCCGCGGATTTCCTGCTTCATTTAAAACTCTCTCGTTAAATTGCAGCCAGGACAATTCTCTGTTTGTATAGCATTTTTCGTTCTTTTTCATCTGATTGGTCTCCTGTTTTTTTATCATCTGTCTGATTACGTTTTCTATCCGGTTGAATCCTGCTGCCAGCCAGTGCAGGAACCGGTTCCATCTATGCATATCTCTAATCCTCTGTAAAGAATGCCTGCATGGTTACATTCTCCTGTGCCACCTCCACAAGATTTACACAGCTGTTTCCGATACGGTCAATATTGTGGAGCACATCATTGAACGGAATCGTAAGTTTGGAATCACACTTTCCTTTTCCGACTCTGGCGATATGATTTTTACGCATTTTTTCATCCAGCTGCATAATCGCTTCCTTTTGCTGCATCAGTTCTTTGATGTCCACATCCAGATCCCCGGAGATTGCCCTGATGCAGGTTCCATAAATTGTCTGGATCTGTTCCATTGCCTTTTTCAGTTCCTTTAAAGCTTCTTTGGAATACTTATGTTTTCCTTTATTCTGTTTTGCCACAGTTTCCATAATCTCCCTGATCAGCTGCCCGATCCGGTCAATATCACAGAGAATATACTGCATTCCGGCGCTTTGTGATGCCTGTTCCTCGGTCAGAACACCTCCGGAATACATGGACGAAAAATATTCATTGATGGAAGCATATAACTTCTGCAGCGTTTTGGCTTTTTCCTCCACTACCGCCGCATTTTCTTTTTCGATCTTTCCGTTACCCGACTGTAATTTTCCGATCATTTCATCCACGATTTTTGCACAGTACATCACTTCTTTTGCCACCAGCTGCAATGCCGCTGCCGGCTGTGCAATCAGCTTGTTGTCCAGATATTTCGGATTTTCAAAGGCTACAGCTCCTGTTTCCTTTCCATCCGGTACAAGTTTCATCACAATCTTTACCATCAGAGGAATGAGCGGAATCCAGATCAGTGTCATGACAAGGTTAAATCCGGTATGTGCATTTGCAATCTGCCGTGAAATCACATCGATTTCATTCCCTTTCGGCGAAATAAACTGAATCAGAGCTGCATACGGTTTTACAAGGAACAGGAATAAAATTGCTCCGGAAATATTAAATACACAATGGGCAAACGCCGTTCTTCTGGCATCTTTCGGCTGTCCGATGGAAGCCAGCACTGCGGTGATCGTTGTACCGATATTGTCTCCCAACAGAATCGGGATGGCACCGGTCAGTCCGATGATACTTGTCACGCCGTCCGGTCCTGCCTGGGATGCAAAATTCTGTAATACGGCAATGGTTGCACTGCTGCTCTGTACGACAAGTGTCATGACAGCACCCACACATACACCAAGAATCGGAATATGGGATACTTTTCCGATCATGTTGACAAAAAATGCACTGGATGCCAATGGTTTCATGACATCGCCCATCGTCTCGATTCCAAGGAATAACAGACCAAAAGCAAAAATTGTCTGTCCGATATTTTTGACCTTTTCCTTTTTTGATATAAAAGAAATAAGAAATCCCGCAAAAATGAACAGATAAATATAATCCGAAATTTTAAATGCAATAATCTGCGCCGTCATGGTCGTACCGATATTGGCACCGAGAATAATGGAGATCGCCTGTGGCAGTGACATCAGTCCTGCACTGACAAAGCCGATTGTCATAACCGTCGTTGCACTGCTGCTCTGTAACACTGCGGTTGTCAAAGCTCCCGCAAGCACACCCAGAATCGGATTTTTTGTAAGTAGAGCAAGGATTTTCTTCATCTTTTCCCCTGCTGCTTTCTGCAGGCACTCGCTCATCATATTCATGCCGTAAATAAAGATTGCCAGACCTCCGACCAGTCCGAAAATAATTTTCATCGTCTCGTTCACTTATGGTTCCTCCCCATTTTTTTCATAAACTTTACACTCCGTATACTTCTTTTTTGAGATTGTAATAATTTTATCATCAGAGTGTAAAATTAAACTGCTGTGCTATGTAAGGTTTATGTAAAGTTTTTGTGTACTTGTAAAATCTTTGTAAACCGTTAAAACATTCGCCAAATCCCCTGCTGTCAACCGTTTCCATATGACTGTGACCTTAAACCCATTGTAAAAATATTTTCACAATGCTAGAATAAAATGGTTACAAAGGAAAATGTTTTGGAAAGGGAAAACACTATGCTATCATGTCCAAACTGCGGAGGAAATCTCAAATTTGACATTCCTTCCCAGCAACTCTCATGCGAGCATTGTCACACACTGTTTGATCCTTATGATTTTGATGGGAAAACAAGTGATGCCGAAGAATCAAAGACATTCGACGGAGATTACGAGGTCACGATCTTTACCTGTCCGCAGTGTGGCGGTGAAATCTTAAGTACCGACAATGCTGCCGCCGGTTTCTGCAGTTTCTGCGGAGCCTCCACCATTCTTTACAGCAGAATCAGCCACGAAAAACGGCCCAATTATATCATTCCGTTCCAGCTGACAAAACAGCAGTGTAAAGATGCCTATATCAAACATATCCGGCACTCGATCTTTGCGCCGAAGGAACTCCGTGATCCTGCCTGTATTGACAGTTTCCGCGGAATTTACATGCCTTACTGGGCGTTTTATATCTCCCAGAAAGGGCCTCTCTCGCTCGATGGGAAAAAGACTTCCCGCCGCGGCGATTATATCATTACCGATCACTACGCACTTACCGGAGATCTGGATGCCTACTACAAAGGGCTTTCCTATGATGCCTCATCCTCTTTTGATGACAACATCAGCGAAGAACTGGCTCCTTATAATTTAAAAGGCATGAAAGTCTTTACTCCAGCCTATTTAAGTGGATTTTATGCGGACACTTCCGATGTGGATGCAAAAGTATATCAATATGACGCAGAATACACAGCTTCCGCAGAGACAACCGAACGCATTGCTTCTAACGATACTTTTCCGGGCTTTACTCTGGATGCTATTCATCCTGACCAGTTTCATACAAAGACAGAAACCGTCGACAGCGCCATGTTTCCGGTATGGTTTTTATCCTATCGCCAAAAAGACCGTGTCGCTTATGCAACGGTCAACGGACAGACCGGACTGGTCGTTGCGGATATTCCGATCGACCCGAAGCGCTATCTGCTCGGTTCGCTGCTCTTAGCCATTCCGATCTTTGCGCTTCTGGCATGGTCAGCGATCCTGCAGCCTTCATCTTTAGTAATGACCACTCTTCTTTTGTCATTGCTTGCCGCCTGTGTCTATTTCTACGAATGTGTTTCTATCCGTCAGAAAGATACCGGTGCAAATGACCGTGGCAAAATGTTCATCCAATCGAAGAAAGCTTCTGCTGCAGACAAACCGAAAGCTCCTGAAGTCCAACCGAAGCCAGCCGCAAAAATGAATCCACTTGGCTGGATTCTTCCGCTCTGTGCTGCGGTACTTTCGTTTGGGGTATGGTTCCTGCATCCGGTATCGGATCTCTACTATTACGGAGCCGCAATTCTTTCCATGGCTGCCATCCTCGTGTCGTTCATCAGTATTATCCATGCATATAATCTGTTGTCCACCCGCCGGCTGCCACAATTTGACAAACAGGGAGGTGATGACCGTGCGTAAAATAAAACTTATCCTTACGGCATTTGTATTTTGTCTGATACTCTCCGCCAGCACCATACCGGTTTGTGCATCCGCAGTTTCCGCTTCCAATGAGGAAACCGGATACGCTTATGTGCTGGATGATTCTGCGGATTTTCTGACAGACTCCCAGGAAAACAGTCTGCAAAAGCAGCTGTATGATCTGACCGCATACTGTAATGTGGCTTTTGTAACCACAACCGAACACAGTAAATCTTCCACCGAAGATTTTGCTGCAGATTATTTCGATGATGTCTTTGGTCCGCATGCCAACGGTACGATCTTCGTCATTGACCGCTGCCTGAATGAGATTTATCTCTACAGCGATGGACAGGCGCACAAAATCATCACCAATTCCCGCGCACGTTCGATTACCGATAACACTTATACCTATGCGCGTGACAAAGATTATTACACTTGTGCCAGTAAGACATTTGCCCAGATAGAAACGCTGATGCAGGGCAAACGGATTGCAGAACCGATGCGCTACCTCTGCAGTGCATTGCTGGCCATCGTTGTGGCACTGTTTCTCAATCTTTTTCTGGCCCTGTGGAGTTCACGCTCCCGCAAGGCAAACCGCAGACAGGTGATGACCGGAGTGTATGCACAGATGCACATCAATAACCCACGCACAAAATTTATCAACCAGACGCGCACCTACAGTCCGGTATCTTCCGGCAGCGGCGGTGGACATTCCGGCGGCAGTGGTGGTGGTGGCGGTCACAGTATATAATCCTGTAGAAAATGCGCATTTGTGGTAAAATAGCAATATAAATGTTCAAAGATAAGGATTTTACAGAAAATATTATTTATGAAAAACTTTTAAACGACAAACTTGGAACAAATCTTGGATATCTGTATGAAAATGTCGTAGCACAACTTCTGCATTCCAATGGAAACGAGCTGTTTTACCATACATTTATGAACAAAACCTCACATCATAACTATGAGGTCGATTTTCTTCTTGCACAAAAAAATAAAGTTTGCCCGATAGAAGTAAAATCATCCGGTTATAAAACACATAAATCTCTGGATGCATTTTCACTGAAATATTCCGACCGTATTCTGCAGAAATATCTGGTATACACCAAAGATTTCTGCAAAGACGGCGATATTATATGTCTTCCAATTTATATGGTTCCTTTTTTAAATCAGAGCAGCTTCCGCAGCCCCTTCGGGTAATGATTCTTCATCACAGAACCCGCAAGTTTGCCCCAGCCGAGGCTGTATCCATCTACCGTGATCAGATACCAGCCTTTCTCCCCTTCTACCGGAAACGTCTGCCCGGACAGATATGCGCGTGCTTCGTCCACAGACAGATTCCAGCTGTGACACGCTTCCTGTGGGGAAATTGCAAGTGCCAGTGCATGTGCCGGTTCCAGCCGATTCTTTTTGACCGTACCTAAATGCAGCCCCGGACGCAGCACATGCAGCCGTCTGGTTGCCGGCATATGTTCCGGCATCAGATACAGCTGCTCTCCAAAAAGAAGCAGCCGCCCGGCATCATCTGCCGGTATCTCCCCAAGAAACTCCTGTAATCCTGCAAGAAACGCTTTTGCTTCTCCCTTTACCAGCGGTTTTTCTTCTCCATTCGCACAATATCCCTGGTAATTTTGTGAAACAGTTCCCTCTTTTTCCAGAACCGCAACGAAATGTCCCTCTCCGTGCAGATGATGCGGAAATAACCGGATCGTATCTCCAATCTCCGCTGCCGGATGTTCGGTCCATGCTGCTACACCGTCTGCCATTCCCGGATATTTTTTCACCGGCACAATATGAAACTGCGGATGCTGTTCCAGAAAACGGCTGATCGTTCCCTCATTTTCCTCCGGTGCAAAGGTACAGGTAGAGTAAACCATACGTCCTCCCGGCCGGAGCATGGAGGCCGCACATGCAAGAATTTCCTGCTGCCGCGCCGCACAGATCTGAACATTCTCAGGACTCCACTCCTCACATGCCTGCTCATTTTTACGAAACATTCCTTCCCCGGAGCACGGAGCATCTACCATGATCCGGTCAAAATATTCCGTAAACATTCCTGCAAGTGTCTGCGGACTCTCGTTTGTCACCATCACATTTTTTACACCCATCCGTTCCATATTCTCGGAAAGAATCTTTGCCCGTGCCGGATGAATCTCATTGCTGACAAGGAGCCCTTTTCCCTGCATTGCCGCAGCAATCTGTGTACTTTTTCCCCCCGGTGCCGCACATAAATCCAGAACTTTTTCGCCCGGCTGTGCGTCCAAATATGCAGCCGGCGCCATGGCGCTCGGCTCCTGAATATAGTACACGCCAGCCTCGTGATACGGATGTTTTCCCGGCTGATCTTCCTTTTCGTAATAAAACCCGTTCGCTTCCCATGGCACCGGCTGCAGGTGAAAAGAAGTTTCCTCTGCAAACCGATTCCGGTCAGTTTTTGACGGATTGATCCGCAATGCCTGATAACGCGCATCTTCGTAGCTGTTTAAAAATGCCGGGTATTCTTCCTCCAGCATTTGTTTCATTCGATCTAAAAATAGTTGTGGAAGCATATCAATTCTCCTAAAATTCGCCTAAATTTTTCAAAAAAACTTGGCAAAATATCCAAAAAATAGTAAAATATAAACATGATAAAACGAAAGTATATGAGAACAAGACAATTAAAACCGGGCATGAAGCTCGATCATCCGGTGGTTGACCGTCTGGGACGTAATCTCGTTTCCAGAGGTGCCGAACTGGATGATTATATGATCGATTCCCTGTTGAAACTGGGTATTATGTCTGTTTACATTCAGGAAGGGGAAGAAGAGGAAAATCCTGAGCAGGTTCCAACCTCTCCAAAAGCAGAAAAAAACATCGAACGGCTCCGTACCGAAGACCGCGCAAAAGTTACTCTTTCTGCCAGTATCCGTGAACGTGTCTCTACCGGCATTCAGTTTATCTACAACAATACGACCTCTGAGGAAATGGTTGCCACTACAGAGAGCATTGCCGATGACCTGATGCGTTCTATTAAAAGCAATGACGCCATCGCCATCGACATCTCCACACTGAAAACCAGCGACGAATACACGTTCAAACACAGCGTGGATGTAGCAACAATTTCCATGATCGTTGCCAAACAGCAGGGGCTCTCGCAGGAAGAAGTACATGAAATTGGTGTCTGTGGTTTGCTGCACGATATTGGAAAAACCAAAATTCCAAATGCCATCTTAAACAAACCAGGCAAACTCGATGATGACGAATTTGCCATTATGCGGCAGCACTCCACATACGGTTACAACATGATCAAGGATCGTACAGAATTTTCTCCGGCTGTCTGTCTTGGTGTTTTACAGCACCATGAAAAGATCAACGGAAGCGGTTACCCTATGGGTGTTTCCGCAGAGAAAATTTGCCCTTATGCCAAGATTTTGTCCGTGGCGGATATTTATGATGCACTGGTTACAGAACGCCCATATAAAAAGGCCTATTCCCAGAGAGATGCTGTGGAAATGATTATGTCCATGACAATGGAACTCGACATAACTGCTATGAAGAGCTTCCTTGAAAGCATGATTCTGTATCCGGTAGACAGCATCGTAGAACTGAGTAATGGCGAACAGGCGCGCGTGGTCAAAAATATTCCGCACTATATTCTCCGTCCGGTAGTTGTCGGACTTACCAGCGGTAACGTTTACAACCTCGGAGAAGATATCAGTTGTGCCAATATCATCATTCTTTAAACAAGAGGGAACAGCTTTCACTGTTCCTTTTTTATTGTGTTACCTCTTCACTTTCGGAAGGCTGTGCGGTCTCCGGCAGGAACGCATCGTAAATATCCACATGATCGTAGATACAGCGCCAGCTGCTGGTGGCCCCTGCTGTCACACAGATATATTCTTTTCCATCCGGAGTCTGTGCCATACTTGCCGCACAGTTTCCGGACTGATTTACAAATCCCGTCTTTGCACCGATAATCTCACTGTGTGTATCCTTATCTTCAATTCTCCGCAAAAACCAGTTGGATACCGTAATTCCATCCGGATGTGGTTTGGATTTTGATGTCGTGTAGGTTCGTGTTCCAAGAACTTCCCTGCACAGATCATTATCCATTGCAGCTTTTAAAATCATCGCCATATCATACGGCGTACTGTAATGGTTATCATTGTAAATACCGACACAGTTGGTAAAATGTGTAGTCTCCGACAATCCCATTTTTTCCAGTTCCTGATTCATCATATCCACAAACGCTTCCTGTGAACCGGCCACATAAGTTGCCAGAGAAACCGCGGAATCTGCCCCTGACGGCAAAATAGTTCCATAAAACAGATCTCTTACCGTTACCTGCTCGTCCACTTCGTATCCGGTATTGCTGCAATCATTGCTGTAGCTGAAATCTGTAGCATCTACATTAATGGTAACCAGCTCGTCCAGCTGCTCCGGCTTAATATTTTCTGCTGCTACCAACACCGTAAAGATTTTAGTCATAGATGCCGGAATCATACGTTTAAATGCATCTTTTCCGGCCAGAATGGTTCCCGCATCCACGTCGATCAAAATTCCCTGCTTGCTGACAACGGATTTTGGGAGAGATTTTGTCTCTGCAGTTTCTGTCGCAGAATAATCAAATGCTTTCTCCGTCTGTGTCTGTGTCTGTGTTTCCGATGTCTGCTCCTGCTGTGTTGGCTCAATAATTTTAGGATCTTTTTTATTCTTTCCTTTTTTTACCAGCACGCCCGCCAGTATAAGGACAGCTGCCAAAAGAATAACCACTCCAATGACTATGCACCTATTTTTTTTCTGCGTCTGCATTTTCTTATCTCCTGTTCCAATTGAAATTACTTACTGTATCATATCACTTTACGGCTCTCATTTGCAATCCCATCCATCAAGATCTCCACGACCGCATTGCATACCTTTGTAATTGTAACATTTCCATCTTTTCTCTGCAAGAAACTCTAAGTACAGATGTGTTATAGTCCGCGCATTTTCCACCAAAAGTTTCCTGAGCCGACCACTTCTTTTTTCTGCGATTGCAATGTCTGCTGCACTATCATAAAATAAGGCTATCAACATTACTATTTTTATTGAAAAAGGACGAATATAGCATGAGAAAAAAATTATTGTTAAACGGAACCTGGACATTTTCTCTGGATCCGGATAAATCCGGAATTCAGGACCATATTTACGAGAAAAATCTGGATGATACCATCCCCCTGCCTGGCACTACGTCCATGGCAAAAAAAGGGCCTTATCATGACACCAAAGAAACCGGATGTCTGACAGATCCTTATCTGTATGAGGGGTATGCCTGGTATTCCCGTACCATCACACTCGATCCTTCCGATCTGGATTCGCAGATTATTCTTTATCTGGAACGTACCCGCATGACCCAGGTATGGGTTGACGGTGTATTCGTCGGCTCCGCAGACAGCCTCAACACGCCGCACCAGTATAACCTGACTCCTTATCTTACAAAGCCGGAATTCCGCTTGACAATTCTGGTCTCCAATGTCGATTATCCTACCAAGGGCGGACATCTCACCTCTCCGGATACCCAGACAAACTGGAACGGTATCATTGGTGAAATCTCCCTGCATATGTATGCACCTGTATATATTGAAAGCATCCGTGTTTTTCCGGATATTGATACCAAAACTGCAACCTTAGAACTGCATACGGTAAACACAACGTCTGCCGAAGCTGATAAAACTGTCACCATTGACGCAGAACTGTCAGATATCCACGGTCTGACCGGCCAAAAGACTCCAGTTTCCACATATCCGGTTAATGTTCCAGTGGGAAAGTCAAAAACAACCATTACCTACGCTCTGGGAGACAATGCTGTGCTTTGGAGTGAGTATACCCCGGTCGTCTACCAGTTAACCGCCGCTTTGTCCGAAGAAGAAAAAACGATTACCACATTTGGGCTTCGCAAATTTTCCACAACGGAAACCGCATTTTTGATCAACGGAACTTCCACATTTCTGCGCGGAAAACACGATGGCCTGATCTTTCCGCTGACCGCTGCCGTACCGGCAACCGTCGACGAATGGATCCGCGTGATGAAAATTTCCAAAAGCTATGGGATAAACCATTACCGTTTCCATACCTGCTGTCCGCCGGAAGCCGCGTTTACCGCCGCTGATCTGCTCGGTATCTATATGGAACCACAGCTTCCTTTCTGGGGAACCATCACGACACCGGAGGATGAAAACCACAACGAAGCGGAACAACAGTATCTGATCTCCGAAGGATACCGTATGATGGATGCCTTCGGCAATCACGCTTCTTACTGCATGATGTCGCTCGGCAATGAGCTGTGGGGAAGCAAGGAAAAACTTTCCGAGATTCTCTCAGACTATGAAGCCTATGACCATAGACATCTGTATACACAGGGTTCAAATAATTTTCAGCACACCCCGGTAATTCTGCCGGAAGAAGATTTCTTTGTCGGCGTTCGTTTCAGCAAACACCGACTGTTCCGCGGATCCTACGGTATGTGTGACGCTCCGCTTGGTCATGTACAGGTGGATGAACCTTCCACGCGGAAAAACTACGATGAGGATATCCATCCGACACACGCCATAAAAGAAAACGATGCGGCTGCAGAAATTGAGATCCAGTACGGAACCGGTGTCAAAAAAGTAAAAGCAGCCGAAACCGATGAGGTACTTATCCCACATATTCCGGTAGTTTCCCATGAAATCGGCCAGTACTGCGTATATCCAAATTTTCACGAAATCAAAAAATATACGGGTGTACTAAAAGCGCGCAATTTTGAAATTTTCCGTGACCGCCTCAAGGCCAAAGGCATGCTTGATCAGGCCGATGACTTTTTCAAAAACAGCGGTGCCCTTGCAGTGCAATGCTATAAGGAAGAACTCGAAGCTGCTGCCCGTACCTCTCTTTTAGCAGGGTATCAGATTCTGGATATTCAGGATTTTTCCGGACAGGGAACAGCGCTGGTTGGAATTTTAGATGCGTTTATGGATTCGAAAGGACTGATTACTACAGAAGACTGGGCTTCTTTCTGTTCCGACGGTATTCTTTTGGCACAGTTTGACAAGTATGTATGGACAGCTGGTGAAGAATTCTCTGCAGATCTTGCGATCCGTTATTATCACCCAACGGATTTGTGCGGAAAATCCATCCACTGGACCTTTACACAGAACTCCTCTGTCCTTGCCTCCGGCGATGTTGCAATCCCGGATCACCTCCACGGTCTGGCACAGCTTGGAACTATCTCATTCACCTGTCCATCCTGCACCGAACCGGGAATGTATACACTAAACCTCACGGTAGAAGGAACCACCATGCATAACCACTATGAGCTGTATCTGTATCCGGACCAGGCTGCCATCGATCTGTCTGCGCCGGTGATCCGCGCGAACGGTTATGAGGTATCACTGACCTGCGATTTTACACAGGCGAAAAACCTTCTGGCCGAGGGAAAACGTGTGCTGTATCTGCCAAACGAAGTTCCGGAAAGTCTCGAAGGCTTTTACTGTACGGATTTCTGGTGCTACCCGATGTTCCGCGATATCTGTAACTGGATGAAAAAACCGGTTGCTGTGGGCACAATGGGACTTCTCATCAATGAAAACCATCCGGCACTTACAGAATTTCCAAGCCACACCTACGCAACCCCACAGTGGTATTCCATTGTTTCACACAGCCGTTGCGCGATCCTGGATGACAGCACCGCTGCATCCTATCGTCCGATCGTTCAGATGATTGACAATTTTGACCGCAACCACAAGCTTGCTATCCTGATGGAAGGAAAGGTTGGAAATGGTTCCCTGATGATTTGTACCAGCCGATTAAGTGAGATTATGGAACGCAGTGAAGTCCGCCAGTTTGCAACTTCTCTGCTGCATTATCTGACATCCGATGCCTTTGTTCCGGCACAGGAACTGGACATGGATAAACTGGCCACAACCTTTTTCCTGACAAAATAAAAACAGATGACCTGCATCACAATCGTTATGATCCAAGACCCCGGATAGGAGATAAACAGGAAATATAACGATCTGTGATGTGGGAAAAATCCAAAAATCCAGAGGATTCTTGTTCCAACGGTTCCAATCACAGATAAAATCATCGGCACTGCCGAATGTCCCATTCCCCGCAACGATCCGGGAAATAAATCCATGATTCCACACAAAAAATACGGCACCGTCGTAATGGAGAGGATTTCCATGCCACTCTGGATCACATCCTTTTCTCTCGTATATATACGAAGTACCTGCGGTCCGAAAAACCATGCCCCACATCCCAGCAGCAGGGAAACACTGACCGTAAGAATCAGACAATCAATCAGCACCCGGTCCATACGCTTGTATTTTCCCACACCGTAATTCTGACTCGTAAAACTCATACATGCCTGTGTAATGGAATTCACCGACATATACAAAAATCCCAAAATATTGTTTGCCGCTGTATATCCCGCCATCGCCGTATCGCCGAACGAATTCACAGAAGACTGCAGCAGCGCGTTTGAAAAGTTAATAACCGTACTTTGAATCCCGGCAGGAATTCCCACCTGAAAAATCTGCAACAGATAAACCTTTTTTATTTTCAGCTTCGAAAAACGCAGCTGATAACAGCTGTCCGTGTGGTACAGGCAAAACAAAACCAGAATACAGGAGATCATCTGCGCCGTAATTGTCGCAGTGGCCACACCTGCCACGCCCAGGTGAAATCCGATCACAAGAATCAGATCCAATACCGCATTGACACATCCGGAAATCACCAGAAACAACAACGGACGCTTTGTATCTCCCACAGCACGCAGAATCGCTGCCCCATAATTATAGAGCATAAAAAACGGCATGCCCAGAAAATAAATCCGCATGTAAAGGGTTGACTGTGCAATGACATTGTCCGGCGTACCCATAAGAAGCAGCGCCCCTTTTGCACTGATTACGCCGATTCCTGCCATAAGAATTCCGCTGATCAGCGCCAGCAGAATGGCAGTATGTACCGTGTCCGACATTTCTTTTTCCTTGCCGGCCGCAAAAAAACGTGCCGCAAGCACGTTAGCCCCCAACGAAATTCCAATAAACAGATTGGTGAACACGTTGATGAGTGCTGTGGTCGATCCCACTGCCGCCAGTGCCTGTTTTCCCGTGAAATGTCCCACAACAATGATATCCACCGCATTGAACATCAGCTGTAAAATTCCCGACAGCATCAGTGGGAGTGCAAAGGAAATCAGTTTATCCATGATGGTTCCATTGCACATATCTATTTCATATTTATTTGTTTTCAATTATTAACGCTCCCTTCTTTGCACAGCTTATCTTACCGCGTTGCCAGGGGATAGTCAATCACCGTTCCTTAAATCCTATGCTGCGCTTTGTTCTCGTACATTTTACGGTCCGCCATTGCGATCAGTTCCATAATGTTTTCGTACTTTCCCACTGCATATCCCACGGAGGCAGAAACCGGAATCTCACAGTTCTTCTGAATCGGTTCCATCACCTGTCTCCATTTTTCGATGAGAGATTCTGAGATTTTCTGTGTTCCATCCGGAATAATCATAAGAAATTCATCCCCGCCATAACGGTATGCACACATGCCTTCCCCGGTCACCATCCGAATCGAATCCGCAATCCGGATAATCAGCTGATCTCCATACAAATGTCCATATGTATCGTTCACGTATTTCAAACGGTTCACATCCCAGTACACAACTGCCACATCACGACTGCCCTTCTTCTGTGTTTCAGCCTGCACAACTGCCAGCAGACGATTTTTGTTATACAACCCCGTCATATCATCCATGATGGCTTCCTGTTTCATTTTCCAGGCATTTTCCATCGATTTGCGCACAACACGGTTCACATTGGTGCTCACATAAAAAAATGCAATCGCCATAAGCGAACGAGGCACAACATAATACAAAGCCAGCGTGACAAACGGATTTTGGTTCACAGTGTCTAACAAAAATTTTCCATTCTGCGAAAGATTTTTTAAAGAGGTTGCCGTCAGCAATACCATATTGGCATCACAAACCCCAAAATAATATCCCACATAGGTACTGACAATAATGCTGAAAATCGTCAGATGAAATGCGAAAACCGACAACCGCTTCGATACATACATGCTTGCAATCATAATGGGAATCATGATGATTATGATCATATGATAGGTAAGCGTCGCACTCGCACTTAATACCATCAATCCAATTGCCGAAACACTGATGTATTTTGTCATCCGGTGTTCCAGCCCCAGAACAAACAGCAGAATCAGATATAAAACCATAATCCCGCATGCGATCAGATATCCGGTCCGAAAAATATTCTGATCCACAATGAAAATATGAAAGGTATTTAAAAGCATATCAAAGGAATAAAACAAAATACACAAAATTCCAAATCGGAAAGCAAAAATATTCTGTGTTACATCTTCCTGTTCGTAAAATGCATCTTTTTTTATGAGTTTTTTCAGTATTTCTCTACATCGTTCCATCACGGGCACTCCCTATATTGTTTCCCAGAGCCATTTTTAAGAAAAGCAATGCCGGAAGCCCATGTCATGAGGTGCTTTCGGCATTTTGCTGTGTCTTTATTTTATTATAACTGTTATCGGGGTGGACTGCAACTGGGGAATTGGGTTGGTGTGGGGTTGTCGCTTCAAACCATGACGTCTCCTCATTCGTAAATGTAACACCATCTGGTGCCATAATTCCTTCAATTCTTTCGTCCAACCTTTCGCGTTTTCTGAAAGAACACCGATATATATCTATAATTTTCTCTCTAATCATTATGATCCATCCATGCGCATAACAGCGAATATACTTATAAATCCTGCGCCTTGTACACAGCATAACCTTCATAATAATAACTGTGATCAATGCCTTTCATATACACTTCTCTATCATCAACTTTGTCCGTCAAAGCCTGCTTTAAAATGTATTTTATTTCGATATCTTTAATCGGGCTTCTTTCCATCGCAAGCAGATAATCTTCTTTATCAACAGCGCTCCAATCAATGACCTTGTTTAATTCTTTTTTCAATATTAAATCAAGCCATATTCTTGTGCTTCGTCCATTGCCCTCCCGAAACGGATGCGCAATATTCATCTCAACATACTTTTCAATAATTTCATCAAATGTTGTCTGTGGCATTTTCTCAATGTTCTCAATTGCTGTCTTAAGATACATCACTGGTGCAAATCGAAAATTACCTTTTGCAATGTTTACCGTTCGTATTTTTCCGGCAAAATCATAGATCTCATCAAACAGGTATTTATGAATCGCTGCCAGCATCTGAAAGGTTCCAACTTCATATTGATTCAGGTATTCATTTTCAAATAATTCAACTGCTTTTTTCTTACTTATCTTTTCTTCCATTCTGGCCAGTTCCGTGGAATCCGTAATATTAAGTTTGTTTTCTAAAGTCATAATTATTCCTTTCCGAATACTGCAATCTCCATACTTATTTTCTACTTCATTTCAAGGATTCTTTCTACTTCCTGCTTTAATTCATCACTGAAGTCTGATAAATCATCATATGTAATTACCTTCAATCTTATAAGACGAACGATATCCCATATTACCTCTGACTTACTCATCTCCATGATAACTCCTGGATGTCGCTTATCTTCTTTTATCCGCTTTTCAAGTTCCCAGAATTTCTCTGATGCAGGCTTTTTATCATCATTTAGAAAATTTACATACTCTTTAACAAGACCTTCCATAT